>WNFR01018703.1_pt1 | contig 11029 bp, 8 predicted proteins | sample 5400221 | NCBI WGS metagenome assembly WNFR01 (sample SAMN13153357, study PRJNA577476) | soil metagenome | isolation source: 40 cm soil under Madrone tree | place: USA:California | collected 2016-06-14 | reverse complement strand
CATCGACAATATACCGCTGGAAGAGGCAAAAGGACGAGGGATCGCAGTGCTCCGCGCTGCCGGCGCCAATGCCCAAGGAGTCGCGGAACTAACGCTGGGTTTGGCGCTGGCAGCCGTTCGGCATTTTCATTTGGCCGATCGGCAGCTCAAAGAAGGTAAATGGGCCCGTCGGTTAGGAAAAGAATTGAACAGCAGATCGGCATTGGTCGTCGGATTCGGAAAGATTGGACAACTGGTTGCTCGCTTATTGGCCGCGTTTGGCTCTTCCGTCTCCGTGGTCGAACCGATGGAGGTAGCTACGGATCCATTCGCTAAAGTAGAGTTGTCCGCTGGGGTGCGTTCGGCCGATCTCGTGACCCTTCATTGTCCGCCCTTACCCGGCGGAAGGCCCTTGATTACGGCCGAATTGGTTGCACGCTCGCGGCCGGGGCTGATTCTAATCAATTGTGCCCGACGCTCATTGGTAGATGAGACGGCGGTTCTGGCCGGTCTGGAGACTGGCCAAATCGAAATCTATGCGTCCGACGTTTTTGAAGAAGCCGCTGGAGATAGCAGCGCGTTGATCGGACACCCCAAAGTGATCGCAACACCGCATCTGGGCGCCTATACCAAGGAAAGTGTCGACCGAGCGGGGGTTGAGGCGGCGGAAAACCTGATTACGTTCTTTGCGCATGCCCCCCGTTAAGCTCATGCGTTTCGATGGATCTCTGGCCGGTGCGCTGCAGAGTGCCGCAAAGGAGCTCGAACTGTATTGGTTAGGCCAGTCCGGTTTTCTCTTCCGTACGCCGGACCTGGCCTGGGTCATTGACCCCTATCTCACGAACTCCCTGGCAGCAAAATATCGCGACCACGTGTTTTCCCATGAAAGAATGGAAGCGCCGCCGATTGCGGCTCACGAGTTGCCGCAATTGAATTACGTGTTCTGCACCCACGTTCACGGAGACCACCTGGACGTACCAACGCTGGAATCGATCGCCAAGAATCAGCCGAAGACCCACTTCATCCTGCCGGGCGCTATTGAGGAGGACGTCGCACATTTGCGACTGGACCGGGCCCGTTTCATTTGGGCCGAAGCCGGCGAGTCCATTTTGCTGAAGGATGAAATGGAGGTTGTTCCAGTGGCGGCCGCGCACGAAGGATTCGAATACGATCAGCGGGGACGGCACCGATTTCTTGGTTATGTCTTACGGTGCGGGACGACGACTCTGTATCACTCCGGTGATTGTGTTCCGTACGATGGATTAGTAGAGAAACTCCAGGAACTTCGACCCGACGTTGCGATGTTGCCGGTAAACGGTCGGAGGAAGGAGCTTACGGAGAAGAACATTGTCGGCAACTTTACGCTAGCAGAGGCGATTAACCTCTGTTTGCAGGCGAGAGTTCCCGCGATGATTGCGCAACACTTTGGCCTGTTTGCGTTCAATACGATCAAACCCGAACTAATTGACCAGGCTGCAATTGAGGTTCCGCCAGAACTTCAGCTCTTGAAGGCAGAGGCCGGTGGCCGCTACACTTTCAATCCACGTAACCGTGCCTAGAAGACCTCGACCTCCGATTCCGAGCGATCCTAATCGCAACCTGTTGGAAATCATCTCCACTTATTTGACCGATCTTCGGCCATCGGATCGAAAGGTTGCCGAGCTAACATTAGCGGCGCCCCAATTTATACTTAACGGTACGGTCGACCAGACAGCTCGACGCGCCGGCGTGAGCGAACCAACAGTAATCCGTTTTTGCGAGGCTCTCGGATTTATCGGCTTTCAGGACTTTAAAGTCCGCTTAGCTCAGAGCGTCGCTCTCGGCATGCCGGCTACCCACTCGGTGATTCTGCCGGCGGACTCGCCGGAGGTCATCGCCAATAAGATCTTCGATTACAGCATGAACAGTTTGGACTGGGCGCGGAAGCAACTCGATAAGCGAGCGCTACAGAAGGCAGTCGATTTACTGCTGGGGGCGAAGCGAATTGAATTCTTCGGTTTTGGCGCGTCCGGAATAGTGGCACTCGACGCTCAGCAAAAATTTCCGCTTTTTGGCGTACCTTGTACGGCGCACTGCGATTCTCATCAGCAATTTATCGCCGCATCGATGGTAAAAAGCGGGGACGTGGTGGTTGCGATTTCGAATACGGGTCAAACCAAAGGGGTGATCGAGGCGGCTAAGACCGCACTGGCGAGTGGCGCATCGGTCATCGGTATCGTCGGGAAGGAGGGTGCACTGGTAGATCATTGCACGGTTGTTCTACTAGTCGAAACCTTGGAAAACACTGACGTTTACACGCCCACGATTTCGCGACTGGCTGCACTCACGCTCATCGATATCCTGGCCACCAGTGTCGTCATCCGGCGGGGAAAGGAGCATAACTTTCGAGTGGCCGAGATGAAACGCCATCTGGCGGCGATGCGGGGATCGTTGTGAGTGAGACCTGCGATGTAGCTCACTGATCAGTAGGGATCCGTCCCCCGCGCGTCGCGTTCAACATTTACGAATGCCCTGCTTCTTGGCCCGAAGGGTCAGAAGAGCTTAGCCCAGGAGCCTGTCGGACTTTGGAGCCGGTTTCGGCCCGAAGGGGCTTGGGAAGGGCGCCTGAAAGTACGCACCAACAGTGGGGTGAAAGTGCTCATCGGACAGAAGCACTGGTCTGTCCGTAGCGGAAGGCAACGGCGTCGTCGAGAGACGGGGTGGAGAGCAGCCGGAAGCGAAAGACCAGTCCATGAACAAAACAATGATGAACTCGATTCGGCCTGATGCATGGGCGAGCCTGCTTCTCAAAGGCGAAGCCAAGAACGGAAACCGTCCCGAGAAGGGAGAGCGGAAATCCGCGACCTATCCCTGGCAAGAGCACAGTGAGCAGTAGGATAGGAATGCATGGGGTGGTTGGAGATAGAATGGTCGGAAGTTGGAGTGATATGAATCAGGGATCACGAGCCGGGAAGGAACGGCGTTCATGGCCGCATGCAGGGCCCGAAGAACCGTGCCCGGAAGGTGACAGAGCCTCTGTAGTAGCAGGGAAGCGGGGTAACGCCCGTGGAGCCAAGGGAGGTAGGAAGGGGGAGGCAATGCACAAAAGCAGGAAGGAAGCAGACACCGTAAATGTCCTCTGGACTCCGTTCGGTGAAGAGCACAAGATGCCAACCTTCCGCTGTTGTAAGGTGTCTGTTGGCCGCCTCGGCAACGAGAGTCAACCATGGATCGAGCGTGAACGATCCATGGCTGCGCCGGCCGATCTCCTATGGAGTTAACCACCAACTGGAGAGCCGGATGCGAAATGTGGTCTTGCCACTTATGTGGTGTTGGGCTCGTAAGCTCCGTGCTATCAGGGCAGAAGAAAAACTGAAGACCACATAACTAAGTACCGAATACTTGTCAGACCTGGTCACTTCTTGCCAGGAAATCCGGCATGTTTGATACATTGTTCAAGTATCCTCGCGTCCTGGCGCGCCACCGTGAAGGCCCGGTGGCCGATGCCCGGGAACGATTTCTAGCCCATTGCGCTGAGCAAGGTTTGGCGCGTGAGAGCCTACTACGTACCGCCCGAGAGGTTCTGATAATTGCTAAGCACATCGATTTAACCACTGACAAGGCGATCAGCATCCATGACGTTGAAGCAGCCGCTGATCGCTGGGGTGCTCATCAACAGCGGCGATACCGGCTTCGTGGTTCTGCCTTGGACGGCTCTCGGCAACTGTTTATCCAGAAAGCCCTGCCTTGGCTTCGCTTCCTTGGCCGTTTGGAAGAACCAGACAACGAGGCCATTCCTTTCGCAGACCTGCTGAAGGACTTTGCCGCCTATATGCGCAACCAACGCGGTTTATCTGCGGTCACGATCCGTAATCGATGCTGGCATGTCGAGACGTTCTTAGAGTGGTTCACGGAACTGAACCGTTCTTTTGCCGAGGTTTCGATCAGGGATATAGACGCGTTTTTGAGCTTGAAAGCTGACAAGGGCTGGAGCCGAGTTTCCCTGGCCACAAGTGCGGAAGCCCTGCGCTCGTTCTTCCGCCATGCTGAAGTGCGCTCTTGGTGTGCTGTTGGCTTGGCATCCGGCATCGATGGCCCGCGTGTATTCAAGCAGGAAGGACTTCCTGTGGGACCAAGTTGGGCGGATGTGGAGCGGCTGATTATGACTGCTAGCGGAGATCAGCCTCGTGATATCCGCGACCATACCATCCTGTTGCTATTTGCCTTTTACGCATTGCGCAGTGGTGAGGTTGCTGCTCTACGACTGGAAGATCTCAACTGGGAACGCGAGATCATTGTTATTGCGCGTCCCAAGCAGCGGCGGGCGCAGGAATACCCGCTGATCAAAAGCGTCGGCGAGGCGATTGTCCGTTATCTTCAACAGGTACGACCACGCTGCGCCCGCCGAGAGATCTTTCTGACCCTGAAAGCACCGTTTCGCCCACTTTCGGCCGGCGCCTTATACCACTTGGTCAGCAGCCGTTTGTCCGAACTGAGCATACAGATCCCACGGCGCGGACCACATTCGCTCCGGCATGCCTGTGCCGGACATCTGATGGCTGAGGGGCTCTCACTCAAAGAGATCGGTGATCATCTCGGACACCGTAGTGCCTATGCCACTCGGATCTATGCCAAGGTGGACTTGGCTGGATTGCGAGAGGTAGCAAACTTCGAACTCGGAGGCCTCTTATGAAACTGTCCGAGCTTGCGGCCCAGTATGTTGCACACAAACAGTCGATGGGCATGCGCTTCGGCACAGAAGAACGCACCCTGAAGTCGTTTTGTCGAGCGATGGGCAATATCGCAATTACAGAGGTCCAGGCCGATCGGGTGCTTGCTTATATCGCTGGCACCGGATCGGTGACACGGTTCTGGCACCGTAAGCACCAAGTGCTCCTTGGCTTTTATCGTTTCGCCCTCGCACGTGGATATGTCACCATCTCTCCGCTGCCCACGATCGTGCCTAAACCGCCTCGGGCCTTTGCGCCTCACATCTACTCGCACGACGAGCTGCGGCGCTTGCTTGAAGCCACCGCTTCTTGCGACAACAACTCGCATAGCAACATCGAGTCAGACACCTGCCGCACTCTTATTCTCCTACTGTATGGGGCCGGTTTGCGGATCAGCGAGGCGCTCGCGCTCACACTGGCCGATGTAAATCTTTCGGCTGGTATCCTCCACATTCAGGAGAGCAAATTCTACAAGACACGACTCGTACCACTTGGCCCTGAGCTAACCCGCGTACTAAGCTCCTACGCAACCAAGCGAGAGATACAGCATCCGAGCTACCCGGAGGCCTCTTTTTTCGTTTCCCGCACGGGAAGTCGGCTAACACGACGCTCCGCAGAGCACACATTTAGTCGATTGCGTCTCCGGGCCGGTGTGCTGCGCCACGATGGGTCTCGTTATCAGCCGCGTCTTCACGATCTCAGGCACGCTTTCAGCGTTCATCGTCTGGTTGCTTGGTATCGCCAAGGGGCTGACGTGCAGCGCCTGTTGCCACAATTAGCCACTTACCTCGGACACGTTCATATCGCGGCTACCCAGCGTTATCTAACCATGACACCGGAACTGCTGCAGGAGGCCAACAAGCGGTTCGAACACTATGCCCGGGAGGAATCAAATGAGTAATGCCATCCTACTGGGCAGCTGGGTCAGACGCTTCCTGCTGGAACATCTGGTAGCCGAGCGCAACCTGGCACCTAATACGCAACGAAGTTACCGCGATACACTAGCTTTGCTCATCCCTTTTGTTGCAAAGAAGTCGGCTAAAGTCGTGGACCGACTTACAGTAATCGATCTGTCGGCCGATCTTGTACGTCTCTTTCTCGCCGATTTGGAAGAGTCTCGTCGGTGCGTGATTGCGACCCGCAACCAGCGACTTGCTGCGATTCACGCACTGGCCCGTTTTGTGGGCGAGCACAGTCCGGAGCACATAGCCTGGTGCGCTCAACTCCGTGCGATCCCATTTAAGAAGACTACCAGCACTGTCATTGCCTATCTCGATAAGCCAGAGATGGATGCCCTATTGGCCGCACCCAATTGCCAAACTACCCAGGGTCGTCGCGACCATGCTCTGTTGTTGTTCCTTTACAACTCTGGTGTCCGCGCCGACGAAGCGGCCCAGTTGATCATTGGCGATCTTCACCTTGGCTCTTCGTATGTGAGAGTTCTTGGTAAAGGAGGAAAAGAGCGTCACTGCCCGCTGTGGTCAGTGACAGTTCAAAAACTCACTGCCCTCATCGCCAACCGTCCTTCATCGGACCGCGTCTTCTTAAATCGCTGCGCTCGCCCAATGACGCGCTTCGGTATCCACGCGCTGGTCGAGCGGTACGTGCGTAAGATCAAAATCACGATGCCATCTCTGGCAGCCAAACGAGTAAGTCCGCACACCATTCGGCATACGACCGCCACCCATCTTCTTCGAGCTGGTGTGGATATCAACACCATCCGTGCGTGGCTTGGACACGTCTGTCTCAACACGACCAATATCTACGCGGAGATCGACCTAGAGATGAAGACAAAAGCTCTTCAAAAGTGCCAAGTTACTGAAGATCCAAAAACAACAAGGCGCTGGCGGCAGGACCCTCAACTGATGGAATTCTTGCGCTCACTATAGCGGTTTTGTTATGTGGCGTAGAGTTCATCCAATGAGCCTCTACGCCAACGGCTTACGAGGCGAGAGCGTAGGGAGTTCGAGGCAAGTTTAGTGGCAACGTCGTTGCGAGTGTGATGGGGGGAAGCGTTTGCAGCAAAGCTCCACCGGCTCAAAGAAGCTTGGCATGACATCGCTTCGACGACGCATGACGGAGGACATGCAGGTGAGGAACCTCTCATCGCATACCCAAGCCACTTACGTGCAACAGGTCTCGCTGTTCGCACGCCATTTCAATCAATCGCCGGAAGTACTGGGCCCTGAGGAGATACGCTCTTATCAGGTATATCTAACCAAGGAGAAGAAGCTTTCTCCCGGTTCGATCCTCATCGCGGTAGCCGCTCTTCGTTTCCTGTACAAAGTCACGCTGCATAAGGAGTGGAGCTTGGAAGAAGTCATTCCGGCGCCCAAGAAGCCCGAGAAGTTACCGGTTGTCTTGAGTCCGGAAGAAGTCCTGCAGTTTTTGGGCTGCGTGCAGCGCCCTAAGCATCGCACGATCCTGACGACTTGCTACGCAGCCGGACTGCGCATCTCAGAGGCTATCCGTCTGAAAGTCGCCGATATCGATAGCCAACGAATGGTGATTCGCGTCGAACAAGGCAAAGGGCAGAAAGATCGCTATGTCATGCTCTCCCAAAAATTGCTGCAAATCCTACGCGACTGGTGGCGAGTGGCCAAGCCCAAGGAGTGGCTCTTTCCGGGGGATCGAATCGGTAGCTATATCACCAGGGAGGCGCTGAACCGAGCATGTGAGAAGGCACACCGAATTTGCCGGATTTCCAAACCAATTACACCCCATTCCTTGCGGCACGCATTCGCAGTCCATCTGCTGGAAAGCGGTACCGACGTGCGCACCATTCAACTGCTGCTGGGTCATCGTAGCCTGGCTACCACTGCTCGCTATCTTCGCATCGCTACCACCAAGGTGTGCTCCACCAAGAGTCCACTTGATCTCCTCCCGCAGCCGGTTGCTGCTGATCCCAAACCCGCTGTACCACAGTACTTCTAGCCCATCGGGGAGATGGATCGCCCCAAACTGGAAGTAGGGGATGTATTTCGTCGCTACGGGCAAGCCTATCGTCAAAAGCACGGCGTTTGGCTCTCGATAGCGCAGCGCCGTGTCATGACTGCGATCGAGGTCTGCCGGACCGCTGTTCTAGGTGGTCATCTGGAGCAGTGCAATCACTGCGGCCATCAGCGCAACGCTTACAACTCTTGCGCCAATCGACACTGTCCCAAATGCCAGTCGCTGGCCCGGGCCAAATGGCTTCAGGACCGTCGCAGCGAACTTTTAAACACCCAGTACTTCCATGTTGTGTTCACTCTACCAGAACCGATTTCAACCATTGCTTACCAGAATCAGAAACAAGTCTATGGCATTCTGTTCCAGGCCGCAGCCGAGACCCTACGCACCATTGCCGCTGATCCCAAACATTTGGGCGCCGAGATCGGTTTTTTCGCAGTGCTTCATACTTGGGGCTCTAACCTGCTTTATCATCCACACCTACACTGTGTGGTTCCAGGCGGTGGACTCTCTCCAGAGGGCACCGAGTGGATTTCCTGCCGAGCTGGTTTTTTCCTGCCCGTCCGAGTGCTCTCTCAGCTGTTTCGCCGTCTGTTTCTGCAATACTTGGTCAAAGCCTTTGACGCCGGTAATCTGGAGTTCTTCTCCTCGCTAGAAGCGCTTCGAGACCGGAGCACATTTTTAGATCACTTGGCTCCCGCGCGTGAGCTCGAATGGGTAGTCTATGCCAAGCGGCCTTTCGCCGGACCCGAGCAGGTATTGGACTACGTCGGCCGTTATACCCACCGGGTGGCCATTTCCAATAATCGGCTGCTGAATATCAAGAACGACAAGATTGCATTCCGTTACAAAGACTACCGCCACGATGGCCAGAACAAGACGATAACTCTGGAAGCCGAAGAATTCATCCGTCGCTTCCTATTGCACGTGCTGCCCGAGGGCTTGCAGCGCATCCGCTACTACGGTTTCCTGGGTAACCGATACCGAGAACAAAAACTAGCACACTGCCGAAAACTGTTGGGCATGCCACAGCCTACGACCGGAGAAGCCATCAAGGATTATCGTGCGCGCTATGAAGAACTGACTGGCTCTTCGTTGTACGAGTGCCCAGTCTGTCACCAAGGGCGTATGCTGGTCATTGAGATCGTGCCGCGAAGCCTACACAGGCAAACGGCGATCAGGGATACCTCCTGATGCAGAGGACCGCTTTCGGATGCAAATCAAATTGCGGCGCGCAAACTTGGCCGGGCCAAGCCTTAGGAGCAGTGTTGCCAGACGGCTCATCCCGAAGCTTATCTCCAGACACAGAGCTCAGTGCTCGATACCATAATAGCTTACTTGAGGCCGTGCGAATCACCAGAGCATCCCACACTTTCATCGCAATCAATACCCATAGGGCCACGCGCTGGGTACCGGTTTAGTCCAACCCATTTTTAGCCCACCGTCCCGGCGATCACCCTCGATGTGCTGCCACAGTCTTTCGCGCCGTGACGCTGGCCCAAAAATGCTCTGCATTATGACGCCTCAATTGGCGAAGTGACATTAAAGCCGGCGTGCCCCGGAGTCCCGACCAACGAGTACCAGAGTTTACGAGGAGCATTGCGTCCTTTTGGTGCTGAGTAGTCAGGAGTCCAAACGAGGGACTGAGACCGCATTATCACGGCAGCGATCTTGGAAACCGGCAATTCCTGGGCGCTTTCAGAGAGTACAACCACCCGGGGCGACATTGAAGCCAAGCAAACAGCATGACTTCGCGGTGGGTGGAATGTGGGGCCAAATATCGGGCGTGACGGTCGTCACCAGGAATGCAGTTCGTTAGACGCGAGAGGTGTCGATGAGAACACTAAGCTTCCCTTCATTGTCGGCGTAACCGGAAAAACGCGCGCCCATAACATTTAGTATCTTTTGATCGTCATTGGCGACGAACCCATAGCGCCAGATCTCACAGGATCTCCAGCTAACTGGGGTTCGTAAGGGACCATGTAGGCCCTTCTCTTTGGCTAGGTACGGAGCTTACCCGAACCTTCAAGCGATCCAGCATTGACCAAAATTCGTCCCACAAAACCAAATCGCCGAGTAACTCGCTCTTGAGGGATTCCTGATATTCTCGGGGGGATGTCTCATCTCCAAACATCGCCAAGCAGTGAGCGCCACAACGGCGGCCATAATAAACCAACCCATCCAAATCCGCCGGGTGATCCATCAACGCAGCTCCCAAAACGAAGCGCTGAAGCGTCGCATCGATCAAGGTCAGAGTATCACCAAACAAACTCAGTCCCCGAAAGCCAACCGGGATGGAAATACACCAAACACGAAAATTTCTTATCTCGGTCCAATCCAGGGGCGTACCGCATCGGATCCTGTTTCCAAATACCTCCTGAAAAGCTCGCGTGATCGAGCTAGCGGCATAACATACGCCCCAGGTGGCCTTTTCGGAATCGAAGCGATAGATACCTAGGCGGCTCCAAAACAAGGGTGAAGCATGTCGGCGCCGGCAAATTCGAAACCAACTCGTCGCAACGTCACAAACCGGAAGGTCAGTACTGCTGAGCCGCGCCGGTGGCTCGGGAGCCACTATACGCTTAGCTCCCGATGTCGCCATAACGCTTCGCGTCAGCCACAACTTCGGCCACCTTGCCTTCTCTCAATAAGTCCAGAGGCCGCGTATCATCGAGATCGTCGCTAGGAGTAAGAAAGTAACCGACAATTGAAAGTGGCTCTAGCGGCTTTTCCTTTAGTACTGCGAGCACCTCCGATAGCCCAGGAAGCAACTGCTTACGATGGATCTGCCACGCCGGATATCGATAACTCCTCAGGTCCTTACGCCAGGCGAAAATCCGTCCCTTCTCTCGATATTGGCGGACCGTCTCGCGAGCGCTAAGGCCCATGCTAGCAGCAAACTCCGTATCCGAAAGCCCGCCGCCTTCTGCATCACGTAACTCGGTGTCTGCACCAAGTGATCGAAGCCGCACACGCTCAAAAGCCTCTTCCTCTGCATCCGAAGGAATCTCGATTGTTTCTCCGATCGTCCGTATCACTCGCAGAGCTTCCTTCCCGTGGACGCCGGCTGCACTGATCATAGCGGATAACGCCACAGCAAGCCGCTCTTCATTCGGCGCTAGCCCTTCGACTTTCGGTTCGACCCCTCTCTCACGCGATGTATTTGACTCGTTGGCAGCAACACCAACAGTCTCGCGTTTCGCAAAACGAACTTCTTCAAGAGCGCCAGAACGAAAGCCCTTCGGTGCCTTAACGAGTTTGAACGTTCCGAATCCACGCGGTTGGACGCTTTTACCTTTTTTCGACCCAACCTTGATAGCATTGAAGACGGCCGTCACCACTCTATTGACATCAGCCTTGCTAACCTCGCCCTTTAGCTGCTTTTGAACCGC
>WNFR01008061.1_pt1 | contig 11033 bp, 9 predicted proteins | sample 5400221 | NCBI WGS metagenome assembly WNFR01 (sample SAMN13153357, study PRJNA577476) | soil metagenome | isolation source: 40 cm soil under Madrone tree | place: USA:California | collected 2016-06-14 | reverse complement strand
CAGTGGACCATATGGAGTATGAGAACGCCATTATTAGCATCACTAACCGGTGTGATGAGCAAGGTGGCGGAACATATTCGGTCCAAGTTCATTGGAAGAAATAGAAACCGCTTAACTCAATCGAACGTCAATTCTGCATTGGGAATAAGCCCGGGCCAAGCGGGTTCAAATTCTTTCAGGATCGATCTAAACATGGCATTTATCCAATGCTTCTATCTCGCGAGTGTGGACCAATAGGAGTGAGAGCGGCGGCGTCCTCACGCCTTAACCTCCGCTCTCAAAAGGGAGCACGCGTTAGCAATCCCTGATTGCCACTGAGCAGCGTCCTCCCCTATGATGCATGCACTTAAAATACGTTCTCAAAACACGAACCATTCTTGGAATTTTAGGGAGGCAATTATGTACGTAATCACGGGAGCGACTGGCAATACTGGAAGTGTTGTTGCGAGGACGCTCTTGGGCCTAGGCCAAAAAGTGCGCGCCATCGGCAGAAGCGCAGAACGCCTCGAGCCTCTCGCCGCGGAAGGGGCGGAAGCGTTTGTTTGTGATGTCACTGACGCAACGGCTCTCACTAAGGCCTTTTCTGGGGCGAGAGCGGTCTATGCGATGATTCCGCCAAGCATGACTAGCCAGGACTATCGCGCCGATCAAGACAAAGTCACTAATGCGATTGCCCAGGCAATTCAGCAAGCAGGTGTTAAGTATGCGGTCTCACTCAGTAGCGTGGGTGCGGATAAGCCGGCTGGGACCGGTCCGGTTGCTGGACTGCACTATCTTGAACAAACCCTGAACCAAATTCCTGAGCTGAACGCCTTGCATCTCCGGGCCGGGTATTTTATGGAGAACACTCTCGTGCAGATCGGCACAATTCAAACCATGGGCATCACCGCCGGTCCCTTACGTCCGGACTTGATGCTTCCTATGACTGCCACCCGCGACATTGGGGCCGCCGCTGCCCAAGCACTCTTGGGCCTTAGCTTCAGTGGTAAGCAAACGCGCGAACTACTCGGACAGCGAGACATAAGCATGACCGAGGTGGCAGCAATTATCGGCAGAGCAATTGGTAAACCCGACCTTAAATATGTCCAATTACCGGATGAGCAAGTTCGAACGGCATTAACTCAGATGGGAGTTCCGCTGAACTTCGCGAATCTCATCCTGGAAATGGCCGCTGCTCTAAACTCCGGCCATATGCGACCGTTGGAGGAACGTTCACCAGAGAACACAACGCCCACTTCTTACGAGTCATTCGTGGCAGAGGAATTTGTTCCCCGTTATCGCGGCAAGTCTACCGCTGCATAGAACGCATTCCCAGAAAGGATCGAACAATGAAAAAGACCATCCTGGCAGTGATCGCCTTATTGTGCGCTTTCAGCTTTATCACAGCACAAAAGAAACCAGTTAAGCAGGTGCAGGTGAGGGCTCAGACGATAGCAAACCAGCCGACAGGTAAACCTTACGCGCTGGACTTAACTCGCAAGGGGACGATCTATAATGTGCCCGGAAATATCGATTTGAGCCGGATACGGATTCACACGTCTAAAGGCGAAGTAGCGTTGAGCGACCTGACGGAGAAAGGAAAGAAAAGCGGCCGATTGATGGTGGGATTCACGACTGACTTGCAAGGCATAAAGCTTAACCTCGGTTCGCCGAGTGTTGTCGCCAAGTATAGTTGTGAAGGTCTAAAGTGCAACTGCGCCGGCGACGTCGATTGCAACGATATGTTTAGCGCAGGTGTATGCGGAGATGTCGCTAGCTGCGATACCGGCAACGGAACATGTTCATGTTATAAGAAGATGTAATGTCCCTGAATTGGTAGCCGTAATCTGGCAAAAGCCGACATGCTAGTTGGTCGAGGTTCGCTCAGACTTCTTTTTCTGAGACCGAGTTCATTTTGGGAATCCAGGGCACTCGCAATGTCTCGTCCGCTGGCCGGAGATAAATTATTAGCGCCGCGATCATTGCTAAGGCGAAACTCCAGAGGTCAAAAACCAAGGCAATCATAAGATGAAAAACTATTCCAATAATCAATAACGGACGCCACGACTTTCTTGGCAGCACTAGACCTGCCGCCAGTGCCACCTCCAGTGCAATAGAGCCCCAAGTCATTACTAAAACAAAGATTGGCTTACTTAGAAAATATACGACCGACCGAGGCACACCACCAAAAGTGAGTAACCAGTAATACATCGCCGTTCCATTCGCCCACTCCGCCTGACCTAACTTAGAGATACCGGAAACGAAGTAAACAGCCGCGACTTGGACGCGGATCATAAATATGGCCGACCACGCCACCAGCAGCACTAGTGGAGAAGAATTTCCATCGTAAGAAGCCCTCCAATGCCACGGCCTCCGATCTAACAGAGCCACTGGCAATAACAATATCGTCAATACCAAATTTATCTGGTCACCACCATCGAAAATGGTCGAAGACGAGAAGAGGCTGTAGGCCACCCACGCATGAGGTATGGCCGTTACCCGTGGTCGCCATCCACTGGCAACAACAATGAGAAGAGCAACGCTTAGCCATCGCGCAGTTCCTAACCTCGTAGACGCCAGGCAAAATACGGAGATTTTCAAGATGCCGGAGTTACATCTCGGGACATCATAAATTCCGGCGACAGGGGTGAAGAGCACGGTTGACTGATTGAAGGCAATCGTACCGGCCGTCGCGACGGCGAGCAGCGTTCGGCTCAACCCATAAACGTTTGTAAATGGGTTCTTAACGGTCCATGGCCGCATCCAGTGCCCGAGCCTTGCCAGTAGCCAATCACTCATGACAAGACACCTGAAAGCGCAGGACCTCTGAAGGCATTACAGTCTCTTCTGGTGAGTGGCTCCACGCCCAGGGAATCGGCGGCTGTCGAACCAAGCCGACCTCGCCGCACAGCGAAGGCGGCGACATGATGTTTTCAACAGTCCCGCTTAAAGGCGCTTTTTCCAGGCAAATAGTGGGGAGTTCCTGGCACGTCTGCCATTGCCAGTCAGGCAGTTCACTGAGAACGATTCCGACTTCAATACCCGGAAGTTTCCAGCGGCGAGAGAAGTTCGGCAGGTGAGGCCAAAATCTTTTGCCGGTAGGCGAAGAATGCCAAGTGGCGTCGGTTGCTCTGACAAAGGATGACAAGTCCATCGACCTGGGATCCCGAGTGAAGAAGGCCCGGCCTTGAGGCAGGAAATGCACCAAAGGACTTTTCTCTTCCAGCGGCAACTCAATCGGATTCGCAGGCAACACAGGATGCACTGCGTAAGCGAAGACTGCGGTCCAAAAAAACAGAAGGGCCAGCACGTAAATTCCTAGTGTCTTGTCGGACACTTTGACGATAGTCATTACTTGATCTGACTTCCGAGAGTCTTGTACTCTGCCGGAAAATAGGTGACGCTTTAATGGTAGGAATTTTGCCGGCACCCGGGCCCTGACCGAAGAGAAGACCTCTGTATGGCGTTACGCCCTTGGATGCAGCAGCTCGAACAGGCTCCGGAACTGAGTAGGTGCTGGATCAGCCCGGAGACCTAACACTTCGGACCTTGGGTACCGCACGTGTAACCTCATCGACATATCGCTCGAAACTAAGCCCCTTCAGTGCCGTTGGTCGCGACCTCGGCGATTCCCAAAAAACCGTAACGAAAAACACAACGAATACAAGAACCTCAATAGCAACATTGGCATCATTTTCCGCCTCCGGCTCAGGTTCCTGTTGCACCTTCAACCGCCGGACTTGCGCAGCAAACCCCACTTGGGAGTTCTTGGTTACCTCAAGCAGTGCTTCCCTTTGCACCTTGGTTGTCCTCTTAATTGCTTCTGCAACTCGGACGCGGTCACCGCTCTGAATGTCCTTAGCAAAATTGTCGAAGTATGCGGGATCCTTCTTTTCGATATACCTGATGATCTGAGGTTCGAGCTTCTTATAATCTGCAGGAAGATAGGGCGCCGCTTTTTGGATAGTGGGAATTTTGCTAGCCACTGGCCCTGATGCGAAGAAAAGACCCCTGTATAGTGTTACACCGTCGTAAGCGCGCGCTTGCTCCGGCTCGCGAACTGAGTAAACGCTATTGATAAAAGAGAGTGTGAGCGCCACTGCAAGTACTATGGCGAGACCGGCGCCAAGACGCCTAAAGGCTGTTGCTCGCGGTTGGGATTTTGCTTCGCTCGGAAGTGCGCTCTCATTCATTAGTAAATCCTCCTTATCAAAGTTTTCCACAGCCTAAGATCGCCTCGGAACCGCGACAGATAATATTCCTCTGATTTACAAGCGTCAATGGCTTTTCCAGATCATGCGTTTATCGATCGCGCAGCAGGTGCGGTAGCGAATAATGACTGGAATCTCACAGACTGTGCCCCTGATCTAGCGCGCACAGCGTAACGCGGCTAGAATGAGGCACTTTAGCCATCGCTGGCTACGGTTCTGAATCGCACCCTTCGCTCTGCCACAGAAGTGACTATTCCTTCCGGTAGATCGCAACCGGCTTGTACTGGGTCTACCGATAAGCGCGTTAAGTGCCCTCAACAGAAGGAGAGCTACGTGACTACTAGTCATCAGTACATGAAGATGGTCTATGAGTATGCCGATGGTCGAGTTGTGGATCGTGATAAGGTTTTCAAGTTCACATACACCTGGCGGAAGACTGGTAACACTTGGCTTATCATCGGCGGGATGTGCGGCGAGTTGCCGCCGCCAACGAATCCGTAACGGGTGTCCAGACTCAGCGCTTATAAAAAGGGCCTTGCGAGAACGGGTAACAGTTGGGAATTAAAGAGCAGCAATTCGATCGAACTACCGCCCGCAGCACAAGCAATCAAAAGTAACAAGATGACACCTTGAGCGAAACGATATCCCCCGGCACGATGCTTTCACATTACTCGGTTGTCTGCCTGATCGCGGCGGGCGGGATGGGTGAAGTCTATCTGGCCCAGGACACAAAGCTGGGCCGCAACGTGGCTCTGAAGATTTTGCCTCCGGATCTCGCCTCTAATCAGGACCTAATGCGGCGTTTTGTGCAAGAGGCAAAAACTGCGGCTGCACTCAATCATCCGAATATCGCTCATATCTATGAGATCGGTGACACGGTTAGTCGCCCGACAGAATCTACAGTCAGCGGGTCGACAAATGGAAACTTGACTCACTTTATCGCAATGGAGTTCATCGACGGGCAGACGTTGAGGGAGAAGTTGCGAGCGGGAGACATAAACGTCAACGAGTCGATCGACGTTGCTACTCACTTGGCCTCAGCCCTGTCGGCGGCTCACCATGCCGGAATTGTGCATCGCGATATCAAACCAGAGAACGTGATGATCAGTCGCGCCGGAGTGGTGAAGGTGCTGGACTTTGGCTTGGCGAAATTAGGGGAGCTTAGTCCTTCTCTTACGGTAGATCTCGAAGCGCCCACACGAGCTGTCATCAACACCGAACCAGGCGTGGTGATGGGCACGGCGCTCTATATGTCCCCGGAGCAGGCGCGTGGCCTTCAAGTGGATGAGCGCACCGATATATTCAGTCTCGGCGCTGTGATTTACGAGATGATCACCAATCGCCTCCCATTTGAAGGGTCTAACACCAACGAGATCCTATCGTCAATTTTGAGTGAACGTGAGCCGCAACCTCTGGCGCGTTACACAAGAGAAGTGCCCGCCGAGCTGCAACGCATCGTCTCGAAAGCCTTGCGGAAAGACAGAGCTGAAAGATATCAAACAATCAAAGATATGCTGGTCGACCTGAAGAGTCTGCAGCAGGAGTTGCAGTTTGAGAAAAAACTTGAACGCTCAAAGCCTCTTACCAATGAAGCCAGTTTGTCGTCTCAAGTTGCGCAACCAACCATTGCGAGAGCACCGGCGATCACCTCACGAGAAGTTGCGGATGCCAATACGTCACCCTCCGTTTATGCTTTAAGTGGGAAACGAGGTATTGTTGTCGGTGTATTAATGGTTTCGGCTCTGGCGATCGGTGTGGCCTCCTGGTTTCTGCTGCATCGCTCTTCGAATGTGTCGGTAATAGACTCAATCGCAGTTCTGCCCTTTGAAAATGTGACACACGATCAAAATCTCGAATACCTTTCGGACGGCGTAACCGAGTCGCTCATCAACAGCTTGTCGCAGTTGCCACGGATCAGAGTCATCGCCCGCAATTCAGTCTTCAGTTACAAGAACCAGTCGCCTAACTTCCAGCTAGTGGCCCGGCAACTTGACGTGCAAGCTTTGCTCACCGGCAGAGTGCTAGTACAAGGCGACACCGTTGATGTCAGGGTCGAATTGACAAACGCGTCGAACAACACACAGCTTTGGGGCGATCATTACATTCGTAAGGCTGCGGACATTTTCGGTGTACAGGATGACATTGCACGGCAAGTAACGGAGACGCTTAGAGTACGTCTTACGGGTGTGCAACAGGATCAAGTCACCAAGCGCTATACGGAAAACGCGGAGGCTTATCGGCTCTATAGAAGAATTAGAAAAAGCCAAAGTGCTCGAGCCGACACCACACCTTAAGGGCCTGCTCGGCTACTTCTACGCTAAATCGGGGCGGAAGGAAGACGCGCGTAGATTGCTTGCAGAGGTTAAAGACCAAGCAGAGGTGCGTTACGTGCCGCCGTACTGGATCGGCATGATCTATGCCGGGTTGGACGAAAAGGACGAAGCGTTCGCATGGTTTGAGAAGGCGTATCAGGAGCGCTCGTGGTGGTTGATGTTCATTAAGATGGATCCACTGGTAGACAGTTTACGTTCGGATCCTCGTTTTGCAGATCTCATGCGTCGTATTGGATTTCCTCAATGAACCGTCGGTGGAGTTGATCCGTCAGCGAAGCATTATTAATACCTTGCGCGAAACCATTTCCCCCAAAACGACGCTCGCACATTACACGATTGTCTCCAAGATTGGCGCCGGTGGCATGGGCGAAGTCTACCGCGCTCGCGACACGAGACTTGATCGTGAAGTCGCGATCAAGATTCTGCCTGCGAATTATTCAACTGATCCAGATCGCTTGAAAAGGTTTGAGCAGGAAGCGCGCGCCACTTCTGCGCTCAACCATCCGAACATCCTCACCGTCTACGACATCGGCACACATGAAAGCTCTCCCTACATCGTCGCCGAACTGCTCGAAGGCCAAGAACTGCGTGACCAAATGAATGAGGGCCAGCTGTCGGAGCGCAAAGCTATCGATTATGCACAACAGATTGCTCAGGGTCTCGCCGCCGCGCACGACAGGAGGATCACGCATCGTGATCTCAAACCCGAGAACCTTTTCGTTACCACTGAAAGTCAATTCGAATAAGATGAAAGATTTACCGCCCAACTCAACTCTTTCGCATTACCGCATCGTCTCCAAGCTCGGTGCAGGTGGTATGGGCGAGGTTTATCTCGCTCAAGACACGAAGCTCGATCGCAAGGTGGCGCTGAAGATTCTGCCGGCTGAGGTAGCTGCGAATCGTGATCGGATGGAACGCTTCATTCGGGAAGCAAAATCAGCCGCGTCGCTCAGTCATCCCAACATCGCGCAGATATTCGAAATCGGTGAACACGATGGCACGCAATACATTGCCATGGAATATATCGAGGGCGTTACGCTGCGCTACCAGATTCACGGCGAACATACTGAGTTGCGGAAGTTGTTGCGACGCCTGCAACACGTAGCCGAAGGTCTGGCGAAAGCGCATGCGTCAGGAATCGTTCATCGTGATCTGAAGCCGGACAACATCATGATTACTCGTGATGGGCACGCGAAGATTCTGGATTTCGGTTTGGCGAAACTCATTGAACCACATTTGACAGAGGCGACCGCAGGAGACCGCGAAGACGTGGCCACCGCGATCATGCAACAACACTCAACGCCCGGCGTGATCATGGGCACGGTTGGGTACATGTCTCCTGAACAGGCGCAGGGCAAGACAGCGGAGATTGATCAGCGCTCGGACATCTTCTCGTTTGGCTGCATCCTGTTTGAAGCAGCAACCAGAAAGAAGCCATTTGAGGGTGATTCGATAGTCAAGTCGTTACACAGTTTGATCTATGAACCCGCGCCACAAATTAAAGATCTGAATCCTGCAGCCCCTGCGGAGTTGCAGCGGATCATTCGTCGTTGTCTGGCGAAGGACAAGGACGAGCGTTATCAGTCAATCAAGGAAGTTGCGATCGAGTTGAAGGAATTGCGACGTGAGTTGGATGCCGGCTCCGACTACGACACGACTGCACCACCGCCAACGAGTAGTGTAAAAAGCCTCGTCACCCACAGTGACTCAACACCTCAAACAGCTGCTCGATCCGGATCAATACCACCAACTGTTTCGAGTGCTGAATACGTAGTGCAGGGACTTAGGGGGAACAAACTCGTAGTAACACTTGCCTTGGTAATTCTGATCGGAGGCGGTGGGTTTTTCGCCTACTACCTACACGGGCGCACTAGCGAGGTGGCAATAGAGTCGATCGCCGTACTGCCATTCGACAACAGCAGCAGTGACCCGGACACGGAGTATCTTGCCGACGGTTTGACCGAGAGCCTCATCTATCGTCTGTCGCAATTATCTAATCTGAAAGTGAGTCCGCGCAGCGTAGTTTTCCACTACAAAGGAAAAGAAGCTGATCCATTCAAGGTGGGTAAGGAACTTGGTGTGAATGCGGTGCTCTCAGGCAGGATCACGCAGCGTGGCGATAATCTGAATATCACGTCGGAATTGGTTGACGTGCGTTATAACAAACTGCTCTGGGGCGAGCGCTATGATCGCAAAGCGTCCGAGTTGATGGCCACACAGCGAGAGATGGCCGCCGAAATTGTAGACAAGCTTCGATTGCAGGTATCGAGTAATGAGAAGGCTATAACTAAACACTACACGGAAAGTAATGAAGCTTATCAGCTCTACTGGAAAGGTCGCTTCTACTGGGGCAAGCGCACCGAAGACGGATTGAGAAAAGGCATTGAATACTTCAATCAAGCCGTAGAAAAAGATCCAAGTTTTGCACTTGCCTATACCGGAATCGCCGACTGCCATTCGTTGCTTGTTGTCTACGGCCATATCGACGCGACAACAGGTTTTGGCCGAGCGCGAGATGCTGCAAAGAAAGCATTGCAACTTGATGACAGTCTGGCAGAAGCTCACGCCTCTATTGCTTACGTTCTTCAATTCAACGACTGGAATTGGTCAGAATCGGAGAAGGAATTCAAACGGGCAATCGAGTTGAACCCAAAATATGCGATTGGGCATTACTGGTACTCGATCTTGTTGAATGGCCTGGGTCGTCATGATGAAGCAAAGAAAGAAGCCAGGATAGCGCAGGAGCTCGATCCTCTCTCGCTGATTGTCAATGGAGTCGCTTCCCGAGAGCTGATCCAGGGTCGCGAGTACGAGGCGGCCATCGCACAGTCCCAAAAAAACCTGGAGCTGGATCGGAACTTCTTCTACGACTACATCAATCTTGGTATCTGCTATACAGAGTTGGGCAAGTACGACGAAGCGGTAAGGATGTATCAGGAGGCAATAAGGCTCAGTCCCGAAACAGTGGACGCTACTTCACGGCTCGCCGGTTGCTACGCAAGAAGCGGACGTAAGAAAGAGGCCGAAGCTCTGCTGAAGCAAATGCTGGAGCTGAGCACGCGTCGTTACGTCCCGGCCAATTATTTTGCGCAGCTATACGGCGACCTGGGTAACTTTGAGGAAGCGTTAAAATGGCTGGAAAAGGCTTACGCTGAGAGGTGCAGTTGGCTCGTCATGATGAATGTCGACGACAACATGTACGGAAGCCTGCGAGTAGATCCCAGGTTCAAAGAAATGGTGCGACGTGTCGGTCTACCGCAGTAGAGTCTAATACAACGCAGTGAGCGAAAACATATCCCCCAGCACAAAGCTCGCTCATTACACCATTGTCTGCAAGATCGGCGCAGGCGGGATGGGCGAAGTCTACCGGGCGCGTGATTCCCGTTTGAATCGCGAGGTAGCGATAAAACTCCTGCCCGCCGCCTTTGCTCGTGACACTGAACGGTTGCGGCGCTTCGAGCAGGAGGCACGAGCTACCTCCGCACTAAATCATCCAAACATACTGACCATCTACGACATCGGCACCCACGAGGGTACACCTTTCATCGTCGCCGAACTGCTCGAGGGTGAGGAGCTCCGAGAACTACTTGATGTTGGGCCACTTCCTACCCGCAAAGCGCTTGACTACGCACAACAGGTCGCGCTGGGTCTAGCCGCCGCACACGAGAAAACCATCGTGCATCGTGACCTCAAACCGGAAAACTTGTTCGTCACTCACGATGGCCGCGTCAAGATTCTCGACTTCGGACTAGCCAAACTCAAGCCGCAGCAAAACGAGTTCGTTAGTTCCGAGATCGAAACGCAAAAACAGATCACGGATCCAGGCACTGTAATGGGAACCGCCGGTTACATGTCGCCGGAACAGGTGCGCGGCCATGATGCCGACCATCGTTCAGACATCTTCTCGTTCGGCTCAATTCTATACGAGATGCTCAGCGGTCAACGCGCTTTCAGGCGCGAGACGATGGCCGAAACAATGACGGCGATTCTAAAGGAAGACCCCACGGAATTGAGTGAGGCAGGTACGAAGATTCCGGTGTCGATCGAAAGAATCGTGCGGCGTTGTTTGGAGAAGAAACCAGAGCGAAGATTCCAAACGGCGAGCGATCTCGGCTTCGCGATTGAATCCTTATCGACCCCGTCCGACTCCCGGCCTGCTGCACAGGTTGATACGGTAGTGGTGTTGCCCCGGCTCAGGGGAGGACGCCAGCTTGCAGTTGCGGGCGCCCTGCTCGCCGTACTCATTCTTGCTGTGGGAGCATTCCTTCTCGGTCGTTCGCGGGCAGGACCGGGCGTTCCTGCGGCAGTGAGCCGTGCGACTATTTCGCTTGCGACACCACTCGCTCTGGGAAAATATTGCCCGTTAGGCGTCGGCCGAACGGCTATCGCGCTCTCACCTGACGGCTCACTCCTTGTCTACGCAGGCGAGCAGAACGGGAAGTCGCAACTCTTCGCACGGCCTCTCGACTCGTTCGATGGTCGTCCGATTCCGGGGACCGAAGGAGCTTAT
>WNFR01007578.1_pt1 | contig 11034 bp, 7 predicted proteins | sample 5400221 | NCBI WGS metagenome assembly WNFR01 (sample SAMN13153357, study PRJNA577476) | soil metagenome | isolation source: 40 cm soil under Madrone tree | place: USA:California | collected 2016-06-14 | reverse complement strand
CCGCATTTGTTTTGTCATCGCCCGACGGAACGGCCGATCCACCATTGTCCCAGTAGCGATGCTCGAACAGGCGTCCCTTGTGAAACTTTTGCAGGATTGTGGGTGACGTTTCAAACGTGGCGAGCGCGTTTTCGATCCGCTGTTGCCATTGTGCGTGCGGGAGATCGCTCCCTAGCGCGATGCCGCGGCTGCCCCAGCCAAGTGGTGAGAAGCCGCTTACTTTCAATAGAAGGTCTCGCTCCTTCTGACTGAACCGTCCCGCTTCCCGCCAGTCCTGGATCTCCAATCGCGGAATTACCGCGTGCTGAGGAAGAGGCATCGGATCAAGTAGCCAGCTGTAGGGAATGACTTCCTGCAACTTCAGAAAATATTTCTCGCCTAGTTCACGTCGCCAGAATTCGCGGAGCGGCTGCATCCAGAAAAGCGCGAACCACATCTTTTCCTCGAGGTACGGTTTGATTGGCGGTGTGATCTTGATTTTTCCTTCGGCCGCCGCGCGCAGGGTCTTATCGATGTTCGGAATGTTGGGCAGATCGAACAGCTCGAAAAAACGGTAAACATCGCGGCCATCCTGTGGCTCATAGTTTTCCGCCGCGACCACACGCCATTTGGATGTTTGATGTAAAGGCGATGAAGCACGCACTCCAAGCTGACCGGCGAGCCATTCCATCTCCGGCCGATAAGTCGCGGCTTCCTGGGAAATGACAATGTCACCGCCGTTCGGGAGAACGCTCTGAAATCCCTCCAGCATTCCATCCGCGCCGCCGATGATTTCTTTCTCGAATCCCGAATACGTTTGATTGAGCCAAGCAGTCAGTCCGATTCCGCCGGGAACAGAATCGATTTCCGCGATCGTGTAGCCTTCATCGGTCAAAATGAGATCAGGTCGAATGACGCGCGGCAGATCGTCACGAAATTGTTTCTGCCGCGATAACTCGATCAACTCCGGCGGTTTTCCTGCGTCGAGATAACGCGCTACCCATGCCGGCTGCTTGCCTTTGACGCTTAGTTGATAAAGCTGATTGCAAGCGCGTTGGAAAACGAACAACCGATGCCCGAGTTGTTCGAGCTCGCGCGCGAAGTCCTTTTCGATCGGAAATGCATCGGGCGAGAGTAGCCAATCCTTTTCGGCAAAGAGGCCCTCTTTTGGGAAAGCATTACGGATTAGCTCCCATCTGTTTTCGGCGATAGCGACCATGTTTCGTGATTAACGTCCAACGTTCAACGTCCAACGCTCAACGTCCAACGCTCAATGACGGATCTCTGAATTGAACGTTGAGCGTTGGAAGTTGAACGTTGAGCGTTTTGCCGGAACGAATAGCTATCTTCCCGCGGCGATCTGCTTCAGTGCAAGCTTGACTAGCTCTTCGGAGGATTTTTCTCCCTCTTTCTGCTGCAGCTCGCGCACGACACGGTGGGCTTCCACTTGTTTGTAACCGAGCGCGATGAGCGCCAGCACCGCTTCGTTCGCACGCTCCAGCTCGGGAGTGGGCGCATGCATTGCGCTGGCCGCTTCCCAGGCCGCGGCCACACCGACCTTATCTTTTAGTTCGAGAACAATGCGCTCCGCCGTTTTCTTTCCGAGCCCGCTGATTTTGGCAAGCGCCACGACGTCGGAGTTCACGACCGCGCTCTTGAAATTGGTTACGCTCATCCCACTGAGAACCGCCAGCGCAAGCTTCGGTCCAATCCCGCTCACGTTGTTCACGAGCAATCGAAAAAGATCGCGCTCCGGCGGAGTCATAAAGCCATAAAGAACGTGCGCGTCTTCTCGCACAACCAGGTGGGTGAGAATTCGAATTGGCTGGCCGGCGGCCGGAAGTTTGTCGTAGCTCGAGAGCGGAATAAAAACTTCGTAGCCGACGCCGTTCACATCGACGATCGCCTGAGTCGGCAACGCGCTCGTCAATTTGCCGTCGAGAAACGTGATCATCGTTCGCAATTCCTAACAGACGAAACGCAAACTGCAAACATGCGAGCGCTGTAGCCACGGCGCTCTGTCGCCGTGTTTTGGAGGTAACGAGTGGCGCCTCGACAGAGCGAGGCGGCTACAGTCAATCCGGCTTCAGGATGAGCGTAAGATCGACATGCTGGCCCTTCGCTAGATTGACCCCACGGGTCGAGAATCTCTTCCAGCCGCGAGGAAGGTTCGCGAAATCTGTTTCCGCCAATTTTGTTGGCATGATTACGAAGCGCCCTCCCGATTTTCCCATGAACAGTTGGACACTTTGACGATTGAGAGAAAACATCCAGCCTTTCACGTGAGAACGGAAATACCAAACCAGACTCGGCTCGCCAAAATCCACTGCGCCAAATTCCATCTTCGGCCGCAAATCGTTTCGCGATTGTCTAAATAATTCTCGTGCCGGAAACGAGGGCGCAGCGAGTGGCGGAACAACGATCGCAATGCAAATCCAAACGGCCGCTGTCGCGATCGCGATATGTTTGAACTGGGAACGGCGGCTTCCAGCCGCCGACGGCGCGCTGGAAAGCGCCGCTCCTTGTTGAGGCCAATGCCGAGCGAGGAGGAGAGAGAGCAACGGAAAAGCCGGTAACGTATAATGTGGAAGTTTTGTGCGGACGAGCGTGAAGATTAGAAAGGCGATCACGCTCCCAGCCAAAAGATAACTGTCGATCTTGTCGCGCGGCTGCCGTAATCGCTTCACTAACCACGGCAATTTAATCGACCACGGAAAGAAACTGATGAAGATCGTTATGAAGTAGAAAGGAAGAAGCAGGAGATAAACGAGAAGTGTCGATCCACCGTGTCCTTCCATTGTTCCGAAAGAGCGTCCGATTACGTGGCGTCCAATGCCAACGCGCAGAAATTCTCCGTTCGTTTGAATGATCGCGGGAATCGCCCACAACGAAATGACCGCGAACGTCAAAACGGCGCCGCGAACAACCGCGAAGCGTTTCCCGATTTGCAGTTGTCGATCTTTCAATTTGATCACCGCGACCGCGAGAAGCGGAAAGAACGCGATTGGTCCTTTCGCCAGAAATCCAAACGCAAGTGATATGTAGAACACTAACCACCAGCTCCATTGAACATTGGACGTTGAGCGTTGGGCTGCCTGCCCCGAGAGTTTTTCGGGGTCGAGCGTTTTCTTTCCCGCGATTAGTTCATAAGCCGCCCAATGCGCCATCGTAATGAAGAGCACCAGCCACATGTCTGCGACGCCGGCTTTGGCGTGCACAAAAACTTGCAGCGACAGCGTGAAGATAACGGCGGCCCGCCAGCCGACGCGTTCTCCACCGATGCGCGTTCCCCACGCGAGGATCGACAGTGCAATCAGCGCTGCCGCGATTACGGAGGGGAAGCGCGCGGCGAAATCGTTTTCTCTAAAAATCCCGTAGCTGGCAACTTGCGCCCAATAGGTCAGGGGAGGTTTATCGAAACGATATTGATTGTTGAAATACGGAACGACGTAGTCGCCTCGCTCGATCATCTCGCGCGACGCTTCGGCAAAACGCGGCTCGTCCCGATCGATCAGCGGCAGGCTCCACGTGCCGATGACGTGAAAGGCAACGCAGGCGACGAACAGTAGCGCGTAATTGCGGACACCGACTTTCGTCGGGTGCTGGCGATTTATCGGAGTTGCGTAACTCAACTTGCGGATTCAAGAATACCCGGCGGCTAATTACAAACGCGAAATAACATGAGACGGTCGTGGCAATTGTCGATCTTGGTCCTAATCGCTGTGGCTCTAATCGCGATGGCATTCATCTTCGATGGTCCCATGCTTGAATGGATTAAAGCTGATCAATCGGATGGCTTGCGACAATTCATGCGCAAGGTCAGTCGATTTGGTGATTGGTGGTCTCACGCCGCCCTTGGAATTGTCTTGCTAGCGGTCGCTTGGTGGCGCGGGAACAAAAAGTGGGCGCGGATTTTCCTTTCGATGTTGATCGCTCTGGCTATGGCTGGCACAGTGGCGCGGGTCGTTAAGATTGGCGTCGGCCGCGCGCGACCGTCAATCGAATCGGTCGCGGCATGGAACGGGCCGAGCCTGAGCGCGAGATTCAGCGCGTTCCCATCCGGTCACACCGCCATATCGACGGCGTTCTTCGGCGTTCTGTTCTTCGTCAGTTGGCGAATCGGCCTGGCTTGTTTACCGATTCCGACGCTGATCGGCTTCTCGCGCATATACGTCGCCGCACATTATCTGTCCGATGTCGTGTGCGCCGCAATCATCGGTGCGCTGTGTGCTTTCCTAGTGGCGCACTTTTTTCTGAAGGAAATCCGCAATCCGCAATCTGCAATCAAAAATTGAACTGGCGGAGGGGGTGGGATTATCCAAAGCTGCGCTTTGGCTCCAGCCTTAGAGCTTCGCTCTTAACCCTGCGCTCCGCGCCCCGCCGGTCGACTTGCATTCGAATCTCCTAGCATCCAACCAAGGACCAGCTCGAATCAGGGATTGGATTAGATCATCGAGCTGGCGGAGGGGGTGGGATTCGAACCCACGAAGGCTTGCGCCTTGCCGGTTTTCAAGACCGGAGCCATAAACCACTCGACCACCCCTCCGGAATTTTCGATCGCGAGAAGTGTGCCATCGCTGACAGACCGCCGCTACAGAAGAAACGTCCCGAGAAAGCGGCTCGACAGTTCAATATGTTCATGTGAACTTATTGGATGGCGAGGGCGAAGAAAACGAAACAGAAGTTTGTGCCCATCGTCGAAGAAGCCCCGCCGCCGTCCCCGGCAATTCACGGTCGAAGTGCTTCCTGGAATCCTGCGAATCGATTCGAAAAACTCCACATCGATCTTGGCGATGTCGATCTTGTCCAGATTGATCCGACCGAAGATGACGGACGCCCGCGACGCGAGACACAATTCTTTCGTGACGGCACGAAAACGATTATCGCGCGTAATCAAAGTCCGGACGTCGGCTTTGAGACAAGCATTAATCCCTATCGCGGTTGCGAGCACGGTTGCATTTATTGTTTCGCGCGGCCCACTCACGAGTATCTCGGCCTCTCCGCCGGACTCGATTTCGAAAGCAAGATCATGGTCAAACCGGATGCGCCGAAACTATTGGAAGCCGAGCTGTCTTCTCCAAAATGGGAGCCGCAGGCGCTAATCATGAGCGGCGTGACCGATCCGTATCAGCCGGTGGAACGCAAACTTCGCATTACGCGCGGTTGTCTTGAGGTGCTTGCGAAATTCCGTAACCCGGTCGCAATCATTACGAAAAACCGCTTGGTCACGCGCGACATCGATCTTTTGGGAGAGCTCGCGCGTCACAACGCCTCCGCCGTCAATGTTTCGGTTACTTCGCTCGATCCAAACATCCAAGGTGTCCTTGAGCCGCGCACGTCCTCGCCGAAAGCGCGGTTGGAAGCGGTGGCGATGCTACGCGCCGCCGGAATTCCGGTCGGCGTAATGGTCGCACCCGTCATTCCGGGATTAACCGATCACGAAGTTCCAAGGATTGTGGAAGCGTGTGCGAAAGCCGGAGCGCAATTCGCCGGTTACACGATTGTGCGATTGCCGTGGGCCATCGCCCCGCTCTTCGAACATTGGCTGGACGAACACTTCCCGGAGAAGAAAGAGAAAGTGTTGCAACGCATCCGCCACATTCGCGCCGGAAAATTGAACGACCCGCGTTGGGGAACGCGCACCAGAGGCGAAGGAGTTTTCGCGGAGCAGATCCGGTCCATGTTCGAAGTGGCGTGTCGTCGCGCCGGAATGAATGAGCGCCCGAAACTTTCCACGATATCGTTTCGCAGGTCGACCGAGCAGCTATCGCTGCTTTAACGCGAGATCGCGCGAACATCGCCTGCTCGACTCATTTGGCGCTGCTTGCGCATTACGAGCAACATCGAACAGCCGCCAATCGCGCCAAAGCCGGCCATCATTGGATACCACACTCCCCAACCATGCTTATCGATCAGCCAGCCAGTGACCGGAAGGGCAATGGCTGTGCCGTAATATTGAAATGAATCGACAACGCCCGAAGCGAACCCAGCCATTTTCCGTCCACCAATGTCCATCGGAGCCGCCGTTCCGACGATGGCGTGTGTGGAATTCGCCGTCAGCGCAATCAGGACAAGAAAGAGACAGCCGAGAAAAATTCCGCCAGGCGTCGGACCAACAATGCCGGACATAATCACACTGGCCGCGACGAGAATGACGAGTGTCTCCAGGAAATAAAGCACCATCGCGACGGGCGAACGCCGGCCTTTGAAGATCTTATCCGAGATAACGCCGGCCGAAAAAGCGGCCAGGACAGCGACGAGCGGCATGGCGTTCATGGTCCAGAAAACCGCCGGCGGTTTCGTGTCCATGTTAAGTTTCAGCTGCTCCACGAAATAAAGAATCGCTAGCTGATCGGAACTGTTCCGGACCGCGCCAGTACAGGCGTACGCCACCGCGTAAAACCAAATTAACGGATGTGTGAAAATAGTGACAAACGACTCGCGCAGGCTGGTGGTCGCTTCGGCACCGGCGCTCTCACCCGCATGCTCGATGACGCCGCTGTAACCTGCCGCTTCGGGCGTCGGCTTCACAAAAATCGCGAGCAGGATCGCGACGAGCGCAGTGATCAATGGCGGGATGCGAAAGAGCCAGCGCCAATCGCCCGGCGCAACAATCAGCACGCCAACCGTGAACCCTGCGAGAATGACCGGCGCCAAGTTATTGATCCCAAATTGTCCCGACTGGATCATAAATCCGAAGATTCCGGCAAACGTCCCGCGTTCTGTGCGCCGGAACCACGCCGCGTTCATCTTGATCATGCCGGGCGCGCCGAAGGACTGGAAATATCCATTCATTAGCCAGATGAGCGAGAAGGTCGCGAACGTTCCAAGAAATGAGGCGTAGCCGTAGATGAGATTGATGCAAATTGTGCCGGCCGCGCCGATCAACATCGCAGTCTTGCCTCCGATGCGATCAGTCAGGAGTCCATTGATCAGCTGCCCGGTACCATAAGCGAGCGACCATGCGCTGAGCATGCTCGTGATCTGAAATTTGTTGAAACCAAACTCCTCCACCATCCCCGGCGTAGCCCAGCGGAAGTTGTAGCGGCACATGTAAAACGAGGCGTAGAGCAACCCGATAATGAACCAGTTCAATCCGCGTCGCGCACGAAAACCGGGGGGATGGTGTGCAGGTTGAGCGACGTCGTTGGCCAAGCGCGTAAGAATGCCCGTCGATTAGCAAAGGGGACAACTAAAAACGTTGTTGAGCTTTGCCGGACATCTCAGAGGGTGGACTCATTATGTCCCTAACTGTTCAGACCCTGCACATCGGAATGAAAGTGTTGCATCCCCGCTACGGTGTCGGCGTGGTGAAAGCGCTCACCGAACACACCGCCGATATTTCCTTTGACGACGCGCCGCGGACGCTTGATCCGGCGAGCGCGGATCTTGCGTCAGCAGAACCAACCGCGGAGCTGAGCGGACTTCAAGTTTCGCTCGACAGCCTGATTCGCGATACGGCGCAGGCCGTGGTTGACGCCCTCGGCATAGAAAAAAAGGAGGCGGTCGTCGAAGGACTGGCGACGCGCTGGCAACGCGGAAGCCTGGTCATGCAATCCGCCGACACGTCACTTCAGCCAAAAGAAGTGCCGCTCGAAACTTTTTTTCACAAGATCGTGATGATCCGAAACAACCTGCGCGTGCTCGAGCAAAAGGTGAACGCGAGCGACAAGCTCAGCGATGCCGACAAATTCGACATGCAGCAGTACATCACACGCTGCTACGGCTCGCTCACCACCTTCAACATCCTGTTCAAGAACAAAGAGGATCAGTTCTCGACCAAGTAGTGCTTCAACCGCGCGCCCGCACGCCTGTCATCCCGAATCCCGCACCAGCGGGATGAGGGACCTCACATTGGCGACTTGTCACGCTGTTACGAAAATCGTGTAACGCGCAAGGTTGCGCGAGGTCCCTCGCCGTCTTCGCGACTCGGGATGACACACGTTTTTGGAGATGAGCGGTTACGCGACCCAGACCGTTTTGATATTCGTAAACTCGCGGAGGCCATGCGCGCCGAGCTCGCGTCCAAAGCCGGAGCGTTTCACGCCACCGAAGGGCAGACGCGGATCGGATGCGACCATGGCGTTGATGAAAACCATTCCCGATTCGAGCTCGGATGCGAACGACTCCTGCTCGGCAGGATCGTTTGTCCAGGCGCTCGCGCCCAATCCAAATGTGCTGTCGTTCGCGATTTCGATCGCTTCGGCGGCATCGCGCACGCGGAAAACGGACGCGACCGGTCCGAAAACTTCATCGCGATAAGCCGGCGAATCTTTTGGTAGATCGACAAGGACCGTCGGCTCATAGAAAAACCCGCGTCCGTGAATACGGTTTCCGCCGGTCATCAATTTTGCGCCGGCCGCGACCGATTTTTGAACCTGCTCGTGTACGCCGTTGAGAATGTGTTCCATGGCCAGCGGCGCGATCTCAGTCGTGTCATCGAGCGGGTCGCCAATCTTTAGCGCGCTCATCCGCGCCACGAATTCCTCCAGGAACTTGTCGTAGACTTTGTCTGCCACGAGAAATCGTTTTGCCGCGATGCAGGACTGGCCGCTGTTGATTGTGCGCGATTTCACGGCCGTGGAGACTGCGGTCTCGAAGTCCGCGCTTGGCATGACGATGAATGGATCGCTGCCGCCCAGCTCGAGCACCGCCTTCTTGATTTCGCGCCCTGCCGCACTTGCCACAACGCTGCCGGCTTTTTCGCTTCCCGTGAGCGTGACCGCTTTTATTCGAGGATCGACAATTACCTTCTCAACTTGTCTCGCTTCGATGAGCAGCGTTTGAAAAATGCCCTCGTCGAAGCCGGCCCGGCAAAAGATTTCCTCAATGGCGAGCGCGCATTGCGGGACGTTAGCGGCATGCTTGAGCAGTCCGACGTTTCCGGCCATCAAGGCAGGTGCGGCGAAACGAAACACCTGCCAGAATGGAAAATTCCACGGCATGATTGCGAGAACCGGGCCGAGCGGCTCGTATCGAACGAAACTTCGGCCCGCCTGCGTTTGCACAGGTTCATCTTCCAGGAATCGTTCCGCGTTTTCGGCATAGAACCGGCAACCGCGCGCGCACTTGTCGACTTCTTCGATCGAAGCGCGCAAAAGCTTGCCCATTTCGAGCGTCATGATGCGCGCCCATTTTTCGTTCTCCTGTTCGAGCAACGCGGCGGCGGCCATGAGCAATTGCGCGCGCTGCGCGAATGGTTGGCGGCGATGATGGTCGAACGCTTTCACGGCGCATTGCAATCGCTTCTCGATTTCTGCGTCGTCAAACGCAGAGAACTCCTTCAGCTTTTCACCAGTCGCGGGATTGATTGACGCGATTGCCATGCTCCTACTGTAGCGGCGGTCTATGACCGTCGCATATCTCTTCTGCGCCCCTGATGGAAAAAAAGCGATAATAGCCCAGCGTTTTAACGCTGGGTAGAATGTCTTCGAATGAACCGAGTTCCTTCGGGACGAAAGAGCCTTTCTGTCGTCCCTGGCGGGACTTGATCGGGAGAGGTTGGCCAGGACCCAGCGTTAAAACGCTGGGCTATTATCATGTTCAAAATTTCAGCCGGACTACCTCCGCAAGTTTTCGAGTTGCGAACCTGAAAAAAGCATCACGTTACTCTCATAGCTAACAGCATCTCAGTAACCCCGGCTTCAGACCGGTGAAAGCGCGAGGTGAAAAGCACGGAGCTGTTTCAACAGCTTGCTTACTACGATCAAAGCCGTTGAAACGGCTGAACTAGCCCCTAAGTCCTTCCTGCACCTGGCTGAAGCCAGGTGTTAATGAAAATCGGATGAATCTTTCATCACAGCCGCAGACCCTTCGGAATCAAAACACGATCGAGCAGGTCGAAGAGACCCTGCACGAGCAGCGCGAGCACGGCGGCGGGAATTGCGCCCTGCAAGATCGTGACGTGATCGTTTAGATTAAGGCCGCTCAAGATTGGTTCGCCCAATCCGCCGGCGCCGATCAGGGCTGCCAGGGTCGCTGTCCCCACGTTGATCACCGCGCTGGTCTTGATTCCGCCAAGGATCGAGCGCGAAGCAATCGGCAAAAAGATTTTTCGCAGTCGCGCGCCGGGTTCGAGACCGAGCGCGATGGCCGACTCGCGCAGTGAACGAGGAATATCCTGCAAACCGGTGGCGGTGTTGCGCACGATCGGAAGTAATCCGTAAAGAAAAAGTGCCGCGATGGCCGTGCGCGCGCTGATTCCAAAAAATGGCAGCGGCACAAGGAGCGCGAGCAAGGCGAGGGAGGGAATTGTCTGCACGACGCCGGTGAAACCAAGGATGACTTGGCCAATCGCGCCGCCGCGGCTCGCCCAGATTCCGAGGGGAACGCCGACGATCACGGAAAGCAGCAATGAAAACCCGGCGAGCTCGAGATGACGCGACGTCCAGCGCGCGAGCTTGTGTGAAAACGACTCTCCGCCGCCGGGGCTTGTCGATCTTGCAGCATCACCGAAATACAAGCTGGCGGCACGCGTATAATCTTTCGTGCGTTCGGCTGTCGCATTGAGTCGGATCATCTTTTGTTCGTTGAGCGTGCCCTCGAGTTTGCGCAAGGCCGCGATGGTCGATCCTGGAAGGGCGAGACGGTACAAAAAGATGGCGTCGTAGCGCGGAAAAAATTGCGAATCGTCTTCGAGCGTGACGAGATCGTACTGGACAATCTTTGCGTCGGTCGAATACGCATCCTTCACGTCGATCGAACCGTTCTTCAGCGCCGCGTAACCGAGCGCGTGATCGATTCCGATCACGCTTCGCGGATTCAATTGATAACGCGCAACCAGCGGTCGCCAGCCGTCCTGTCGATCGAGGAATTCGTGCGTGAGGCCAATCTTGAGCTCGGGGTGATTTCGCAGATCGCTGATTTTGAGAAGGCCGAGGCTCTGCGCTTTGTCGCGGCGCATGACGAGGGCGTAAGTATTATTGAATCCGAGCGATGCGGTCATGCCGACGCCGGATTTGGCGAGCGCCTCACGCATCTTTGCCGGAGAAGTGGATTGATTGACTCGGTCCCGCTCGTCAATGCTTTCGCGCTGCCCGTCTCCGTCGCTCGGTT
>WNFR01019573.1_pt1 | contig 11035 bp, 10 predicted proteins | sample 5400221 | NCBI WGS metagenome assembly WNFR01 (sample SAMN13153357, study PRJNA577476) | soil metagenome | isolation source: 40 cm soil under Madrone tree | place: USA:California | collected 2016-06-14 | reverse complement strand
GGCATACAGGCGCAGCACCTCGCCGGGATCGAGCTTATGCGTCCGAGCGATAGGCGAGACACCGGCACGATGCAAGATCTCGTCCGAATAGGCATTGCCGATACCGCTAAAGAGGCGTGGGTCGGTCAACGCCCGTTTGAGAGTGTGGTTTTCGCGCAAAAGACGCTCGCGGAATGCATCCGGGCCCGCATCGAGGACCTCGAGCCCTCCCATATCGAATGCGGCAACGGCATCGTCGCCGCGCACAATATGTAGCGAGGCACGCTTGCGCGTTCCTGCTTCGGTGAACGCCAGCGTGCCATCGGCAAAATGGAAAGTCGCCAGGGCCGTCGCAGCCGGCTTGCCGCCGGCCTCGATCCAGCGCAGGCGGCCTGCGATCATCAGGTGCAGCACCACAAAGAGCCCGCCCTCCACAACCAGCACGATCCGTTTGCCGATGCGCCGAACGGCGAGGATGCGCTTGCCAACGACGTCGGCCAGCGGAGGCACCGCGGTGCGAAGGACGAATGGACTGTTGAGGCGAACCTGCTCGAGGGTCCGGCCGACGATGCGCCGTTCGAGACTCTCGACGTAGACGACGATATCGGGCAGCTCGGGCATTGAGCGCTAGACGAAACCCGCGACGCCCAGCGCGGCGCCGGCAACCAGCAGCAGCAGCGGATGCAAACGAGTGGCCAAGGTCAGGGCCATGGTCACGCCGGTAATGCCGAGCGCCGCCCACGTTTGATCGGCGGTTCGCGCCAGGATGTAGCCGCTCGCAAGCACCAGCCCGACGGTCACCGGCACAAGCCCATGCTGGATGGCGACCCGCAGCGGCGCCTCGCGAAAACGGTCCCAGATATGGGCGATGCCAAAGGTTAGCACCGACGACGGGACGCAGATCGCGGCAGTCGCCACCAGTGCGCCGAGCACGCCGGAGACTTTCCATCCGATCACGCTGACGATGAGCATATTGGGACCGGGCGCGGCCTGGGCGATCGCGAATGCCTGCGCGAAGTCGGCATCGGTCATCCAGTGCTCCATTTCGACGACGCGGCGATGAATCTCGGGAATCAGTGCGTTTACGCCGCCGATCGCCAGAAAAGAAAGCAGCGAGAACTGCCACGCGAGCTCGGCGAGAACCGATGTGATCATCGCGGAATCGTCCACCACGCGATCGCAATCGATATCGGCGCGAGCACGGCAAGCACCCACAGCAGCGGCAGCCGTAAGAGCGCAATGGCGATGAAGGTCAGTGCGCACATGACGATCTGCCAGGGGATGCCCTTGAGCGCCTGCGCCATCTTGAGACCGGTGGCGATGATCAGCCCCGTCGCCGCCGACGAAACACCGCTGGTCGCGCCGCGTACCGCCTCCAGGTCGGCGAATCTTGCGTAAAGGGCCGCCAGGATAAGGACGATGACAAAAGGCATGAGCATCAGGCCCATGGTCGCGGCAACGGATCCCAGCGGGCCGCGATAGCGGTTGCCGATGATGACCGACATGTTGACGATATTCGGACCGGGAAGAAATTGAGACAACGACAGCACCTCGTTGAACTCGCGCTCGGTCAGCCACCGATGCTGCTCGACCAGCATTCGGCGCGCGAACGGAAGGACGCCGCCGAAGCCTTGCAGACCGACCATGAGGAAACCGAGAAAGAGGCCGCGCTTGGTGGGCGCGTCGACCGGTTGCTGCGCGGGTGCCGCTGGAGTATTCATGCCCGACATGATAACGGGCGATGGACCGGGAGGCATCCACAGTCAGGACTTCCATCGCGCCACCAACTCTTCCGCGCGCCGAGCTTGGTTTGGAGTCATCGCGTGACGCGGTCGGTGAGGTATCCTTTCAAGGTTCACTGGCGTCGATGACCTCCTTGCTTCGATTTCTTCGGTGGTTCGCGCGTGCGGCCGACGCAGTCGTCGACGCGGCGGGCCGTGTCGGCGCCTGGCTCGTGTTGTTTGTCGTCGCCGCGCTTTTCGGGCAGTTGCCGCTGCGGGAATGGGTCGGCGCCGGGCACCTGCTTGCCAACGATTTCGGCCAGATCGCGCACGCAACGGTATTCATGCTCGGCGTCGCCTATGCCTTGCGGTGGGACGGCCACGTGCGACTGGATGTGTTCTACCATCGCATGTCGCGACGTGCGCGGCTGCTGGTCGATCTCGCGGGGACGATATTCTTCATCGTGCCGTGGATCGGCATCGTTCTGCTGTACAGCTGGGCGACGACGGTGCGATCGGTCGCGGTCTTCGAAAAGTTTCCCGACACCTGGTCTCCCGGCTACTGGCTGTTCAAGGTGCTGCTGCTCGTATTCGGCGTGCTGGTCTCGTTGCAGGCGCTGGGTCATATCGCTCGCGACCTTGCATCGCTGATCGACGACAGCCCTGAGGCGGATGCCCCGGACTTGCCGCCGGCTGCGACCGGCCCATGAGCGTGTTGATTCCCGCGCTGGGACTGATCATGTTCGGCGCGGTGTTTCTGCTGCTGCCGTTTGGTTTCCCGGTCGGCTTCACGTTGATGGGCGTCGCACTGCTTTTTTCGGTGATCGGCCATTTCCTCGGAGCCTTCGATCTCCCGCTGCTGACCGCGCTGCCGCAGCGCCTGATCGGCTTGATGGAAAACGACCTGCTGCAGGCGATCCCGATGTTCGTCTATCTCGGCGTCATCATGCAGCGGACAACGCTGGCCGCGGAGTTGCTCGAGGCGATGAGCAGCTTGTTCGGATCGCGCGCCGGCGGCCTGTCGATCTCCACGGTGATCCTCGGCGCATTGCTCGCGCCGACGACCGGCGCGGTGGGTGCTTCCGTGCTGACGCTGGGCTTGCTCGCGCTGCCGGCGATGCTGGCCGCGAAGTACCGTAAGAGCCTTGCCTGTGGCGTGGTCTGCAGCGCGGGAACGCTGGGGACCGTGCTGCCGCCATCGATCATTCTCATCGTGCTGGCTGACCTGATGCGCGGCGCCAACGCCGAGGCACAGATCATGCGCGGCGAGGACGTTCACGGCGCGCTGATCATTCGTGACATATACGTCGCGATGCTCGGACCGGTCGGTCTTCTGCTGGCGCTGTATTTGCTCTACGTCATCGGCGTCGCGATCTTCAGGCCCTCGGCGTGCCCGCCGCCGTCCGAGCTTCGTCCCCGACTGCCGTGGACGCGGCTGCTGGTCGTGGTCATCGGGCCGCTTGCGTTCATGGTGCTGCTGCTGGCCTCGATCGTCACCGGCACCATTTACACGGTCGAGGCCGCGGCGCTCGGCGCCATTGTCGCCACCGTTTACGCCTGGGCTCGGGGCGAGCTCAACTGGCAACGCTGGGCCGAAACGGTTCGCATGGTGATGCGGCTCACCGGCATGATGTTTCTGCTGCTCATGGGCGCGTCGACATTCACCTTGGTCTTTCGCGGCCTGAATGGGACGCAGGCGGTGCACGGCCTGCTTGCCATGCTACCGGGGGGATTAAATTTCGCCGTCTTTGCGGTGTTTGCAGTGACGTTCTGCTTCGGGTTTTTTCTCGACGCGCTCGAGATCGTGTTGCTGGTCGTCCCCATCGCCATGCCGCCGCTGCTCGCGCTCGGCGCGCCGCCACTGTGGATAACCGCACTGATGGCGCTCACCGTGCAAACCAGTTTTTTGATGCCGCCGTCGGGCTTCGCGCTGTTCTTCCTTCGCTCGATCGCACACCGGGAAGTCACCACCCGCGACATTTACCGGGGTGCTTTGCCCTTTATCGTGATTCAGTTGTTCGCCATCGCGCTGCTGTGGCGGTTCCCGGAGCTCGCGACCGCGTTGCCGGCGCTCCTCGACTAAAAGCCTCAAGGATCAGGGTTTGAGTGCCTTGTAGAGAAACGGCAGGCTCACGTCCATCCGGTAATCGACGTCCGAATGGTTGTCGTCGAACTCTTCGTAGGTGTGCTTTATCCCGGCCGACGCGAGCCGCCTTGAGAGGGTTCGCGTGCCGAAATGGATGTGATATTGGTCGCGCCAGCCGCAGTCGATGTAAATGCCGCGCAGTGTCTTGAGGTTGGCCTTGCACTTGTCGACAAGATTGATCGGATCCTGGTCGAGCCATCGCTGCCAGCGCTTGTCGATCCTCTCACCGCTCTCGAGATTGAACGGCAGGCGGAACCCCAGCGGCGCGCGTCGGTCGGGATCGTAAGTCGCCGCCATGCACAGGTTCATGATCGCGTGGCCTTCGCCGAGCGAAAGCTTTTCCTTCGCCCAGACATGTTCTAGAAAGCGCTTGACGCGGCCGTCGTCGAGCCCTTCGGCAAGACCCTTGCGGGTGCTTTCGCGCAGGGCATCGTATTTTCCGGGCTTCCGCTTTGCAGCGCGGAATCGGGTCAGTTCCGCCAGCGTGTTGGGCCAGTCGTGCCCGTAGACAAAATCAAAGTAGGAATCGCCTGAGTGATCGGCAATCGCGCCCCAGTGTTGCGCGTATTTCATGCCGTGGATGATGGCCCCGTAGCCGCCAGAGGATTTCCCGAAACACCCGCGATGCTCGCGCGAGGCGAGGGTCCGAAATTCGCGATCGACGAAGGGGATCAGCTCGCGGACAAGATAGTCCGCGTAATTGCCGAGCGCCGATGAATTGACGTACTGGTTGCCGCCCAGCGCCGTAAAACAATCGGGAAAGACTATCAGCGCCGGACCCATTTTTCGGTCGTGGATCAAACGAGCGACGCGCTCGGGAACGTTGTCCGAGTACGGTTTCCAGTTGGCGTGCGCAAGGCCCGAACCGGTGAATCCGACCAGGTCCCAGAGCACCGGGAACCGCTTCCCGAGTCCGCGGCCTGCGCGCTGGTCATACTCCGATGGCAGCCAGACGCCGAGCTTACGAACGTGAGGGTCGCCGAGGCGGTTGCCCTTCAATATTCCGGAGGTGTGTTCCAGCACGACCAGCTTGCCGCCGGGTCCTCTGGCGCGTTTGAGTGCCATGCGTTTCCTCGTGACCTTCTCGAGCGCGCATTGTAGCGCGGTGCCTGGCGATTTTCCGCCGGGAGAGGTCGCGTCGAAGCTAGGTCACGCGGAACGCAATCGGCGCGGGAAGGGTCTCACCAGACTTGGCGTGGCGAACGCAGATGGGGTACGGTGGCGCCAGCGCAGGTTCGCGTATTGGAGATGTCATGACCAAAAGAGGCGCCCCCTCGCAGCGACTTGCGTTGGCTTTTTTCTTCTGCTGCGCGATATACGCGACGCCGGGCATCGCCGGCAGGCCAACGATGGAGGAGTGTCTCGAAGCGTCCGATTTCATCCGCAACGCCGCGCTGTCCCGCAACGCCGGAGTTTCCGCCGACGCGTTTCTCGACCGGATGAGCGAGGATTTCTTGGTGATTCGCGCCTTTCCAGCCGAGCTTCGATGGTTCGTGCATGACGCCGGCGACGAAATGTTTCTTGCCAAAGAGGCGCGGTTTGTATTCGAGCAGCCGTCAAGCCCCGACGATCAGAGCGCACATTTTCTGCGCGTCTGCGTCGATCGCATGACGGACGGCTAGCGTTCCAGGATTGCCGTCACGCCAAGACCACCGGCGGTGCAGATCGAGATTAATCCGCTCCCGGATCCTCGCTCCTGGAGCTGTTTGGCCAGCGTTCCGACGATGCGCGTACCTGTGGCAGCGAAGGGATGGCCGAGCGCTACGCTTCCGCCTTTCGGATTCATCCGCTCGCGGGCTATCGTCCCAAGCGGCGCGTTGCGGCCAAGCTTCTCGCGACAGTAATCGGCGGACTCCCATGCCTTGAGCGTGCACAGGACCTGCGCCGCAAACGCCTCGTGGATTTCGTAGATGTCGAAATCCTGGAGCGTGATGCCTGCGCGATCGAGCATCGCCGGCACCGCATAGGTAGGCGCCATCAGGAGGCCTTCGCGCGGCCCGGCCATGCCCACATAATCGACCGCGGCGACGGCGGAATGGGTGAGAAAAGCCTGGATCGGCGCGCCGCGTGCGTGCGCCCATGTCTCGCTGGCGAGCAACACGCAGGAGGCGCCGTCGGTCAGCGGTGTGCTGTTGCCCGCGGTCAAGGTTCCGGCTTCGCTCCTGTCGTACACGGCTTTCAGCGCCGCGAGTTTTTCGAGGCTGGTGTCGGGACGCAGATTGTTGTCCCGGCTCAAGCCCGCCATTGGGACGACCAGGTCGTCGTAAAAGCCTTCCTGCCACGCCTTGGCAGCCTTGAGGTGACTTTGCAAAGCGAGTTCATCCTGCTCCACGCGGCCGATGCCCCATTCCTTGGCCATAAGCTCGCAGTGCTCGCCCATCGACAAGCCGGTGCGGGGCTCGCCCACCGCGGGCACGGCCGGCTTGAGATCGCCCGGCCGCAGTCGCAGCCAGGGCTTCAATCGTTGACCGAGCGAACGGCCGCGGGCGCTTTCGAGCACGATCTTGTTGAGGGCCGGGCTGTAGACGACGGGAACGTCGCTGGTGGTATCGACGCCGCCGGCGATCGCAACGTCGATTTCTCCCCGCGCGATCCGCTGAGCGAGTTGGACGGCGGTGGTCAGGCTGGTACCGCACGCGCGCTGGACATCGTAGGCGGGAGTATGCGGGTGCAGGCCGGAACCGAGCGCCGCTTCGCGGGTGAGATTCCAGTCACGCGAATGCTTGATTACTGCGCCGGCGGCGACTTCGCCGATCGTCTCGCCCTTGAGTCCGAATTTGTCGACCAACGCGCTCAAGCACGCGGTCAGCATCTCGAGATTACCGAGCGCGCTGTAGGCGCCATTGCTGCGCGCAAACGGGATCCGGATGCTGCCGACGATGGCCACGCGACGCAAGTCATTCGACACGGAAGCCTCTCCCGGCCTGGACGCTAACGACTTCGATTATCCTCCCGCGGTGAGCGCCAGGATCAGTGGCGTTGTCGCCGCGGCCAGCGCCGTGGACATCAGCAGACTTGCAGCGATCGGGCCGCCGAGAGTGTCGAACTGGCGACTCATCAGATAGACGTTGGCGCCAACCGGCAGCGAGGCCAGCATCACGATTGCCTGCGTCTCCAAGGGCGGCAGTGCCAGCCATCGCGCGAGCACGTAAACGATAGCCGGTTGGAGGGCGAGCTTGAGAACGCATATGGTCGCGCTGACGCGCCACCCTTCGCGAATGCGGTACTCGGCCAAGCCCATGCCCAGCGCGATCAGCGACAGCGGAATCGCGGCCTGGCCGATGAGCTCCAGCGTGCCATCGACAACCGCCGGCAGCGGGATGGCCGTAAGCCCCCAGCCGGTACCGACAAGAATGCTTGCCACGACCGGATTGGTGAGGACCGCCTTCGCGGCTTGCACATAGCCTGACCATGACATCGCCTTGTGACGGGCCCATTCGACGGATATCGTCACCAGTGTCCACAGCGTCAGCGCGTTGAAGACCAGCACCAGCGACACCACCGGGATCGACGCTTCACCGAGCGCAATCTTGGCCAGTGGCACGCCGAGCATGACGTTGTTGGCAAAAATGCCGCCGAGAGCGAAAACCGATTGCGACACGCCGTCCATTCGGAACACCCGTAACGCTATGAACCGACCCAGCGCGAATACAACGAAGCAACTGCCGAAAAACGCGATCAGGAGGCGCGGATCGACCGGCGGAAGGCGCGAAAAATCGCTCATCAGGCGGAACAGCAACGCTGGAATCCCAACCGCGAACACGAAACGTGTCAGCGCGTCAGAGACAGGCTTCGGCCATCCAGCCCAGCGGGTCATGCCGTAGCCGAGCAGCACCAGAATGAACAGTGGTGCTGTCAGGGCAACGATATGCTCGAACGTTCGCATGAGCTCGGTGGGCGCAAAACAGAGCATTCTACCCAGCGCTCACCGACGATTGGCCGACCGCGCAGTCACACTCGAGGCATCCTCTTGTAGGAGGCTGTTACCTATTCGCCTTTATGTGTTTTGTGGCACATTAGACTCCCTGTATGCTCCAAGGAGCCGGGCGCATCGCCCTGGACTGTCGCGTAAAAGGGCATTTTTCTAGGCCGACGCTGTCTCAACGGCGTGGCGGGGAGAAAAAATCGTGCCTGAATCCAGCGTTGTCCGCCGTCCCACCAGCGCACATCCGCCGACTCGACTGCGGTCGCGTGCGCCCTGGCGACTATCCGACATAGATTACGCTGCGATCGATCGATCGCAGGTCATCAACGATCCGACGCTTTTAACACTGGTCACGATGGCTTCGTTTGTCGAGACCGGATCGGACTTGTATGCGCACGTCCTGGTGTCGTATTTCGACGAGGATCCGGAAGTCGCAGGCTGGCTCGCGCAATCGTGGGAGCACGAGGAAGTGCAGCACGGCGCCGCGCTGCGCAAGTGACGCTCTACAGCTCACTGCACGATTACGTTCGGGAGCCCGTGCTGAAGGATCTCGCGGCGCGGATCTATGCCGACGAGGTCCGCCATTACAAGCATTTCTACCGCTATTTTCGCCGTTATCAGCAGCGTGAAAGACACGGAAGATGGCGCGTCGGCCGAACGCTTGCCAAACGCATGTTCGCGTCGCGGGACGACGATGGATATTGTGCCTACCGCCACGTGTGGCGCGCGACCCGAATGAGCGACGGGAGCTCGGTCGAACGCGACTATCAGGCATTCCTGGACCGCGTCGGCACGCTGGCGCGCAGGCATGCGCCGCGGGAGCTGCCGGTGGATATGTTGCTCAGACCATTGCAATTACCCGCCCCGGCGTTGAGCGGCGCGAAAGCGGTTGCGCGCACGATTTATCGCTTCTGGTTGCACGCCTGACGGCCGCACCGAGTTATTTTCAGGGCAGGAGAGGTTGTAATGCGCCTCTCATGTCGGCGAACGTTCGATCTGGGTCGCGGCGCCGGCCCGTGAGCCGGGAAAGCGCCGCGATCGCGCTCAGATCGACTTGAGGAAGTCGAGCAGTTGCTGCTGCTGGGCAGAATTCAGACGCGTGTAGCGGTCCCGCACCTTTGCGGCTTCGCCGTCGTGCAGCCGTATCGCGGCGTCGATGGTCGGGGCACGCCCGTCGTGCAAGAGCGGGGTGCGTGCCCGCAGCCCCCACAGCGGCGCTGTTTTCATCTCCGCGGGCGCAGCGGTTCCCTGTGCGATGCCATCGCCGAGCGAACCCATGTCGTGCAGAAGTAAGTCGGAAAACAGCGGCACAAGCTTGCGGTCGAGCGCGCGAATGGTGCTCGAGCTCGTTTGCATGAGCGCGCGGTGACAGTTTTCACAACCGGTTTGCAGGAACACTGCGGCGCCCGCGATTGCCGACTGGGTCAGGCTGGCGCGCGGCGGAGGTGCCAGATATCGCATGAAGTCTGCGAACCGATCGATGTCGGCCTTGCCGGTTGCCGGATCCACGGCATCTTCGGGATCCGCCACGTGATCATAGAGGTCGAGCATGGAAGGGTCACCCCGGGGCGCATTTTCCTGCGGGAAAAGACGGCTGGTGATGCCGATTTCGTTGAGGTATGCGTCACCGGCAAACGCGAGCAGGGTCGCCTGTTGGGCTTTCCAGCCGAAGCGGCCGATGCGCGTGTGTCCCGTCGCGACGTCCTGCACGATGGATGGCCGTCCCGTGATGCCGTCAGGCTTGGGGTTTTGGGCGTTCTGCAGGATCGCGCTGTCGGGAATCGCTTCGATCAGCCCGAGGCCGAATAGCGGGGTGCTTTTTCGCTTGGCCACGACATTCGCCTGCGCCGGGACCACCTCCTGCGCCGTCGGATCGATGGCGAAGTCCTGCATGAGCGAGCCGCCGAGCTCAACCAGCGGATCGAAGTGACCGTTCGCGATGCGGCCAAAGCGTGTCTCGAGGATAACGCTTCCGCCCCCGATAGCAGGATAGGAATGGCACGCGACGCATGAGACGTTGTTGAAGACTGGCCCGAGGCCGCTTTCCGCGGTGTCGACGCTTTGGAATTCGTCGAGCCCCGCGGCAAAATCCGCCAATTGCGTCGGCGTCAGATCGGCAAGCGGGTCGCCGAATTGTGTTGCGGCAGTCGTTGGCAAAGCAACGTCATGATGCTGTCGCGGCGCGCGAGAATGCTGATCCTTGAACTGTGTCTGGGCGAGCACGTTGCCCAGCCCGATGAGTGTGACAATGGCGATTGCGAGATAAATGCGTTGGCGAGTGGTCATCAAGATCTCCCGTGCGGCGCGCCCGCGCCGCAGTCGAAGCGGATTCGAAGCCTGCTTCCGGATCTGATCCCACCCGCAGGCGAAGCGCCGTTGTCTTGATTGCTCGGCAAAGTCGCATGCAAGCTCGCTTCCCTGCAGTCACAAGTGCCACACGTCAGCTAAAACTTCCGGTACTTGTGTTGCTATGCGGAAACTCCCCCTGTCGTCCTGCTGCCAACGAGGCTTAAACGCGGCAGCGACGTGGATTATGACTATCAGCCTGTGGCCCCACCAGTCGTTCCATCAGCCTGCATGCCGCGTTGCGGTAGGCAGTTACAGAGGCGAGATCCCGGCGCTCGTCTTCAGCGAACGTCCGCCGCCGCGGTCTTGAGCGCCACCAGCTCCACGGCGAAGCTCACATTGTCGCTTGCCATCCAGGCGTGTCCGTCCTGGATCGTGCATTGAAGCTCCATATTTCGCTCGGCGAGGCTCGCCAGCGCCTTGCACGTTGCCGGCGCGACGTGATGCACGGTGAGGTTTTCGGCGCGCTCGATTCGCGCGCCGGCACGCTGCCACCATTTTCCCGCGTCGTGGCCGCCGTAGCTGTAGATGAAAACCTGCCGCGCGCGACCGCAAGCCTTGCGGATTAGCTTTTCGTCGGGTTGCCCGACATCGATCCACAGCTCGATTACTCCTGTCAGATCTTTCTGCCACAGGTCGGGCTCGTCGTCGGTGCCGATTCCCCGGCCGAACTGCAACGCGTCGTCGGCATGGAGCGCGAAGGCGAGGATACGCAGCATCATGCGCTCGTCGGTTTCGGACGGGTGCCGGGCCAGCGTCAATGCGTGGTCCCGATAATGGTGCCGGTCGACGTTCGCGATTCTCAGCGTTGCCTTGCAAATGGTCGACTTGAGTGCCATCGGTGAGCTATTTGTAGCGTCCGCCGAAGCGGCGCACGCCGGGTTTCACGGTATGCGCTGGTATGCGCGTCGCGGTATG
>WNFR01013650.1_pt1 | contig 11035 bp, 12 predicted proteins | sample 5400221 | NCBI WGS metagenome assembly WNFR01 (sample SAMN13153357, study PRJNA577476) | soil metagenome | isolation source: 40 cm soil under Madrone tree | place: USA:California | collected 2016-06-14 | reverse complement strand
TTCAGGCCGCTGCGGCCGAGGTTGCGGTATTGCATGGGGTGGGTCCTTTACAAAAATGGCTCGACGTTAGCTCCCTCGCCCCGTTCTTCACGGGGAGAGGGTTGGGGTGAGGGGCTTTCTCCGCGAATGCTGAAACATACCATGCGCGGCGACGTCTCCACAGATCGTCATTGCGAGCGCAAGCGAAGCAATCCATCTCACCACGCGAATCGGTCGTGATGAAGATCAGGCTGCGGGTCGAGCGCACCACGTGCGGCTTCGAGACCAGGATCTCGCCGATCTTGCCAGGCTCGACGAAATGCGTATCGAGCTGCACGGTCGCCAGCATCGGCTTTCCCGAGACGTATCACGCCGTCATGCCGCAGGTGCGGTCCGCGAACGTCATCAGTACCCCTCCCTGCACCAGGCCGCGGCGGTTGTGGTGCTTGTCCTGCGCTACAAGCGCATATTCGTGCTCGCCGTCGACGACCCGTTGCCACAGCGGCCCGACCAGGCTGATGAACCCGCTGGTTTCAACTTTTGTCCAGCCGGCGGCCTTGAGCTTCGCCGTGGCCTTGTCGGTCATTTTGTTTTGTTCTCCGCGGTCGGCTAGTCAAGCGGGATGATCTGGCCATTCGACGAAGCCACCCGCCAAAATATCGCGGCGCGCTGCGCGGCGTTTGCGCGGCTGCCTGCGAGCGAACCGGCGCCCGGGCTGAAGCGGGCCGCGGTCGCCATCGCGCTGGTCGAGCCGGGAGGTGTGGGACGCGGAACGGCGCTGCTATTGACGCTGCGCGCCGCGGGGCTGCGCTCCCACCGCGGTCAATGGGCGTTGCCGGGCGGACGCTGCGACGAGGGCGAGTCGCCCATGATGGCGGCGCTGCGGGAGCTTCACGAAGAGCTCGGCCTTGAACTCACGCGCGGCGCTGTGCTGGGCCTGCTCGACGATTATCCGACGCGCTCCGGCTATCTGATCACGCCCGTCGTGGTGTGGGCGAAGGCGGGCGCGAGCATCTCGCCCAATCCGCAAGAGGTCGCCTCGGTGCATCGCATCGCGCTCGATACTATCGCACAGGCTGATGCCTTCGATTTCACCGCCATTCCAGAGAGTACGCGGCGCGTGATCCGGTTTCGTCACGCCGGAAGATTCATCCACGCGCCGACCGCGGCCCTGATCTACCAGTTCCGCGAAGTGCTGCAGGGGCGCGACACCCGCGTGACTGAGCTGGAACAGCCGGTGTTCGCCTGGAAGTAGGCCATGAATTAAGACGGTCATTGCGAGCGCAGCGAAGCAATCCATCGTGCCACAAAAAGAAAGAATGGATTGCTTCGTCGCGGAGCCTGTCATCGGGCGCGCGTTCGCGCGACCCGTTGGCTCCTCGCAATGACGAGAAAATGTATTGTTGTCCGGCAGTCGGGTTGCGAACATCGCAGCTTTCGACGACCATAGGCAAAACAATAATGCCGGGAGGCCCTGCAAAAATGCGTATCTGGAAGATCTGGCTTTGTGCCGCCGCAATGCTGTTCGGCTTGCCCGTCGCATCGGTTGATGCGCAGGCGCAAGACTTTCCGAACCGGGCCATCACGCTGGTGATTCCGTTCGCGCCCGGCGGCTCTACCTCGATCGTCGGCCGCGTGATCGCCGACAAGATGAGCGAATTGCTTGGCGAGAAAGTCGTGGTCGATAACCGGCCCGGCGCCGGCGGCACCGTCGGCACCAAGGCGGTCGCGAAAAGCGATCCCGATGGCTACACCCTTCTGCTTGGCTACACCGGCACGCTCGCGATCGGACCGTCGCTCTATAAAAATGCCGGCTACGATCCGCGCAAGGATTTTGCGCCGATCGGCCTGATCGGCAACGCGCCGAATTCCCTGGTGGTGCATCCTTCGTTCCCCGCCAAAACCGTGGCCGAGCTGATCGCCTATGCCAAGGCCAATCCCGGCAAGGTCAATTTCGGCTCTGCCGGCGCCGGCACGGCCAGCCACATCACCGGCGAATATTTTGCACGTTCGGCCGGCATCACGCTGGTGCACATTCCCTACAAAGGCACCGGCCCGGCGCTGACCGATCTGTTGGGCGGGCACATCCCGATGGCATTCGCGCCGATCCCGGCTTCGCACGCCAACGTCTCGGGCGGGATGTTGCGCGCGTTGGCGGTAACCAGCACGACCCGCTCCAACCTGCTGCCGGATGTGCCGACGATGGCCGAAGCCGGCCTGTCCGGCTTCGACGCCTCGCTTTATTACGGACTGGTGGCGCCGGCCGGCACGCCGCGCCCCATCATCGACAAGCTCAACAAGCAATTGCGGGCGGCGCTCGCCTCCAGCGAGGTGAAGAAGCAGCTCGGGCTTGACGGTACCGAGATCACGCCGGGCACGCCGGAAGACTATGCCGCCTTCATCGACAAGGATGAGAAGAAATGGTCGCAGCTCGTCAAGGCCAGCGGCGTCGAGCCGGAGTGAACGATTTCGGGCTGACTTGCGCCGCCCGCGCTTGCTAAAACGGTCGCATGCTTCCTCAAGCGATTCGCCGTCCCGGATATTTCGCGCTGGCGCTGCTGCTGATCGCGCCGCAGGCGGCGGCTCTCGAGGCCGCGCCGCTTCCGTCAACGACGGCCGGCGCGATGGCGCAGGCCGCTTCGCCGCAGGCGATCGCGGAATACCGCCGCAAGCTGAAGGAATATCTCGAGGCGCGCGCGGCGTTCGACCAGGAGGCCGACGCCTACTGGAATTCGATCGCCGAGAAGCGGCGCGGCCGCAACGCCAAGCGGCGCGAACGCCAGACCATCACGCTCGACGATTATGTGCTGACACAGCCGCCGGTCTATGCCGGGCCGCGGCGGCCGGTGAACCCGCAGCCCGAGACCGTGGAGCCACGCGAACCCCGGGAGCGCAAGCGCATTCCAATTGTCGCCGATCTCCTCAAGGCCGCCGCGGAGCATTTCCAGTTTGCCCCGCAGCGGCCCGCGGGCGAACTCGAGTTCAAGCGCGCCTATGCCCGCACAGCATCGGCGGCCGGGCTGACGCGCGAGCAGGCGGTGCGGGTCTATTCGTTCGAGACCGGCGGCAACGGCAATCACGACATGCAATCGGGTTTGAGCGCGTCGCGGCCGGGCTCGCGCGCGATCTCGACCGCGGTCGGCTACAACCAGCTGTTGACCACCAACAGCGTCGAGCTGATGGCCGAGCAGGGCCCGGAATTCGTTCGTGCGTTGACGGCAAAGGCCGCGCTTTTGTCCGGCAGCCAGCGCCAGGCGATGGATCGCAAGATCGCGGTGCTGAAGCGGATGGTGGCGCTGGCGCGCTCGGTGCCGGACGAATGGGCGGCGCACGAGAAGATCGGCAATACGCCGCAGGGCTGGGCGATCCATGCCATGGTTCTGGATATCGATGTCGGCCCGTTATTGCAGACCCACAAGCTGCTCACTTCCGTGATCTTCGCCCGCGCCAGGGGTTTTGCGCGCCCGCTCACCGCCGCCGAACTCGAGATGATGAACCTGACCGGCGATGGCACCGGGCTCGACATGGTGACGATGCCGCAGCCGATGCGCGAGCAGGTCCCGACCTCGAATTTCTTCCAGCGCGGAGGCTACGAGCGCAATCCGGTGGCGATCCGCAACAACACCGTGGCGAAACTGCTGGCGGTCACCGACAGCAGGATGGACTCCAACAGCACTCTCTCCGGCGCCAAGGAACTGGCGGCGGCGTTTTAGTATTCACCCTCCCCTGGAGGGGGAGGGTCGGCTCACCATTGAGCGCAGCGAAATGTGAGACGGGGTGGGGTGATCTCTCAACTCGGGCACCGTTCGGAAACGAAAGACCGTCACCTCACCCCGCCGCTCATTTCATTCGAGTCGACCCAGAGAGCGAGCTTCGCTCGTCTCGACCCCTCCAGGGGAGGGTATAGGGCGCGACGATTGTCCCTCACCGCGGGCCGAACATGAACCTGCCGTCGCCCTCGAGGTAGGGGCCGGGACGCATGTAGAGCTGTCCGTTCTGGCCGATGAAGAACAACGTGCCCTTCGGCACCTTCTTCGCGCCCTTCAAGAGCAGGCCGGCATTGTTGGTGCCCATCTTGTAGGAATAGGTCTTGCCCTCCTTGTCGTAGCCGTAACCCATATCCGGCGTCAGCACCCAGGGCGTCGGCGCGGGCGCTTGCGCGAACGCGGACGTCGTCAGCGCGGTAAGCCCGACTGCAATCAATAGGGTCTTTGTCGAAAATCTCGTCATCCTCAGTTCTCCCGGCACCCGATCGGAACGTCGATCCCATCTTGAACAAATCACGAACGCCATCGCCGCGTCAATATCGCGAGTCTATTCGCCGCAGCGCGCCTCCATAAGACTTTAGACTTTGTGATTCCCCGCATCGTTCTTCGCGACTATGTTCCCCTTCCGGTCTAGAACCGGGGTTGGGAAACACGTCATAGGGGCGATTCGGATGAACCACGTCATGAAAATTTGTTTGGGCCTTGCTTTGTCGGGTATGACGCTGGTTCCGCTCGCCCAGGCCGATGAATTCAAGCTCTCCAACAATCAGCGGATTTCCTGCAGCCGGGGCTTGAGTCCGGGAAAACTCAATACCGCGACCTGCAAATCCTACGCCTATCTCTTCAACGTCAAGACGTCAGAATATTTCAGGTGCCAGATCTCGCTGGCGCTGACGCGAGACAACAAGGAAGTGATCAACGTCCAGACCGACGGCGGCTGCACCAAGAGACCCCGCATCTTCGATACCGATTCCAGTTACCAGTTTGACGCCACCGAAACCGAGCCGCCCAACACCAATTCGTTTTTCGGTCCCGGCGGCTATTCGGTATGGGCGGCCGACACGGCAGCGCAGAAACTGCGCGGCTGCATCACCATCTCCTCCGGGCTCGGCTCCGACATCTCGAAGTGCCTGGACATGACCTTTCAGTGAGGGATCCCGCTGCTCCTGATGGTGAGGAGGCGCGCTCCCGGCAGCGCACTTGCGCTGTCCGGTGCGCCGTCTCGAACCATCAGGCCCCGATGCTACTCATCGTTCGAGACGCGGCCAACGGGTCCGCGCGAAGCGCGGCCCGACGATAAACTCCGACGCTGCTCTTCAGGATGAGGGCAGGATGATGCGTCATTCGGGCCACGATTGCCGAAATCATACAGGGAGACGTCGATGGATCGGCTCAAGGGAAAGATCGCGCTGGTGGTCGGCGCTGGCTCGATCGGGCCCGGCTGGGGCAATGGCAAGGCGACCGCGGTGACCTTTGCGCGCGAGGGCGCGCAGGTGTTTTGCGTCGATCGCAACGGCGCCGCCGCGGAGGAAACCGCTGAGATCATCGCCTCGGAAGGCGGCAAGGCGGCCGCGTTCACATCGGATGTTTCCCGCGCCGGCGATGTCGAGGCGATGGTCGCGGCATGCCTCAAGACCTATGGCCGCATCGACGTGCTCGACAACAATGTCGGCATTGCCGAGACGGGCAACGTGGTCGAAGTGTCGGAGGCCGATTGGGACCGCGTGTTCGCGGTCAATCTCAAGAGCGCGTTCCTCGCCATGAAGCACGTCATCCCGGTGATGGCGCGGCAGGGCGGCGGCTCGATCGTCAATATCTCCTCGATCGCCTCGATCCGTCATCTCGGCATTTCCTATGTCAGCTATGCCACGACCAAGGCCGCGATGAACCAGATGACGCGCGCCACCGCGGTCGAGTTCGCGGCCAAACATATCCGCGTCAACGCCATCCTGCCGGGCCTGATGAAAACGCCGATGGTCGAGCATTCCGCCGGCCTTGCGGCGAGCTATGCTGCGGGCAACGTCGAAGAGATGTGGCGCGCTCGCGACGCGCAGGTGCCGATGGGGCACATGGGCGAAGCCTGGGATGTGGCCAACGCGGCGCTGTTTCTCGCCTCCGACGAATCGAAATACATCACCGGCATCGAGCTGGTGGTCGACGGCGGCGTCACGCTGAAGGTGAGTTAGCTCGATTTTCAACCGCCGTCATTCCGGGACACGCGGCTTCGCGTGGACCCGGAATCCATACTCCCGATGGTGGTTATGGATTCCGGGCTCGCTCGCTTTGCTCGCGCCCCGGAATGACAGTAATCAAGAACAGGCCAATTGCGCCCTTGAAACGATGCCGCTTCCTGTGACAATGCGAGATCATCGCCGCGTCACTATGGCCGGGCCCGTCCCGGCCGTGGATGACGGGAACGAGGTGACGGAGCGGGAGCGAGACCAATGAGCATCCAGGACAACAGCCGCTATCAACAGGTCTATGCCCGCTCGCTGGCCGATTCCGAAGGGTTTTGGAGCGAGGCGGCGCGCGAGATCGACTGGATCGAGCCCGCGAAGAAAATCTTCGATCCGGCAAGCGGTCCCTACGGCCGCTGGTTTTCCGGCGCCGTGGTCAACACCTGCTACAATGCGCTCGACCGCCATGTCGCGGGCGGACGCGCCGGCCAGGTGGCGCTGATCCACGACTCGCCGCTCACCAACAAGATCGCGAAATTCACCTATGCCGAACTCTTGAAAGAGGTGCAGGCGCTCGCCGCCATCATGGCCGATTTCGGGGTGGCAAAAGGCGACCGCGTCATCCTCTATATGCCGATGGTGCCGGAAGCCGTGGTCGCGATGCTGGCCTGCGCGCGGATCGGCGCGGTGCATTCGGTGGTGTTCGGCGGGTTCGCGGCGAAGGAGCTGGCGACCCGGATCGAAGATGCAAAACCAAAACTGATCTTTTCGGCGAGCTGCGGGCTCGAGCCCGGCCGCATCGTGCAATACAAGCCGCTGCTCGACGAGGCGATCAGGCTCGCCAGCGCCAAGCCCGAGGCCTGCATCATCCTGCAGCGGCCGCAGCAATCCTGCGAGCTCACCGCGGGGCGCGATCACGACTGGGCGAGATTGCGCAGCCAGGCCATCGCGGCGAAAAAATCCGCCGATTGCGTGCCCGTGCTTGCCACCGATCCGCTCTACATCCTCTACACCTCGGGCACCACCGGCATACCCAAAGGTGTGGTGCGCGACAATGGCGGGCATCTGGTGGCGCTGAAATGGTCGATGTTCAATCTCTACGGCGTCAAGCCCGGCGAGATCTGGTGGTGCGGCTCCGACATCGGCTGGGTGGTCGGCCACAGCTACATCGTCTACGGGCCGCTGATCCATGGCGCGACCTCGATCATGTATGAGGGCAAGCCGGTCGGCACGCCCGACGCCGGCGCGTTCTGGCGGCTGATCTCCGAACACAAGGCGGTGGCGCTGTTCACCGCGCCGACCGCATTCCGCGCCATCAAGAAGGAAGACCCGGACGGCAAGTTCATCAGGCAATACGACCTTTCAAAATTCCGCACGCTGTTTCTGGCCGGCGAGCGCGCCGATCCGCCGACGGTGGAATGGGCCGAAGCGCAATTGAAGGTGCCGGTGATCGATCACTGGTGGCAGACCGAAACCGGCTGGTGCATCGCCGGCAATCCGATGGGCTTGGGCATGCTGCCGGTGAAGCACGGCTCGCCGACGGTGCCGATGCCGGGCTATCAGGTCGATGTGGTCGATGAAGCCGCAAAGCCGTTGCCCGCGGGCACCATGGGCTCGATCGTCGTAAAACTGCCGATGCCGCCGGGCTGTCTGCCGACGCTCTGGGAGCAGGACGAGCGCTTCAAGGAAGCGTACCTCACCGAATTCCCCGGCTACTACAAAACCTCCGACGCCGGCTACAAGGACGAGGATGGCTATGTCTGGGTGATGGGCCGCACCGACGATATCATCAACGTCGCCGGCCACCGGCTCTCCACCGGCGGCATGGAGGAGATTCTGGCTTCGCATCCCGACGTCGCCGAATGCGCGGTGCTCGGCGTCAGGGACGCGATCAAGGGCGAGGTGCCCTGCGGCTTCGTGGTGCTGAAGGCCGGCGTGACCAAAAGCCATGCCGATGTCGAAAAGGAGATCGTGGCGCTGGTGCGCGACAAGCTCGGTCCCGTGGCGGCGTTCAAACTTGCGATCACGGTGGCGCGGCTGCCGAAGACGCGTTCGGGCAAGATCCTGCGCGGCACCATCAAGAAGATCGCCGACGGCGAGCCCTGGGCGATGCCCGCCACCATCGAGGATCCAAAAGTGCTGGACGAAATCGGCGCCGCGCTGAAGGGCAGGGTGTGAGGGAAGTCTGTTGGCCTCACCCAAGCGCTGGTCACATGGTGTCGTCATTGCGAGCCAACGGGTCGCGCGAACGCGCGCCCGATGACAGGCTCCGCGAAGCAATCCATTTCTCCACGCAAAGAAAGAATGGATTGCTTCGTCGCCAGCGCTCCTCGCAATGACGACGGAGGGGCTTACTCCTCCGCGATCAGAAATTGCCTTTATTTCGATGGATTGCCGGGTCAAGCCCGGCAAATCGAAACAACCATGGAAATCGGCGCATGCGACGCAACTCCGCACAATTGCTGATCGCGCTCATCCTCGCCACCCCGCTGCTTGCAGGCTGCCTTGAGCGGGGAAAGCCAACCATCGTCGATACAAGCGGCGACGACGATGCGATCTGCCGCGCCAACAATGTCGCCGCCGGCTCGAGCGAATATGTCCAACGCCACCGCGCGCGCCGACCGCCGCCAGCGCGATCTCGGCGAATACATGCTGAACCACCCCGACCGCCCGTAACTGGATAACCCGTCATTGCGAGGAGCAAAGCGACGAAGCAATCCATGGCTCCGTCATTCCGGGGCGATGCGAAGCATCGAGCCCGGAATCTCGAGATTCCCCGATGTGCAATTGCACATCTGAGGTCTGGTGCTGGCGCACAATCCCGGAATGACGAAGAATGGATTGCTTCGTCGCTTTGCTCCTCGCAATGACGAGGATGGAACGCCGTGCTTCGTCCCGAGCGCATCCTCAAAGGATAAGGTTTCGTGCCACGCCGTTACCAGTGTATGATCGACGCGCAATCCGGAGGTCATCATGAATGAAGACGTCTTCAACGCCAGCCTGCGCAAATTTCTGAAAAAGGTCGGCATCACCTCGCAGCGCGAAATCGAAAAGGCGGTGCGCGACGCGCTGGAATCCGGCCGCCTCAAGGGCAACGAAAAACTGCCGGCCAAAATCGTTCTCACCGTCGGCGGCGTCAACCTCGCCCACGAGGTCAAGGACGAGATCGAACTGGGGTAGGCCGCGGCGCGCAAATCGGCGGGTTCGGCGCCTCATCTGCCACCGTCGTCGGTGGACAAAAACGCCGTCTTTGGTAAGCTACTCCATGTTGAACGATAGAGATCAGGTCGTCTAAGGAACACTCCCGCGGACGGAATAGTTGAAGGCGTGAAGTTTTGTCCGAGAGCCGGATGAGGGGAATCCGCCTATCCGGTTCGTGCCGGCAACGATCCCAAGCTGAAGATTGGGGACACCGCGATGGTACCCGAGATGCGGAAGACCGGAATCGACGTCGTTGGCGATATGGCCTGGGGTACCCATTTTTGTCTCTTCTATGAGACAAAAAGGGATCTCCTCGACACGATGATCTCATACTGCAAGACTGGATTGGAAAGCGAGGAGTTCTGCCTGTGGGTTGTTGCCGAGCCCTTGACAATCGAAGAAGCCATGGATGCGCTGAAAGACGCGATGCCTGACCTTGATCGATACCTGGCGGATCCTGGCATGAGAAACTCGCTCACGCATCGGCCAGAGGTTACGCCGGCGTGAGAGTGACCGGGGATACGGCCTGGTTGGAAAAGAAGGACTGGAAAGACTTCTGCGAATACGAAGAGGGTCTCAACGAGGCTATCGCCAATCGGCACCTGGCCGTGCTGTGCACGTACCCCATTGCGACCTGCGGAGCTGTTGAAGTCCTGGATGTGACGCGTACACACCAGTTTGCCCTGGCTGGAACGGACCAGCCAACTGATGCTGGCCTCGGAAGCGTTGCGCGAGGCGCAGACGGAGCTCGCGCATGTCAATCGCGTAACGACGATGGGGCAGCTTGCGGCCTCGATTGCGCATGAAGTCAACCAGCCGATCGCCGGCGTGGTGACCAACGCCGATGCGGCTTTGCGCTGGCTTGGCCACCGGCCTCCCGATCTGGAGAAAGTTCAGTACTCCCTCGATGAGATCATTAAGGACGGCAATCGAGCCGGCGACGTTATCGGCCGGATACGCGCCCTCATCAAGAATGTGCCCCCGCGGAAGGATCGCCTGGAGATCAACGAAGCGATCCTCGAGATCATTGCCCTGACCCATGGCGAAGCGGTGAAGAACAGCGTCTCGTTGCAGACGCAACTCGCGGCCGGCTTGCCGCTCATTCAAGGAGATCGAGTCCAACTGCAACAAGTGATCCTTAACCTGATCGTCAACGCCGTCGAAGCGATGAGCGGCGTCAGCGAGGGGTCGCGAGAGTTGCTGATCAGCACCGGGAAAGATTCGAGTGGGGTGCTCGTCGCGGTGCAGGATTCCGGCCCGGGGCTGAACCCGAAGAGCTTTGACCGCCTGTTCGACGCATTTTACACGACCAAGCCCGGCGGCATGGGCATGGGACTATCGATCTGCCGTTCGATCGTCGAAGCTCACGGGGGACGGATATGGGCCTCTCGCACCGCCGGCCCGGGCGCGACCGTTCAGTTCACCCTGCCCTGTGGGTGAGAGTGTGCAAACGTGAAACTACGCTAGTCGTCACCCCCGGCATCGTGAACGGTAGTCGCGGTGCTGTGTCGGAGAATAACGCTGTTTGAAAATTTGTCCGAAGCGATGCGCTGAGCCCGAGCGCGCCACATGCTGTGTGTCGTCCTCGCGAACGCGAGGACCCATAACCACCACCGTCTGTTGGAGTTACAAGCCGTCGGTCATCGTGCCAAAGCGCGCCGCCGCGGCGTGATGGGTCCCCGCTCCCCGTGCGCAATTGCGCACTAGGCGGGGACGACTTTGAGAGATGACAGCCGAGTGGCGCCTACTCCTCTTCCGCCTTCTTCCCGCCGATGGTCTTCAGCTTGGCGAACACGGCATCGACATTGAGATCGTCGCGCTGCTTTTCGGTCGGCTCGAATTCCGGCTCTTTCCGGGTGGTCTCGGAGGCTGGCAGCAGCGTGGCCCCGCCGTAAGCGGTGTCGGCCGGCT
>WNFR01007577.1_pt1 | contig 11035 bp, 7 predicted proteins | sample 5400221 | NCBI WGS metagenome assembly WNFR01 (sample SAMN13153357, study PRJNA577476) | soil metagenome | isolation source: 40 cm soil under Madrone tree | place: USA:California | collected 2016-06-14 | reverse complement strand
AATGGAGATGAGGACGATCGTGGTGACCGCGAAAAACCGCATTTGTCTTCTGAGTAGCGCTTCATGCTGAACGGTCAGGCCGCCAAACACAAAGCCAAGCGCCGTCACCAGGGTTACCGCCATCAGCCGCGCATCGCCATAGAACCAGGCAATGAACGGCGCCAGGGCCATCGTCAGACCAGCGAGCGCGACACTTAAAGCAACATTTACCCAAAACAAATTGCTAATTTGATCGGAAGTGACTTCTGATTTTTGAATTGTCGCAATCGAAAGACCCAGATCCTTGAACATGGCGACAAAACCCGTGAAGAACACCACCATTCCGATGAGCCCGTAGTCAGCGGGGCTGAGGAGACGAGCCATTACCGAAGTCGCGGCTATTGTGATTACAAATCTTAAAGAGTGGGAGGCGATAGTTACTGCGCCACCGCGGGCAGTACGTGCACCGAGGTCGGCATTAAGATGATCAGTCAGGAAATACTCACTGCGAGTATCTCCGGACGGCTTTGCAACTTCTGGCAGCTTGATGGGTGACATACGTTTCTTGAGCTTAAGTGGCTCGCAATTTGTAAAAACGCTGAAGGGAGCGGGGCGCGAGCCGCAGCAAAATCAATACGAGTCGTAGTTTCCAGCTCTGATAAAAGTGATTTGCGTCGCGAAAGGCGAGCAAGGCAGAATTAAAATCGCCCGCAGACAAACGCTGTTTTCCTTTGCACACTTCTATGCTCGCGTGCCGCAATGCGAGTTTCTTTTCCAAAGCATTGCGTTCCGCATCGGTTAGATCATTGCGGCGCGCAGTCTTCTCCAATACTTTGACTTCACCGCTGAACGACTTGATCGGATCAGACGCCAAACTTCCTTCGTAAATTCTGCGCTCGACCAAGACGGTTTTCTGATAGGTGATTCGCGCGCCCTCTTTCGCCAGTCGCAACCACAGATCAAAGTCCTGCGAATTGGGAAATGCCTCGTCGAATAAACCTACGTCGATGATTGCTTTATGGCGCGCGACTACGCTTGAGGTAACGACGTTGCAGCGGCCGGAAATCAAAGCCTCCATCGTTACTGGCCCATCCGATGGGTTCATATCCATGTTCGTTGTTCTAGTGTGTATCGATCCCTCAAGGTTGATGGCGTCGGCATAGACCAGGTCAAAGCCGCCATCGCTTCTAATCAATTTCAGTTGCGCCTCAAGAAAATCAGGCAGCCAGAGATCGTCGCCGTCGAGGAAGGCCACAAACTCGCCGCGGGCTATGCGCAGGCCTGCATTGCGAGCGGCACCTGCTCCCTGGTTGGATTGCTTTATGTAAGTCACCAGGCTGGCAAAAGCTGACATGTTTCGTTCCAGCGCGTCGGTGTCTGGCGAGCCGTCATTAATTACGATAATTTCGTGGTTCCTAAACGTCTGGGTCATCACAGAAGCAATCGTTTCCGCGATGAAGCTCGCGACCTTGAATGCGGGAATGATCACACTGACCAGCGGTTCTTCCGCCTTTGTGATCGAACAAGACTGGTCCATCGTCGTCATTTCAACGGCCCTCCTGAATCGCGATGGCATGCGGTTGCTTTAGAGGTTCGCCCGAAATAAGGAAGTGCGGAGTTTCGTTAGGCTGCGACGTGGCAACCGCAGGCGTTGTTTCACCCGAAACGATTCGTCTCAAGCAGATGCAGTAAGCGACAAGGTAGTAGACGTACCAAAGGTAAGCGACTGACGCGAAAAAGCTGACAACCATGTACCCGACCAGACTAGCCTGTAACCCTATTGCCAGGTAGTAGATTGTCGAATTGCGTTCTGCCATGCGCGCCGCCGCTTCAATTCGTCGCAGATCACCAAACGGACTCAACAGCAGGGCAACGTAGATAAGGAGAGCGGCAAGACCCATTTCCGACGCAACCTGAGTGTAGGCATTGTGCGTTGCCTTGTTTGAGTTCGAGTAAAGAATGTAGTTGTCCATGCCGACGCCAAACAGCGGGTGACGCGCGGCAATGAGAATGGAACGCTTGAGATCGTCGGTGCGAGCAATTGCCGAGTCATCACTCGTATCAGACATTCTGCTGCGATACGCACTCGGCGCCAGCGGAATCGTCGCCAGCACTATCGTTAGCGCAATGGCGCCAAAGACGACGCGATTGCGGCGGGCCAGTTTCCAAACCATGAAGGCGACCACGCACATGAAACCGAGGAAGCCCCCACGCGAAAATGTGGCAACCAAACCGGCCATGAGTAACAACGAGCAGCCCAGATAAACTGTTTTTCTGACAGCGCCGCGCGCTCCCATCATGAGCACCAGGCCGATCGGAATCATCGTTACCAGATGAAGTGCAAGATCGTTCGGATTACTAAAGAGTCCTCCGATTAGACCGGCAATACGACGCCCCTGCAGTGCGAGATTGCCCTGCACATAATCATTCAAGGCGGCCGTGCTCAATACACAACTGGCAACCAAGACCAGCAAGATTAATGCTCGCAATCGTTTCTCAGTTCGCAGCACGTTCACCATCACGATGAACATCAATACGACTTTGCAAAACTCAATGAAGCTTTGCAGCGCTCTCGCCGGCTCAAGCGCCAATGGAATTGAAAGCACACCCGTTAGCAGGAGCAGGAACGCGAGCTTAACCTCTCGCGGCCTGGCTGTGAGTCTGTTCTCTAGTCCCAGCTGGGTTGGAATAAAGACGGCTAGCGTGCCGATAGCAGCGACCAACGCGCTTTTGGAAAGCCATGACAGCGAGGGAAACAATTCGTACGGCCGAAAATAGACGAGGAAAGTGAAAATGAAGAGCCCTGCGAAACTAAGAGCATGCCCGTTTTTGCGCGACCATTTTTCTGTCCTCGCCGAACTGTCCGCCAGCAACTGCGGCGCAACCTCACCGGTTGGATTGACGGCTGAAGGGAGATGCAAATTGATCGGGACAACCGCGCTCGGCATGCTGCGACCCCGTTGCCAGTCATCCGCCCCCGGCGCGTACGATTGGCGCGCGTGCGGCGCTGCGGTGACCGGTTCGTAGTCGTTTAGTTGAAACTTCTTCGACATTTCACGCTCGTTTTGTTGGCCGATTAGTCGCCTCTCGATCGCTGGATCGTTCCCGCTGAAAATCAAAAGAAGCTGCTACGCTGAAAGCGCCGCAGCCTCGAATGCAGTTACATAAACGGCTTCAGAAAAACTGTTCTAAACTGCGACCTCGTTTTCCTCGCCCACCAGCACGAGTTCTTTCACGCGCAGGCGGAGTGCTCCCTCAAATCTCCTCGCTTCTTCAACCTCAGAGAATGAAAGCGCGCGCAGCTCGGTCTCGATCCGGCGGCGATAATCCGAAACCAGTGAATCTGAGACTCCCAGGACGGCTGCCACCTCCAACTGCGTGGATTGTGTGGGACTCAAATAGCAATGCCACAACACGCCAAGGATGCGGTTGTACTGCTTGACCTTGCCGCGGACGGTGTCATGCAAGTTGTCTAGGAAGTGATCCACAAATCCTGCAGCTTCGTTTTCCGATTCGCGCCTCAAGAGGCCCTGTTCGGGATCTTCGCGCTTGTCGACTGGCTCGAAATGATTGCCTTCGCCATCATTGTCGTCGCCATCCAATGGCACCAGATAAATGTCCATCACTGGAAGTCGGGACATCACCAGGCTTCTGAGGGTACGCACGTCAACTGGCGAATCAATTGCGTCTAGCACGGAAACGATCAAGTCTTCGAGGTCCGAATTACTGATCACAACTTGCGAGTCGCCTGTGCAACCAACCATGCGCGTGTCGCGAGCGCGCACCGGAATGATGTGAACGCGTTGCTCAACGTCGTGAGAGTCGCGACGGCATTTGCCGTCGGCCCATTCACTGAGACCGTAAACGCGGTCCGCAAGCCGGCGATGAGGTTCATCACCAGTGCCGCTGGAATCAAAGCGACGGAAATTCGAGCTTGACTGAATCAGCGTGGAAATGCGCCGGGCCAGACGATAACTTTCCGGGTGGCGCTTTCGCAGTTCAGCAGTCAGTAGGTTAGTGAGTTCGATTTGTCCGATTTCGCACTCGATCTCGTAGTCAGTCATCTCGGTATCGAGGTAATGCTCGAAGCGATTCTTACTAAGAAGTTGAACGAACAGCTCCTGAGTCAGATCCGTGTAGGCGCTGCTGGCACCCTCTTCGACGAGCAGGCCCGCACTCCGCGAGGCCCTCACCAAAGGATGGTGTGAAACGATGCGGTGCAGTTCAGACCAAAGCCGGCTCACGTCTGAACAACGAAGACTCTCAACCCATTTGCCACTCTTGGCCATTCGCTCGGCAGTGCGTTTCGCACGGAGCGAGGTCGGCGCCGGGCTGGCGGGAGTCAACTCAATTTCTTTTGCTACTTCGCGACTTAGAGATTTCACGACAATTTTTTTCGATCGGGATGGACGTTTGAAATTTCGGAGGGAGCGTTTTACGAGTTAGTGCAGATTCCCTGGGTGCATTGACTGTCGCTTGGACGCTGCGAGCTAACTGAGATAAAGAGTGGTAAGGCGGTGGAAAATTCTTTGCGATAAAGAATCTTCGCTAACGAATCGGGGCCGGTCTGATGGTCATTTAATTTTGCCCGGGTATTCCTGAGAAAACAGGTGGGTTCGCCCTGGAACGAGGGTCAAAGAGCAGGCGCTCCCTGACTTGACGACGAGCATCTTAGCAACAATCCCAAGATTGAGCAACAAGTTTTTGCACTTCCGGCAAGTTATTGATTCCAGACTACAAAAACGATGCCCAAGGCAAGAAAGTTGTGGAATGCAAACACGATTAAGTCTATAAAGCTCATGAACAAGCGAATGTCTTTGTGGGTTTCCAGTTGAGGCTCGGCAAGCTGTTTGCCCCCTTGCTTTTCCTCAGCCAGCTAATCAATTTTCTGTTTCCAAAGTGCTCTCTGCGAAAAGATACCCGTCCACATTGAGGGGCAAATAGATGAAGTCATCGACCGTGAAGTCTTTCAGCAAAAAGCTGGCTTGCCCTTCGTCAAAACTTCTTCTCTCGTTCAGCTCGCAAACTCTCGCCGCTGAGATCAACTTTCTGGTGAAGCAACACCTGGCCACATGCGATTTTTGTTATTGCGAGATACCGCTGCTGTCCTTTTACACCGCGCCTCTCAAAGGCGAAACGCGAGTGCCTGAGCTGCCAATCAATCTCAGAGTCCTCGCGGAATCAATTCTTCTTAGGAGAAGATCGGGCAAGGTGAAGATTGCAGGCATCGATGGAGAAAAAGGTTTCACCATCATCAAGGTTGCGAGTGCGCAGCACTATAATTGACTACCAGGTTTTCTTCATGCTCGGCTTCTGACTTCAGGAATAGAGTCCTTCAATCACGTCATGAAACCTTTCATCGACTACTCGTCGCTTAACTTTCAGCGTCGGCGTGAGCTCACCTTTGTCGATACTAAATTCATCCGCCAACAGAGCGATCTTTCGGATCCGCTCATAATCGGCCAGTTCGCGGGTGAGTTGCAAGATGTCGCTTTGCACTAACTTCACGGCCGCTGGAAACTCGGCCAGTTTGGAGCGAGTAGCAGGAAACTCTACGCCTTTTTCAGAAAGGGCCGTCTTTAAAGCTTCCCATTCGGGGACAATTAGCGCTGCAGGTTGTTTGCGACCGGCGCCGACAATCACTACTTGACTCACAAACTCGCTCTGTTTCAAAAGACTCTCAATCTGTTGCGGCGCTACATACTTCCCGTTTGAGAGTTTGAAAAGGTCCTTCTTACGATCGGTAATGTAAAGGTGCCCTTGCTTGTCAACACGTCCGACATCGCCAGTGGCAAACCAGCCGTCATTCAAAACGAATGCGGATTCCTCAGGATGGCCGTAATAGCCACGCATGACGTTTGGTCCGCGCAACAGAATTTCACCATCCTCGGCTATCGAGATCTCAATTCCAGCAAAGGGTAAACCCACAGAACCTATCTGATTGTTTTCGGGCCGATTGGCCGAAACTATGCACGTCTCGGTCGCGCCGTACCCTTGCAGGATGGGGATTCCGGCCGCCAGAAATGCGTACGAAAGCGCGGGCGAAAGGGGCGCGCCGCCGGAAACGAAATATCGCAAACGCCCGCCGACCCCTTCGCGCCATTTGGAAAACACCAACCGGCTGGCCATTCGCTGTTGTATAGACAACCCGAGCCACACGCGGCCGCCTTTGTCTTTCTGCGCTGCATATCGCTGACCGATCTCAAGTGAGCGCATAAAAATCTTGCGCTTGATTCCCTTTTGCGAAAGCCCCTTCTTGACAATACGGTGATAGACCTTTTCGAAGAGGCGTGGCACGGCGGTCATGATCGTCGGTCTTACCTCGCGCAGGTTTTCCCCTACCTGATCGAACGATGCCGTGTAATAAACAGAAACGCCGTTGTAACAGAAGATATAAAAACCGGTTCGCTCGAAGATGTGTGAAAGCGGTAAAACTGACAGTGCCACGTCAGTTGAGGCGATGGGCAAGCCAGCGGTGATTGCCAACACGTTTGAGAGGAAATTCGCATGCGTCAGCATCACGCCCTTTGGTTCGCCGGTGGTTCCCGAAGTGTAGATTATGGTCGCAAGATCTTCAGGTCTGATTGCTTTGAGATAAGCGTCGAATGCAGCGGGCTTATCGTGGTCACGTTGCCGGCCTGACTGCTCCAGCAAGTCGAACGTAGTTGACCGTTCAATGTCTTCAGCAGCGCCCGCGTCAAAGAAAACAACTCTTTCCAGAAAGTCCAAACCATCAAGTGCCGGCGCGGCATGCTTGAATAACTTTTTGTTTGAAATAAAGATTGCGCGGACGCCTGCATCAGTGAGGATGTAACGAATTTGATCGACTGCCTGGGTCGTGTAAATCGGTACGTTAATCGCGCCAAGGCTCAGAATCGCGAGGTCGGCTATGGACCACTCCGGACGATTTTCTGAAAGCAAAGCAATGCGGTCACCGGGCTTTATGCCGAGGTCAGCCAGACCGAGTGCCACATGACGCACCCGATCGACAAACTCGGCCGCAGGAATATTTATCCACTCATCCTCGCGCTTATGATTGAGCGCGTCATCTTTAGCATGCCGTAACGCCGCGCTCAGGCAGAGCTCAGGCACGGATGAAGCAGTTGCCGATTCGACATGGTCTCTTTGTTTTTGAAGAAAGGCGGAGGCCAAGTTACACCGTTATGTTTTGGTCTTTATGAACCGAATTCTCTGAGCGCAAACATAATAATACAGCTCTTACGTGTTAAGTCAGGCTGCAGCGGCTGTCCCACTCGTTTCCAGAGTCTCAGTCGCGGTGCGCGATGTCCCGCTCCGTTTCTTCTTTCGCCTGGAGTGCACTTCCTCGACCCGGCCGTTCATTGTTGCCAACCCAGCCAGCACTAGAAAGAGTAGCGAATTGGAAGTTGTATGTAACGTAAAGTCGAAAAAACTGTGTACCAGCACCGCGAAACATCCAGCCAGCGCGCCAGTTGCCACGCCACGTCTGAAATCGTCGCGCGATTCGCGACGGGAAAATCCCATGCGAAACAGTGCCACCAAAAACACGAGTCCAATAGCGGCGCCGACGATACCGCCATCAGACAACACTTGCAAATAGTCGTTATGGACTTGCTCTAAACGGTAAAGGCCATTGCGCGTGTCATAACCCGTGTACACAACCCCAAAAGCCCCCAGTCCGGTTCCGATCACGGGATGGTTTTTTATTATGTCAACCGTCACACTCCAAAAATGTGCCCGGCCCGTCGTCGGATCGTCAGCGTTGACGGAACCAACGAACCGGCTCAACGCTTCTTCTCCTCCGAGCAGAGCGACGCCGCCGAACAGAAGGATCACCAGTGCCAGTGCAAGGCCCGCCCTAGCGGCGGCACTCTTCAAGCGAGGCCGCTTTTCGCTCCGTTTCTTACGATGACGTCGCCCAATCCCCATGAGCGAAACCAGGAAAAGCAATTCTGCCACCAAACTGACGATGCCGCCGCGCGAGTTTGTCATTACCAGGGCAACGGCCATCAAAGCGGCGGCGAAGATGTAAATGAACTTTTTCTCTCTTTCTACTGCGTTCGAGAAGATCAAGCCCAGCGGCAACGCTATCGTCAATTCCATATAACCTGCAAAGTGATGGCGATTGATGAATGGACCAAAAGCCTGGCTTTGCGGCATTTCGCGAATCCAGTAAACACGCGTCGGACTAGTAAAGGATTGGGTCAAACCGAAAATTGCCAGAAAAAATCCGAAGATGGTGATTGTTCTGACGAGCAGACGAAGACGCTTTGGCGTATCGACAAATACCAGCGTGGCCCCGAAGTAAATCAATAAAGCGGTTACCTCGATGACGATAAACCGCGTCGCGTAGGGGTTGAAAGACAAACTGTGAACTAAAGGAAGTGATAGCGATCCGACGTCTGGCGTTCTCAACGGCAGCAGTTGAATCAGTCCCAACGCCAGCAGGCCCAGAAGCGGAAGCTGCAAAATGTTTCTGCTTACACGGAGCGTCCCCAGATTCCAGCTATCAACCACCCAAAGAACCAGCAGCACGACTGCGCCAATGAAAAACACTGCGAGCGACCAGGCATGCACGGTGCCGTAAGCAAGTGCCGAGAGGATAATCGCCAAACAAATAATTAGAAATGAAAAACGACTGGCTAGCGTGTGGCGAATGCGATAGCTGGTATAGCCTCGCGCCTCGGCAAGACGCACTTCAGTTTCCTGCGAAACGAGCGCGCTATTTTCTGGACTTGAGATTGAAGTCGTCATACCAGACAGTACCAAAAATTGGACAGACGGGAGGTGCGTCAACGCAAGCCGGACGATAGATTCGTATTTTGACTGCTTCAGCGTTAGCCGCAGTTTTGAAGGACAGCGCAATTCGTTGCCAACTGTTATCGCCAATGGGGGCCGCGGCGGAACTTCCCAGCGCTTTAGTTTCGTCCGCGGCATCTATGATCGTAACTATCGGCGTAGAAGCGCTCTCCAACTTTTCTGTTTGCAAGTAACATTCGAAATCATATTGCGTATTCGACGCTACCGGAACCAACTGCGACACGTCTATGTTGTCGATATGTGAGCGCACCTGGAAAAAGAGTCTCAGGCTGTGGCTTCCGGTATGGCCGATACGCGCATCGATTCCTACCTGCAATTGCGAGGCAGACTGAACCTGCCAACCAAATACCGCGCCTGGGCCGTGCGCCAGATTATCCTCCAAGCCCCCATCAATAATTTTTCCCAGTTCCGCGCGGTAAGAAGGACCAGGCGCCACATCGTTCCAGACGTCCATTGCCTGATGAAAATGTTGCTCCTTGATCAGCGCAGCGATAATCAGGTTGGCAGAGGAGCGATTCTCTTTCTTTTCTGTTTCCGTCAGCGAATTCCAAAGCCGCAGTCCTTCGTCAAATCGGGAACGCTCGACCAGGTAGAACGAAAACTTCGCGCGTAGCTCGGGAGTATTTCCGATCGCAGTTTGCAGTGCCCCAAAGTCGTCCTTATTTATCTGCCAGGCAAAATTGAAGAGCTGCGATTGCAGGTCAGGATTTTCCTCGCCGGCCTTACGCAACTCCGCGAACGCTTCTGGATAACGATCGGAGCGGAGCAACAGATTTCCCAGGTACCAGCGCGGAAAGGCATAAGCGGGAGCGAGCTTGACCGCTTGCCGCAATGATTTTTCCGCACTCTCAAAATCACCCGCTTGTTCTTGCGCCTCGCCCAGGGACATCCAGAATCTGTAGTCGTTTGGCGAGAGGCTGACTGCCTTCTCGTATTCAGCCACACTCTGCGCAATCTGATCCGGAGGCAACTCGTGTTGGATGATGTTGCCAAGGCGCCAGTGTGGCAGCGGATCTTTCGGGGCCCAGCCAGCCGCCATTTGCGCAACTTCCAGTCGTCGTGTTTCCGCAGAGAAATATTCCGCGATGGTATTGCCAAGGTACCAGCGTACGACAAACCAGGATGCGAATAGCGCCAACATGACGGTGAGGAGCATTATGACTTTTAGTGGCGCGCGCGCCTTCAGTTGCATTAGCTGGTCAGGCATAAGTGCGGGTGAACTTTTCGGGAAGCCGGGAATGTGGTTAAGACAAGTTAAAACTGCGTCAGGTCCTCGATAGTTATACGCATGCGCTTTACAGCGATCGACTGGTCGCGACAAAAGCCAAGTATCTCCGCGAGCCTTGCTTCAGTCATGCGAGAACTCGAAATCAATACTTCATCAACTTCGTGTTGCCGGCAAATCGCACTCAGATCGCCATTGCCACCGTAAACTTTGAGACCATGAATAACTTTGCCGTACTTGGCCGGATCGTCGTCTACAAAACCAACGGGCGCGTATTTTAGCGCGCGATTATTTTGCAATTCTCGCAGCAATAATTCCCCGCCATCGCCTGCGCCATAGATCAGCACGCGCCGGCCATCGCTGCCTCCGGGCGCGGGTATCACTTGCCGAAACAGGCGAAAGGCCATACGGCTGCCCGCCAGAAACATAAACATCAATACGCCGTCGATAATAAATATCGTGCGCGAGAAACCTTCGAAGCGAAATGCAAAGAGTATTGCCAGCACGCTCAGCACTGAACTGAGCACGACCGCCTTGGCAAAAACTATCAGGTCGTCAAGACTCGTATAGCGCCAGATGCCGCGGTACACGCCCATCACTAAAAAAGCGGCCATCTTGACGAACACCAATACGGGCAACGTTCGCAGAAAGAGTTTCCAGGCAGTGCTGCCCGAAAGTGCGCCAAACTTCACTGCGTAAGCACACCAATAGGACAACAGGATGAGAATTACATCCAGCAGCACTTCAAAAATGCGCCGCTTGTACGACAGATCGATCAGAAATGCATAAGGCGAATTGTCGCGCAGCGCCAGAACTTCTTCGGTTTCGTCGTAGACCTTAACGCCCGCCAGATAAACGCCGATCAGCGTCAACAGCACAGTGAATCCGGCAATAGCGGCGAGGCTTACATCAAGCTTGACTCTTTGGACCAGCAGCGCCAGTACGCCCGACAGCGCCGCGAATCCGTAAAGCATCCAGACCGCGTGACGTTCCGACATGCCCAATGCCACCAGCCGGTGGGAAGTATGATCG
>WNFR01007575.1_pt1 | contig 11036 bp, 11 predicted proteins | sample 5400221 | NCBI WGS metagenome assembly WNFR01 (sample SAMN13153357, study PRJNA577476) | soil metagenome | isolation source: 40 cm soil under Madrone tree | place: USA:California | collected 2016-06-14 | reverse complement strand
TGTTTGTCTTCATCGATGAATGCCCCTGTCGACTCCGGATCGATGGCGCGGCGCTCGCGCCCTACTTCTGAACGGACCGCTCCACGAAGGTCGCGAGCGGCTGGCCCGTCTCGACGATATAGGTCGACAGCATCCGGCCGGTCTCCGGGCCGAGGTCGCGGGCATTATGAGAAGTGCGCGGCGGGATGAGGAATCCGTCCCCTGCCCGCAGGATGACGTTGGGTCGTCCCTCCACCATCATCTCGACCTCGCCGGCCACGATATAGCCGACCTCTTCTCCCGGATGAACATGCCATCCCGACTCGATGCCGGCCGGAATCTCCGTGACCACCTGCACGATCTCGCGACCGGAAATCGATGACGGCCCGCGCTGGACTTCACGCCGGGCGAGCTTGGCCGCCAGGTCGTCCCGCGAACCCGCAGACGTTTCCTGGTCCCGCAACGAAGCCATGGGCCGATCTCCCGATCCGCCGTTCTCGCGCCAGAAGTCGAGGATGGCGGCGGCGAGCTCGTCGGGACACTCCGAGGGCAGAAAGTGTCCGCAGCCTTCGCCGACCACGCCGCCCTTGACGCGATCGCCGATCGTCGCGACCGCCGCCCGCAGGGTATCGCCGACGCCGTCGCCCCCGCCGAGCGCCAGCACCGGCATCGGCAGCCGTTTGGCGGCGCGCGCCTTGGCCTGGGCGAGCCCTTCCGGGCTGAACACGGCGCGGTACCAGGCGAAGCCGGCCCGCGCGACTCCCGGCGCGGAGAAGACCCGGACATATTCGTCGAACGCGGCGGGCTCGATCGCGTAGCTTCGCGTGGTCTTGGTGGCGAACAGCCATGCGAGGTAGGCGCGCTCGCGCCCCTGCACCAGGATCTCGGGCAGGTCGTCCAGCCGATTGAAGGTGAACTGCCAGCTCTTGAGATTCAGGGCCTGGCTCGGAATGCCCGCGGGCGCGGGCGGCGAGACGCCGGGCACGTTGGCTTCGGTCAGGACCAGGCGCTTGACGTCGCCCGGATACGCGGCCGCGTGGGCGTGGCCGATCCAGGTCCCGATATCGTGCGCCACGATGTCGACGCCGCCCTGGCGGCCGAGCCCGGTCGCCGCCAGGAAGCCGTGCAGGTCGCGGGCGGCGGTGTCGAGGTCGTAACCGCCTTCCGGCTTGTCGCTGTCGCCAAAGCCGCGCGGCTCGAGCACGTAGACCTGGCGCCCTGCCTTGACCAGCAGCGGGATCACCTTGCGCCAAGCGATCCAGCTCATCTCGGGCCAGCCCGGCAGCAGGACGACCGGCTCGCCTGAACCCGCGACCACATAGTGGAAGCGCATCCCGTCCACCCGGACCACCTGATGGGCGACATCGCCGAACGGCGCCTGCGCCGATTGCGCCAAGGCCGGGCTCGCAACGCAGAGCGCGGCCGGCAGAAGGAGCGAAGCGACTGCGCGCATCGGTGACTCTCCTCTCGCGGATATTTCCTCGGCAGGCGGCGGGACGTCGGCCTGCGTGTGACGACGGTTCGATACGACGCAGCGATGCGACGCCCATCCCGATCCTGGCATCGCCGCCTGCGGCCGTATTGTCTTTGCGTGCCGCGTTTGGTGGCTTTGTGCCGGCATGGCGGCCGGTTGAATGGCGTCTTCTCCGCTCGACGCCATTCCCCTTTCTGCCCCTGTTGTGGCCGAGAGCCGGGAGTGCACAAGATAGGCGGGCTTTTCATGCCAAGGAGCGCTGCGATGTCGATGTCGGCTTTCACGAGAGGCGGATTTGCTGCGGCGGTTGTCGTCTGGATGGTCATGCCAGGAAGCCATGCCCAGACACCGGACGTTCAGCCGGTCAACACCGGCGCCAATCCCTATCGCGTCATCCGCGATTGGGCCCAACTCACCCTGGAGGGGAGACCCTGGGGCGGATCCAACGGCGTCGCCATCGACCGGGACGGCCGGTCGGTGTGGGCGACCGACCGTTGCTCGCCCGGGATCGAGCCCGGCTGTCTCGGCACCAAGGCGAACCCGGTCCATCTTTTCGACCCATCGGGCAAGGAGGTCAGGAGCTTTGGCGGCGGAATGTTCGTGTGGCCGCACAGCGTCCATGTCGATCGCGACGGCAACGTATGGGTGACGGACGCGCGGGTGGCGAGCGCCGACGAGCTCAAGAAATTTCCGGGCGAAGACCGCAAGGGAAGCGTCGTCGTCAAGTTCAGTCCCGAAGGCCGGGTGCTGATGACGCTGGGAACGCCGGGCGTGAGGGGAAATCCGCCGGACGCCCTGACGGATCCGAACAGCGTCATCACCGACCCCGCCAACGGCGACGTCTACGTGTCCGAGAGCCATACGAACGTCGAAGATCCGAATCTTGTCGGGCGCATCTCGGTGTTCGACCGCAACGGCAAGTTCCTGCGGATCATCGGCAAGACCGGAACGGGCGCGGGCGAGTTCCGCACGCCGCACGCGATGGTGTTCGATTCCCAGGGCCGGCTGATCGTCGCCGACCGGCACAATCACCGGATCCAGATCCTGACGAAGGACGGGAAATATGTCGGCGAGTATCGCGAATTCAGCCGCGCGAGCGGGCTGGCGATCGACCGCAACGACACGATTTACGTGGCCGACTCCGAATCGTCGCCGCAGCGGCACCCGGGCTGGCTCAAGGGCATTCGCGTCGGCAGCCTGAAGGACGGCAAGGTGACGATCTTCGTGCCGCCGCACCAGACCGCTGCTGCCGACGGCGCGATGGGGGAAGGAATCGACATCGACGCGGCCGGCAATCTGTACACGGCGGAAGCCACGGTGCGGGGCGTGACGAAATACGTCAAGGACTAGAGGGCTACAGGGAGTCGTGATCAACGTGCCGCGGCGGTAAGGGGGCACAGTCGGAGGACAAAATTTTGGCGGACCCGCAGACGATCCTGATGCGGCGAACTGACCCCGGAGGAGCGTGTTCCTCCTCCGCCGCAACAAGGAGACGACGGTGACGAATGAGGAGCCCAACCAACGCGAGCAAGCCTTGCACTACGCGGCGACGCTGCGGGGACTTTCGCTGGTCCGCACCGGCAACAAATACGGACTCGCCCAGTATAAGTTGACCAACGCCACGCTCGACGAGATCGCGGCCTTTCTCGCCTCCGATGGCAGTCCCGGCGCCGGGCCCAGCCCGGCTGGAGGCGACCGGCGCACCAATCTGCGTGCGATGCTCAAAGCAGAGCACGCGTTGCTCGGAGAGCTCGAGCAGGAGAAACGCAGGGCCGGCGAACGCAGCCGGGATCACGCAACGACCGACGCGGCGTTGGCGGAGATTCGTCGCCGCATCGCCGAGATGCAGGGCGAAATCGAGCGAAAGGATTCGCCCTGACGTATCCCCGGCGCGCGAATGATGGTGATCCGGCAATGCGGCCCGGCGCCTGCCCCGGGAGCGAAGGCAGACGCCCGGCTTATTTACTCGACCAGTAGGACGGATTCTGCTTGAAGAATTTCTTTGGAATCGTGCCGTAGATGATCTGCACGCTGTCGACGGCTTCGGCCACCCGGAAGTCCACGCCGAGGCTCGCGACCGAATAGGCCTCCGCTGCGGTCAGGCCGGCTTTCTCCTGCAACAGCTCGACCGTCTCGCGGACGGCGTTCTTCATCGCGATGTTGAGATCGACGTCGAGCCCCAACGCGTAATAGTTCCCGGCGTCCTCCGCGCGCGGTCCGCGCATGAGTTTGCCCGCGCCCTTGTGCAGGATGAATTGCAGCGTCGCCGTCAAGGATTGCTCGAGCGCGCCGCCATCGACCTCGCCGTCGCCCTGCACCCCATGCGGATCGCCGGTGTAGAACAGCCCGCCGTCATTGAAGACCGGAAGGTAAAGCGTCGACCCGACGGTGAGTGTGCGCAGATCAAGGTTGCCGCCCCATTTTCCCGGGGGGCCGGAGCTGACGATGATGAGGTCGGGCGGTGGAGCGACGCCCATGATGCCGAGGAACGGCGACAGCGGCAGCTCGATCCCGCCGGGCAGGAGCGCAAGCTTGCGGTCGAGGTCGGTCTTGATGATCCGCGGCGTCGGTGTCGGCACGAGATCAGGCAGCACGCCGGACCCGGGTCCGGTATTGTTGACGCCGTAGGGCACGCGAAATTCGAGATCGAGAACGCGCACTTCGAGCGCGTCGCCCGGCGCCGCTCCCTCGATGTAGATCGGCCCTGTCAGGACATGCACGCCCAGGCCCTTGGGATGAGGCACCTTGGCGTAGATGTCCTTGGCATCCTGCAGCACCTCCTCCGGCTTGATGCCGGCGGTGCCGAAAAAGGTGACGGGATCGTCCTTGGTCAACAGACCCTGGTGCGACATGGTATCGATGCGGACCGTCGTTCCGGACTTGATGCGCAGCGCCGGCGGCACGCGCGCCGACAGATAGCCCCAGACGACGGTATTCGGGGTCGAGCCCAATGTGACATCCGGCTTGAATCCCGCCGGCGCCGGCTGCCCGGCCGCGGACGACACCAGGCCCGCCATGGCGACGACGGCCAGACAGGCCATCGCCACGCCGCAAACTCGCTTCGACATCGGATCGATCCCCTCCGGCAAGATGTCCGCACAGCATAGCATCGAATGCCGGCCGCGCCGCAAGTGCGCGGCACGCCCCCGCAACCATGGGGGTGGAGGGCCTATCTGTTGCACCGAAGTCCGTTTTTGGCCTTGAGCCTTGGATTCGCAAACGCACGAATGTCAGCGCTATGGCGGCGACATCGAAGGCGGAGCGCTAGGGCTCCTCGTCGAATACGACGCTCCTGGTCGCGGCAATAACCGCTCGCATCGCGTCGGTGGGCTCGTTGAGACTGACGAAACCATACGTCTGCGTGATCACCACCTTGGTCTGAAGTTCAGGCAGGCGGTTGGCATTCACGCGGCGCGCGCCCGCAAACCCCATTGCGCCGCGGTCCTGCGCAACGGTTTGGATAGCTTCAAGGGCGCTGTTCACGATGATCTCGGAACGCGGCGTCATACGCTGCCCGCCCAAAAGCATCTCCTCGGTCACACGCTTCGCGCCGCCACCGTCAGGCAGCGAAACGACGTGGATCGGCAGATCCGGCCCGCCGAGTTCCCGCCAATTGCCGATCTGCCCGTTCAATATCTGCTTCAGCTTGGCAAGGGACACCGAACGGACAGGGTTTGCCGGGTTCACCGGGTAGGCAAGCCGAACTTCGGCGACACGAAATTCGCGCAGCAGATGAAATGGCAGATCGGGCCGCGACTTTTTCAAAAGCGCAACCATGCTGTCCAGCGGCGCCGATATCATCGCGAGATCGGCCTCGCCTTTCAGCACCGCAAGGAGGCCTTGGACCGTCGTATTTGCCATCAGGCTCAGCTTGTGGCCGGTCAGAGCCTCGATCTTGACCTGGTGCGGCTTGATCAAATCGTCGGAGAAGCCTCGCGATCCTTGGATCGACACGGTCGCGGCGGCCGCGAAGCCGGCGTTCGATGGACCGAGGCATCCGATGCCGACGACAGCCGCCAACACGGCGCCCCACGATGAAATTCTCATGGGCCGTCTCCTCGCAGCATCGCCGCGAACGGCGAAACCGGGGGTCAATATGCCAAGCCTAAATTCTAGAACCGAATAGTTGCTGGAAGCCTAATCCGCTTCTGCCGAACAATGCCTCTATGATCCTGGCGGCTGGGGGAACTTTCGTCCCTGCCGCGAGCCGGCCGCTTGCGGTCCTGGCCGATACGGCAGCCGTCGGGCTAGCGCGGACGCATCCGGTGCGCGCCGAACGTCAAAATGACCCGAAGCGGCCGTGGTTCATATCGCCAGGCTCCTTTGTTATAGTCGGACGCACCAACTTGCGTCCGCGCAGCACGCGGGCGCTTCGAGCCGCGCTCAGCGGCCGCGTCGATGGCCAGGGAGGGCGCCGATCATGGATCCAAGCAGACGCAACATGCTGGCATCGGGTGCCGCCGTGACCGCGATCGCGGCGGCGCCTCAGGTGTTCGCGCAACAGACCACCCAAGGGGGAGCCGCCATGTCGTTCTACGAAAAAGGCGAGGTTCGCATCCGCTATGAGGAGGCCGGCTCCGGTTTCCCGTTGCTGATCATTGCCGGCGGCGGATTGAACTCGACGATTTCCGCCTTGAGCCACGGCGCGCCCTTCGATCCGATCGCGGAGTTCAAGAACGAGTACCGCTGTGTCGCGTCGGACCTGCGCAACGCCAGCGGTGGCGAGTCGACCGGCCCGCTCGAGATCGACCGGCCGTGGGATGCCTACACCGATGACCATCTCGGCCTGATGGACCACCTGGGCATCGACAAGTTCATGGTGCTGGGCTTCTGCATCGGCGGCCCCTTCATCTGGAACCTGTTGCGGCGGGCACCCGACCGGGTCGTCGCCGGCGTGCTGGCGCAGCCCAGCGGGTCGCGTCCGGAGATGCGCGACCTGTTCTACGAAGGCAATATGAAGACCTGGGGGCCGGCGCTGACCGCCCGCCGGCCGGACATCACGATGGAGATGGTCGATAAATTCCTGACCAGGATGTATCGCACCAATGCCGACTTCGTGTTCACCGTGACGCGCGATTTCGTGCGCAATTGCCAAACGCCCGTGCTGATCCTGCCGGACGATATTCCGGCGCATCCGCACGCGGTCGCCATGGAGGCCGCGATGCTCGCGCCGAAAGCCGAAGTGAGCATTTTTCCGTGGAAGGAGCCCAAGGAGCGAATCCCCCTGGCGGTGCGCCAGATACGTTCTTTTCTTCGCGCGCACCGGCCGGCTTTCCCTGGGGCAAAGCCGACGTAGCGCGAGTCGTCCCCCCCCCTGGGTTCACGCCGCGGCGAATTCCCTGTCCAGAATGCCCATGATGACGTCGTCGTGCCATGATCCATCGACCAGGGCCGCTTCGGCCGCACCCGCAGCCGACCTCCAGGACGCGCGCATCGGGCGCGACACCGCACAGCGCCACGATCTCGGCCACATGTCGTCGCCGCTGCGCGCAAACAGGCCGGCGTCGGAAAACGGGCCGACCGTCACGCGCAGATTTTCCGGAGGCAGGGATAAAGCGGCCGTCATCGGGACCTTCGAATGCTGACCTTGCATTCCAAACGTCCGACCGCGCGGCGGGTTCCTAGACGGTCGCGCCCTTCGCCTTGGCGCGCCGCAGGCCTGCCATCACACCGTGGCGCCGCGCGCCTTGGCGCGCCACGCGGCCCGTCATCACATCGTAGCGCCGCGCGCCTTGGCGCGCCTCAGATGCTCGTCGAGCCGCGGCATGATCTCGACGAAGTTGCACGGGCGGTAGCGGTAGTCGAGCTGGTGCACCAGGATCTCGTCCCACGCATCCTTGCAGGCGCCGGGCGAGCCCGGCAGGCAGAAGATGTAGGTCGCGCCCGCGACGCCCGCGGTGGCGCGGGTCTGGATCGCGGAGGTGCCGATCTTGCCGTGGCTCACCATCAGGAAAAGCGTGGAGAAGCCATCCATGCGCTTCTCGAACAGCGGCTCGACCGCCTCCGGGGTGACGTCGCGGCCGGTGAAGCCGGTGCCGCCGGTGGAGATGATCACGTCGATGGCCGGATCCGCGATCCAGGCCCTCACCTGGGCGCGGATCTTTTCCACGTCGTCGGTGACGATCGCCCGCGCCGCGACCGCATGACCGGCCTTGCCGATGCGCTCCGCCAGCGTCGCGCCCGACTTGTCGTCATCGGGCGAGCGCGTGTCGGACACGGTGAGCACCGCGATCCGCAGCGGCACGAATGTTTTTGACTCATCGATGCCTGGCATGAAGCCTCTTCGAAGCAACCTGGAGGATCTCACCCGCGGCCGTCCTTCGAGACGGCGCACGCAGGTCGGCTTTGCCGACCGGCGCGCGCCTCCTCAGGACGAGGCCGGGCATTTTATTACATAGGAGCAGTCAGCAGAAACAGCCGCATCTCCCCGTCAAAAACCTCATCCTGAGGAGCCCGCCGAAGGCGGGCGTCTCGAAGGATGGGCAACCGACACGATCTCACCCGTGGCCGTTCTCAGGACGAGGCCGATCATTTTATCTGCACGAGCCCGACCTGGTTGACCAGGCTGTTGGCCAGCACCGGGTTGCCGTCGGGCGTCACGTCCATGTTGCGCACGATATCGCCGCCGCCCGGGATCGCCCAGGACTGGAATTTCTCGCTATTCGGATCGAAGCGCACGATCGTGTTGGGCTTGGCGCCGGACTCGTTGTACCAGAGCGCCCCCTTGGTGAAGACGATGCCATAGGGCGCGGACTTCGGCCCGCTCGGCGACGGCCATTCGGTGACCTTGCGGGTCGCCGGATCGAGCCGCCCGAGGAAGCCGCGCGCAAAATCCGTGTACCAGATGATGTCGTCCGGCCCGATCGCGATGCGGCGCGGCCGCGCGCCGGCGTCGGGCAGCGGGTATTCGGTGATCTGCATGGTCTTGGCGTCGATGCTCGCCACCTTGTTGGTGCCGAACTCGACCAGGAACACGACATTCCTGGAGTTGACCGCCATGCCGTAGGGCCGCGCATTCGCGGTCGGCGGGCGCACGAGCTTGATCTCGCCGCTTTTCGGATCGAGGCGCCCCACGAAATTGCCCTGCTGCACCGTGAACCACAGGATGCCGTCGTGATCGAAGATCAGCGTGTGCGGGTCCTTGGCGGCCGGATCGGGCATCTTGTATTCGGTCACCGCGCCGGTCTTCGGATCGAGCTTGCCGATCAACGCCATGTTGTTGCCGGTGAACCAGACATTGCCGTCCCGGTCCTCGGCCAGGCCGTGCGGCGCCGTGTGCGGCGTCTTGACGCGAAATTCCTTGATCTCGCCGGTCTTGGGATCGAGCCGTCCCAGCACATTGGCGAGCTGGCCGGTGTACCAGATGCTGCCGTCTTTCGCGGCCATCGGATCGTGCGGCCGCGAGCCGGGCGTCGGCACCGGCCATTCCTTGATCGAGGCCTCCACCGGCCCCGGGATCAGCACGGCGGCCGGCCGCGGCCGCTCCGGGAAACTCTTGATGAGATAGTCGGTGAGGACGGGCCACTCCTCGGTGGGGACCGGCGCTTCCATGTTCTGCATCATGCGCACGACGGTATGCCAGCCCTCCGGGGTATAGCCCGCCCTCGCCCGGTTGATGTCGTGGCAGCCGCCGCAGACGGCCGTGAAGGTGTTCTTGCCGGGACCGTCGGGAAAATCCTGGGCCTGGGCGGACACCGTGCCCAGCAACGCAGCCGAGATCGCCGAGATCAGGGATGGACGCGACATGATTCCTCTCCGCGGTGGCCGGCCGGCCGCGACCCGATCGGACGTGCGACCGGAACGCGGCTCTGCGGCCGGCGTTTGACCGCACCAGCTTGGCAAGCAGGGGTCAGCGACGCAAGCCGGGGAGGAAGCCCAACCCGTTCACAAATTCGCGGCCCTGAAGGTGTCGCAGGCCGCGACGGTGCCTTCCCGCAAGCCGTTCTGGAACCAGCGCTGGCGCTGCTCGGCGCTGCCATGGGTGAAGGAGTCCGGCACCACGTGCCCGGTCGCCTTGCGTTGCAGCGTGTCGTCGCCGATGGCGGCGGCGGTCCGCATCGCGGCTTCGACGTCGCCCGGCTCGATGAAGGGCGGGTGTCCCAAGTCCTTCTGGCGCTTGTTCTCGTGCGATGCCCAGATGCCGGCGAAGCAGTCCGCCTGCAGCTCGACGCGCACCTGCAGCCGGTTGGCGCCCGCGCGGTCCTGGCCGCGCTGCTCCTGCTGCACCTTCGGCAGGATGCCGAGCAGGTTCTGCACGTGATGGCCGACCTCGTGCGCGATCACATAGGCCTGGGCGAACTGGCACCCTTTGCTGCCGGCGTCGCAGCCGCGAAAGCGGTTCTCGATCTCGCGGAAGAAGGACGTGTCGAGATAGACCTTCTGGTCGTTGGGACAATAGAACGGCCCCATCGCGCTGCGCGCGCCTTCGCCGCAACGCGCATCGGTCGAGTCGCGATAGATCACCAGCACCGGTGGGCGGTAGGTCTGGCCGGACTTGCTGAAAATATCCTTCCACTGCGTCTCGGTGCTGCCGAGGACGCGCGACACGAAGCCGCCGACGTCGTCGCTCGGCGCGCCGGTGCGCCGCGCCTGCCCGCCCGGCGCCGACTGGCGCGGCGCCTGTTGCTGGTAGCCCGACCCGCCGCCGGTGAGGATTTCGGCGCCGCCGATCAGCAGCCGCGGGTCGATGCCGAGCGCCCAGCCGACCAGGCCGAGCACCATGACGGCGCCGATGCCGAGGCCGCCGCCGCCGATCGGCATCCCGAAACCGCCGCCATAACCGCCGCCGCCCTCTTCGCTGCGGCGGTCCTCGACGTTGTCGCTCTTGTCCAGATCTTCCCAGCGCATCGATTTGCTCCGTCGCCCATTCCACAACCCGGCAATTACTGCCGGGTTCCACCCTTTGTCCAATCCAATTTGCATGTGGGAATGTCGTTGCGCAGTCACAATCCCTTCCAAAACCCTTACGATCCTTGCGCAAGCTCGGTCGGACGGGCAGCGGCACGCGAAATTCTGCGCGAAGACTTGCGAAATGTCGGAGCCGACTTTCGCGGTTAAGTCGATTTTTACTTTAGGGGGCCAGTATCCGGATCGTCGGTTGTTGGTCCCGCGTCGCCGACTGCGTCGCCAGAGTCAGAGTTCTGAGTCATGGTTGTTTCGCGTCGCGGGGCGCCCGGCAGGGCGCCCCGTCTGCATTCGGAGTCCGCCCAGACCCCAAGCGTGCTGATCGGCGACTGCGTCGCCGAGCTCGCCCGCCTGCCGGCCGACTCGGTCGACCTCGTCTTCGCCGATCCGCCCTACAATCTCCAGCTCCACGGCGACCTCAAGCGGCCGGACGATTCGCGCGTCGACGCGGTCGACGACGACTGGGACAAGTTCGCGAGCTTTTCCGCCTATGACGATTTCACGCGCGCCTGGCTGCTCGCCTGCCGCCGCGTGATGAAGCCGAACGCAACGCTGTGGGTGATCGGCTCCTATCACAACATTTTCCGCGTCGGCTCGATCCTGCAGGACCTCGGCTTCTGGATCCTCAACGACGTGATCTGGCGCAAGACCAACCCGATGCCGAATTTCCGCGGCCGCC
>WNFR01007574.1_pt1 | contig 11037 bp, 10 predicted proteins | sample 5400221 | NCBI WGS metagenome assembly WNFR01 (sample SAMN13153357, study PRJNA577476) | soil metagenome | isolation source: 40 cm soil under Madrone tree | place: USA:California | collected 2016-06-14 | reverse complement strand
ACTCGAGATCGTTACGCCGGAGGAAAAGATTTACTCCCAAGACGTGGACATGGTCACGCTCCCGGGATCGGAAGGCGAGCTTGGCGTTTATCCGAAGCACGTACCGTTGCTAACGACGTTGAAACCCGGCGAGCTGCGCGTGATAAAAGAGGGACGCGAAACGGCGATGGCAGTCGGCGAAGGTTTCGTCGAGATCAAAGCGGATGGCGTTTCGGTTTTGACCGACATGGCGCTCGAGGCCGAGAAAATTGATACCGCGGCCGCGGAAGCCGCTGTGGAGCGGGCCAAAGCTGCGATGAAAGAAGATCACACCGCAGAGGAAGTCGCCGCCATTCAGTCGTCACTGCTAAAAGCACTCGCGCAATTGCATGTGAAGCGGCGCCGTCCTCAAGGCTAGCGCAAAAGTTGTAGAGGCGCTTGTGTCAAGCGCCCGTTTAATTCAGATTCGGTGCTTGGCACAAGCACCGCTACAAATTCTGGGGATCATCGCGGGCAACGGCGTTTATCCTAAAAAACTAGCGGATGCGGCGCGCAAAGCCGGCGTCAGGAAAATTGTCGCCGCCGCGTTTTCGGACGAAACCGATCCCGCGCTCGCGCAACATGTCGATCTTGTTGAATGGCTGCGCGTCGGACAATTGAGCCGGCTTCTGAAGTTTTTTCGCGAGCAAAAAGTTCATCAGGCGATCATGGCCGGACAAATCGCGCCGAAGAATCTTTTCGATCTGCGGCCGGATTGGAAAGCGCTGCTCGTGCTCGCAAAACTCAAGCAGCGCAATGCCGAATCGATTTTTGCCGCGATCGCGGACGAGCTCGCCAAGGTAGATGTCGATCTTATGCCGGCGACGAGTTTCCTCGAAGACCAACTCGCGCCTACCGGATTGATTGCCGGACCAAAACTCTCACGCCGTGAAGAAGAAGACGTCGATCTGGGCTGGAAGATTGCCAAAGAAAACGCGCGTATGGACATCGGCCAGACTGTGATTGTGAAAAACGGAACGGTCCTCGCAGTCGAGGCATTTAAAGGAACAAACGACGCAATCAAACGCGGCGGCGCGCTCGCGCGCGAAGGCGCAGTCATGATCAAAGTTGCCAAGCCCAATCAAGACATGCGCTTCGACGTGCCGGTGATCGGGGTGGAAACAATCAGTATCGCTGCCGAAGCAAAACTGCGCGTCGTCGCCGTCGAAGCCGGCAAAACTTTACTGCTAGAGCGCGATGCGATTGTCGATCTTGCCAATCGATCGAAGATTTCGATCGTCGGGCGCTAGTTGCAATCCGCAGTCTCAAATCGTAGCGAATTCATAACCGCAGAAAAGATGGAAAGACATTTTCTAGTTTTCGGTTCGAAGCACGAGCTAGATGCTTTCGAGCAAGTGGCATCCGGCGCCGGATTAACCGTAAAGCAGCAAGAGATTCATCAGTTTTCGGTCGGCGTGAAAAACGTCACCGAGATTCTCCAACTCGTGTTTTCCAAAGAGGGCGTTGCGATGTTCTTGGCCTTAGCAAGTGTGATCAAAGCTTATCTGGCGTTGAAATCTTCACGCCGGATAACAATCACGAAATTACAGGACGATAAAATCGTGGCTCTCGACGCCCGAGGATACACAAAAGAAGAGTTGACCGAACTTCTGCCGAGCTGCCGTGAACTGATCGTCTTTGACGAAGGATCGAAAGAAGCTTTCGCGTTGCCGAGAGAACGCTTGCGAAGCGATGCGGATTTCGACGAGCGCGACATCATCAGTTTTGAACAGATTCAGCGCGAGACCGAGGAATTCGAAGCAGTCCTCAAGCGATTTAAGATCGAGATCGTAACTGGCTCGCCGCTCGAAAAAATGTGTTTCAGCTTGCTTGAACTCGTGCAGCGCAAATCAACGACTCAGGACACCATGGAAGATTTGAGAGTTGAATATCGCCCCGCCTTTGGACTACATGACATTCTTCGACGCGTTGTCCGATTGCACGGTCGGCCCGATTTCCCTTCCTTGGTTGATCATCTGCGGCTTCTAAATACTGGAACCGTCGCGCAAAACATCGCTGCACCGATAGATCAAGTAGCGGCCAAAATCTTCGAGCTTCTTATTGGGCTCGTCTGTGTGGAGATTGGAACTGATACCAGCCTGGATGGGCCAGTTCACTCTTATGGTAACAATCCGGATATCCTGACGCACCTAGATGGTCGGCTTTGGGGCCTCGCATGCAAAGTTCTATCGGGCAGATCGCCGAAAACGATGTTCGACCGGCTGAAAGAGGGAATAGACCAAATTGAAAGGTCTCCGGCCGAAATTGGTTGCGTGATTATCAATCTCAAGAATCAAATCGACCACGAAAAAACTTGGCCATTACTAAACCCAAAAAAATACGCGGCCGGCGAAGAGACGCCGACATACGGTTCTTGGGCGGATGATCGTGCACCTGTAGAAATTCTGCGGCAGCACGCCCGTGAGTGCCATACAGATTTCATTACAGCGAACGGTGCTGACAATGTGCGCAAGCTGCTCACCGGCAAGAAGTCGATTCCCGGCGCACTCCTCTTTTTGCAAACAGTGGTTGCTATCGAATTCGTCGAGGGCCCGGTGAATTCGGTCTTACGCTACTTCTATTTGATGGACGAAGAGGTCGCGCCCGCAGACGCTCAGGTTCTGGATCGACTCAATGATGCGATGCACCATCACGCGGAGTGAAAAGCGCTGAAGATCAACTTCGAAAATTGCTGGATCATCACTGGCGCAAGAAAACGCTGGCCGATTTAAGGAAAGAAGCCGAACGCGAGTTTAATGGGACCGCATTCGAGACCATCCGCGCTGACAAAGGGCCTAGGGCGTTGTTAGTCATCTGCGCGACCGGACAACACGAGATCCGTCTTGTCGAGAAGGCGCTGGATTTGCAGGCCGATGATGAGCCGTGGCTCAACTGGGAATCGCAGACTGTGTTCGACCTCGTTTTGCATACAGAAATGGGCGTGGGAATCAGTTATCAAGACCAGCGCGACGCGAAAGGGAACCGATGCGCGATTGTGATTTGCGCCACGCGACCCGAAAACATTCAGATGCTAGAATCTCTCTTCGGATTGTAAAAGTTTATGGCGGCACGGAACTATGCTTGGGAAACCACAGAGACGAAGCCTAGCGATGCGGCGACTTACGAGCGCGCGAGACGATTGGCAAATGTGGCGTTATGGACCGTCGATATACAGAGGCGCCGGCTCAATTCGACGGAGCCAGAAGACAAAGATTTCCCTCTCCGTCCGTGGAGTGATTTTCAATTTCTGATTGTCGCGCTTGCTAGATTGCGAAGGGCGGCGGAGCTAGCTGCCAAAGTACCTTCAATTAGATCGAACATGCGCGCCGCGCTAAGAAACTTCGATGCCGTTTTACCACATCTAAAGACGATGCGAGACGTAGCGGAACACATCGACGACTACGGAGTTGATGCAGGTAAGGATAAGAATATCAGCAGGAAAAGTTTGGAAGTTTCGAGTTGGGACAATCGAACATGGTCTTGGCTTGGATTCGAGACGGACATCGACGAGGCGCTATCAGCCGGCGCTCAATTGTTCGAAGCCTTGAAGGATTGCCAATCGGCTTTGTCACCCACTCACAAACAAAGCTCACGCTGAGTGTTTCGTAGGTTTCCAAAATATGTACCGGCGTTCACCCACCTTTCGCACAAAATTTCTGGAGCTAGGGATTATCCATAGCTGCGCTTTGGCTCCAGCCTGAGAGCTTCGCTTTGAACCCATGCGCTCCGCCCCCGACCGGTCGAACAAGTTCTCATCCCTGTTTGCTTAAATGTTTCGCTTCGCGAAATTGTGGAGCCTAGGGGATTCGAACCCCTGACCTCCTCAATGCCATTGAGGCGCTCTACCAACTGAGCTAAGACCCCGAGCGAAATCAGACTTTAGATTTTCGCTCGCTGATTGCAACTAGCGAGCAACGATCCGCCCTAGGTAACTTCGTTTGCAACGCAGTGTAGTGGTTTCCCCTACAAAATAATCGCGCCTTTGTAGCGTGATTCTGGCGTCGGTAGTGCTGCTTTTGTTCTCTTGTGAGAACGCTTCTCTCCATCGCAATTATGGCCGCTGCAGGAGTGATCTTCACGGGCGATCCATCGAACTTCATTAAGTTCAGCTATTGTGCGCTTCCGGGAACAACGATTGTTTCAAGCGCCTTGTTCCTGGTCGGCCTCGCTCTTTGGTTTAGGGAGTGATCGATCAACCTGGAGTTGCGCACCCTTTTGTTTCGGTTGAACAACTCTTATGCGAAAAGTAGCGCTTCGGGATGGCAAGATTGTGCGGAGCGAAGATCCGCTCAATCTGGAGATGCCGTTTGAGAAGCTGGACAGTTTCATCACGCCGACGAAATCGTTTTACGTTCGGACGCATTTCCCGATCCCGAAGATCGACAAGAACAAATGGCGGTTGCAAATCGAAGGAGAAGTCGAGAAGCCGTTCGAGTTTAGCTACGATGAACTGCTCAAGCTGGAATCGAGAAAAATTCCGGTGACGCTCGAGTGCGCAGGAAACAATCGGGATTTTCTCGAGGCAAAAGTCAAAGGCGTGCAGTGGGGATTGGGCGCAGTTGGAAATGCAGAATGGACCGGCGTGCCGTTGTCGATCTTGCTCGATCGTGCCAGAGTTAAATCCAGCGCGCGCGAAGTTATTCTGGAAGGCGCGGACAGTGGATCACTCGAAGATCCAAAGGGTCCGCCGGGGGGATTGAAATTTGCGCGAAGCATTCCGCTGATGAAGGCGCGCTCTGATGTCTTGCTCGCTTACAAATTGAACGATGTCGATCTTCCGCCAGAACACGGATTCCCGTTGCGCGCGATCGTTCCTGGTTGGTATGCGATGGCGTCCATCAAATGGCTGGAGCGCATCATTGTGACCGACCGACCGTTCAACGGTTATTACCAGACGCTCGACTACGCGTATTGGAAGAGGCGAGGGGACATTGCCGACCTGGTTCCGATTTCCGAAGTTCAAATCAAAGCCGAGATCGCGCAGCCGAGCGCAGGCGAAATTGTTTCGGCGAATTCAAACGTGCCCGTTCGCGGCGCGGCTTGGACGAGCGACGCCGAGGTTACGAAAGTCGAGCTCAGCACCGACGGTGGATCGACATGGAACGAGGCGAAGTTGTTGGGCGATTCCAAACCGAACGCGTGGCGACTTTGGGAATATAACTGGCGAACGCCATCAAAATCCGGCAAGCAGATGCTTATTGCGCGCGCGACCGATTCGCAAGGTCGAACGCAACCGACCGAACGTGACCCCGATCGCGGCACATACATGATCAACCATCTGCTGCCGATTACCGTCGAGGTCCGCTGAAGATTTTGCTCTGATGGCCACCCAGGCAGAAAAGGGAACAATTTTTCGCGCGCTGCATCAACGCGATCGTGCGTTTATCATTCCCAATCCATGGGACGTCGGCACCGCGCGGTTGCTGCAGTCGCTCGGCTTCGAAGCCGTCGCGACGACGAGTGCCGGGTTTGCGTTTTCAATTGGAAAGCCTGATGGCACGGTCGATCGCGATACGATGCTCGCGCACGCGGCCGCTCTTGTGGCCGCAGTCGATTTGCCGGTCAGCGCGGATTTGGAAAATGGTTACGGAAACGATCCGGCCCACGTTGCTGAAACTATTCGCCTCGCTGCTGATGCCGGACTCGCTGGCTGTTCGATCGAAGATGTCACTCCGGATCGCGGTCATGGACCATACGAACTAACGCTGTCGGCCGAGCGCATTCGCGCGGCGGCAGAAGTCGCGCGCTCTTTGCCGTTTCCGTTCACGTTAACGGCGCGCGCCGAAAACTATATCATCGGACGTCCCGATCTTCGCGACACCATTGCGCGGCTTCAGGCATTTCAGGAAGCCGGCGCCGATGCGCTTTTCGCGCCCGGGTTGAAAAGTAAAGAGGACATCGCCGCCGTTGTCCGTTCGGTCGATCGGCCCGTGAACGTTATTATGGGACTGCAAGGCGTGCAGCTTAGCCTGGCCGAATTGTCCGAGCTCGGAGTCAAACGCATCAGCGTCGGAAGCGCGTTATCACGAGCGGCGCTGGGCGCGTTCCTTCGCGCCGCGCGCGAAATGCAAACGCACGGAACGTTCACCTTCGCGGAAGATGCCGCGAACTACACAGACCTGAACAAGATGTTCGCGTAATGATCGGCGTGATCGTTACGACCGCTGTCGCTTATTGCAAAAGGGGAATGTAATAAGCAACTCGCCGCGATAAGCGGCGATAGTAGCCGTCCCCCTTGGGGACTCGATCTTGTTGAACTTAGACTCGGCTTCGCGTTAAGTCAGGCGATGTCGCTCGTCTTTAAAACGATCCAAACCGAAGGCATCGCGGAACTTTCCTATCTGTTGGGAGACGATGATGAAGGCGTCGGTGCAGTTTTCGATCCGCGGCCGGACTGCGACATCTACGCCGACATGGCGCGCGAAGCGGGTCTTTCGATCACGCACATTTTCGAGACGCATATTCATGCCGATCTGGTGAGCGGTTCGCGCGAACTCTGCGCCCGATTGGAATCGGCAAAGATTTTTGCCAGCCACGAGGGCGGAGCGAAATACGACTTTGAGGTCGAAAGATTAAATGACGGCGACCAATTCACTTTTGGCGAAGTGCTAATCACCGTACGCCATACTCCCGGCCACACGCCGGAACACGTCGCTTATTTGTTAGCTGATACGGAAGTTCCCGATGAGCCGTGGGGAATTCTGACCGGCGATTCGCTATTCGTTTCATCAGCGGGCCGACCGGATTTGTTAGGCGAAAAGCACACCCAGCAATTGGCCGAGCAGCAATTTCACACCTTGCGCGATTTTTATCTCAAGATGCCGGACCACATCATGATTTATCCGAATCACGGCGCCGGCTCGCCCTGCGGCGCCGACATTGGTGCGCGTTTGACCAGCACGATCGGTTACGAGCGCAGGCACAATAAATTTCTCCAATTCGATGACGTGAAAAAATTCACTGACTACGCGCTGGCGACTGCGCCGCCGGTGCCGACGTACTATCCGAGGATGAAAAAGGTGAATGCGGAAGGACCGGAAGTGCTTGGCAGTTTGCCACGTGTGCGGGGACTGCCGCCGAAAGCATTTAAAGAAGCTCTGGAAAAGAAAGCCGGCCAACTCGTCGATGTCCGAACGATGCTTGCGTTCGGCGGCGGTCACATTGCCGGCGCACTCAACATCGGAGGTGCGCCGATCCTTTCGATCTGGGCCGGTTGGATGCTCGATCCGGAGAAGCCGATTCTTCTTGTACTCGAAAGCGACGACGATTTGGAAAAGATTTTGCGGTTGTTTGTTCGGACCGGTTACACAAAGTTTGCCGGCTATCTAATCGACGGGATGAAATCGTGGGACGCTGCGGGATTTCCGATCGAACGAATCGGCCAGATGAGCGTGCACGAATTGAACGAACGGAAATCCTCGCTACAGATTGTCGATGTTCGTGGGCCGGGTGAATGGAAGAAAGGACATGTGCCGGGCGCGCGCCACATGTTCGTGCCGGAGCTGCGCAAACGAATGGGCGAGCTTGATCGCAACAAGCCCACCGTTGTTTATTGCGGCAGCGGTTATCGTTCCAGCATCGCGGCGAGCATCTTGAAGCCCGCTGGATTCAAGGAGCTTTGGAATGTTCCCGGCAGCTGGGAGGCGTGGAAGAAAGCGAAGTTTCCAGTTGAGGGAGCGGACGGCCAATGAACGGATCAACAACGGCGACGCTTCGACGCCGATCGTTCGGGGAAACGATGCGCCCCGATGTTTGGTGGACGCAGCCGCTCCTCGTCTTTCTCGGATTGTCGACGTTTATCGTTTATTCGACGTGGGCGGCGTTTCAAGGAACCCATTACTTCTTCGGCAATTACGTCTCACCGTTCTATTCGCCGGAGATCTTCGGCAGTTCGCCACATAGTTGGTTCGGGGCGAAACCAAGTTGGTGGCCGAGCTGGTTACTCTTTTCACCCGCCCTGCTGATTTTGTGGGCGCCGGGCGGATTTCGCCTCACCTGTTATTACTATCGCGGCGCTTACTACAAAGCTTTCTGGGCCGATCCGCCGGCCTGCACAGTTGGTGAACCGCGCAAAACTTATCTCGGTGAACGTTCCTTCCCGCTCATCATGCAAAACGTGCACCGATATTTTTTGTATCTCGCGCTCATTTTCATCTTGATTCTGAGCTACGACGTTTGGAAAGCGCTCTGGTTTGCAGATCCGGTGACCGGCTACACTTCATTTGGCATTGGAATCGGTACATTTGTGCTCGCGATCAACGTGGTTTTGCTCGGTGGTTACACTTTTGGTTGCCACTCGTTGCGCCATTTGATCGGCGGATTTCGCGATCAACTTTCAAGATCGACATCGGCATACCGCGCCTATTCGTGCGTAACATGTCTCAACCAACGCCACATGATGTGGGCGTGGCTGAGTTTGTTCTGGGTCGGCTTTACCGATCTCTATGTGCGCCTTTGTTCAATGGGCGTCTGGACGGATTGGAGAATCCTATAAAAAAGCGCGCGCCTCATTTCGAGACGCGCGCTCGCCATTTGTCGCGATAATTCTTTAGGCGACGTTGACTTCGATTTGTTTGGGTTTGGCGTGCTCGCTCTTGGGCAGATGCACCATGAGCAAGCCGTTCTTGAATTCAGCCTTTATCTTTGTGCCATCGGCGTCATCGGGCAGCGTGAAGCTACGCACGAAGGTCCCATAACCGCGTTCGACGCGGTGGAACTTCCTTTTCTTCTCTTCCTTTTCGAACTTGCGTTCGCCGAAGATAGTCAGCACGCCATTTTCGACGGTGACCTTTACGTCCTCCCGCTTCAGCTCGGGCAACTCAGCCTTGATGAGATATTCCTTCTCATCCTCGGTGATGTCCGCCAGCGGCATCCAATCGGCCAGAGTGATGTCTTCCCGCCCATGTCCATTGGTGCGGCGAAGAGGACGGCCGAAGAGGGTGGAGAGATTGGAGAGACGGTTGTGGAAGTCTTCCATTTCTCGGAGTGGTTCCCAGCGTGTAATTGTTTGCATATGAATGGTTCCTTTCAGTTTGCAGATTGTTGAGCGTTTGTTGGTTTGATCGCGGCGTGGGGGCGCCGGCCACATCTCAATATCGACCGCCTGCGGGAGCGTGCGCGGTAACTTAAGTTGTATTTTGCGACGTCTGCTTTCGGCGTCTCCGAAATTGTGCGGGGCAATCTGACGCCGCGACAAGGTTGCGATTAAAGGAATGTAGCTTCAGTGTCGAGGGAGCCAATGAAGCGCCACCCCAAAGCTTCAATAAAGCGGCGATCAATTGTCGATCCAACCTTGGAAAAGCCACTGCTGCATTTGCATGGTGCGACCGATATCGATTCGTTTTGGAAAGCTGTTCAGCAGGTGATCGAAGCAGCGCTGCCGAGTTGTTTCATCGGCCTCACCCTTCAACATTCGCCAATTTTGCCGAGAATCGTGAGATCGACAAAGAGACTGCCCCACAAGGTTTTTCCGATCGCACCGGTCGAGAACTACTTCACGGCGCATCCGGGGAGCAGGCTTGTTCTGGCCAGCGATGTTTTTCCCGACGAGCGACGCTTAAAGAAGTCGCTCTTTTATCGGAACTACATGGCGCCGGTGAATGGCCGATATGCAATCGGATTGTTTTTTTGGAACGCCGGTCGCCTCCTTGGCGTGATCGTCATCATGCGCGGCGCGAACCAGGGCCCTGCTTCCCGATCGGAAATGAAACGACTTCGGCAACTTTACACGCAATTTCAAACGGCGCTTGGCCGGTTACGGTCGTCGGAACGTGAGCACACAGTGCGGGTGACGCTTGAACAGTTCATGCGTCGAGTTCCGCTGCCGACGATTTTGTTGCGCTGGAATCTAAGATTGGTCTATCGGAACCAATCTGCCTCTGATTTCTGTTCAATTTGGCAGCGCGGACCGGAGCAGACGCGGTTAATCAAATCGAAGGCGCCGCTTCCGGCTGAAGTCCTGGATCGATGTCTCATGCTTAAAAAGCGATGGGAGCAGATAAATCCTCTCAGCTTTCCAACATCGGGTTTCAAAGACGAGGTGGTTCACCATCCAAAGCGGCGCCATCTCCGCGCGACCATTAGTTTAAAGCAGATTAGTTCGGCCGGCGTCGCCCGGCCGCATTTTCTCGTCGAGTTCGAAAACCTGCGCGGCGCTGACGCGAAGCACGAAGCGGGCACCTTGCCGCATCTCGTCCAACTGACCAAACGCGAACAACAATTGGCGCGACTGGTCTGCGACGGGCGTAGCAATCAAGAAATTGCTGACGAAAGCGGCATGAGTCTGGAAACGGTGAAGAAACATCTGCACAGTATTTTTCGCAAACTCGAGGTTAGTAGTCGCAGCCGGTTGATGGCGCTGATGCGCTAAGGTGGTTGAGCAGATTAAAGTTCGCATTTAGAAGTGGGATACTTTAACGCTCCAACGATTTAATTACGCATGGCCGATTATGAAACTCACGAACACGACGTTCTCGTCATTGGCGCGGGCGGCGCCGGATTACGCGCGGCGATTGAAGCGTCTGCGGCTGGAGTTTCGGTCGGCTTAGTTTGCAAATCGCTTCTGGGCAAAGCGCACACCGTCATGGCCGAAGGCGGGATCGCTGCTGCGCTGGCCAACGTCGACGATCGGGACAATTGGAAAGTGCATTTCGCCGACACGATGCGCGGTGGTCAATACGTCAACAACTGGCGTATGGCCGAGTTGCACGCTAAGGAAGCGCCCGATCGCGTGCGCGAACTGGAAGCCTGGGGCGCCGTATTCGATCGCACGAGCGACGGCCGGATTCTGCAAAGAAATTTCGGCGGGCATAAATATCCACGGCTCGCGCACGTCGGCGATCGCACCGGGTTGGAAATGATCCGCACACTCCAAGATCACGGCGTGCATCAAGGCATCGACGTTTACATGGAGCACACGATTCTTTCGTTGCTCAAAGACGGCGACCGCGTCGTAGGCGCGTTCGGTTATGAGCGCGAACGCGGCCGCTTCAGGATTTTTCGCGCAAAAGCGGTCGTGCT
>WNFR01007572.1_pt1 | contig 11037 bp, 12 predicted proteins | sample 5400221 | NCBI WGS metagenome assembly WNFR01 (sample SAMN13153357, study PRJNA577476) | soil metagenome | isolation source: 40 cm soil under Madrone tree | place: USA:California | collected 2016-06-14 | reverse complement strand
TCCAAAGAAGAGCTGGATTTGTTTGTGGAAGCAATGAAATCAATCTCGGAAGAGGTCGAAGAAGACGCAGAACTTGTCCGCACCGCGCCACACTCTACTCGCGTAGCGCGCTTGGACGAAACTGCTGCCGCCAGAAAGCCGGTACTGCGTTGGAAGCCGGATTCCGAGAGCCTAAAGCCCAAAGCGTGAAGCCTGGTCTTTTACGCACTCTTCTTCGAAGTCACAGCATAAAACGCAGCGGCTTCTTGCACCACATTCCTGCCACCGCAGTGCGGACACTTGATCTGTCCATCGTGTTCTCGAAGCGTGAGAACCCGCTCGAAAGTCTTGTGGCAATCGCTGCAGGCATAGTCGTACACGGGCATGGAACACCTCCCGAAGTAACTCACGGGAATTCTACCGCCGTCCAGAATAGACCGGAGCTGTGATTATCTCTTTCCAGCTTTGAAATTGTCGCTAGCAGGTGTTTAAAGCCTTTAACCGCAAAGCTTGGCGAGATTTCGCAAAGAAATTCCTTTTTGCGCACAAATTGTTCGCAGCGAGCTTCTCTCAGCGAACTCTGCGAAACCTCGCCGCCCTCAGCGGTTAAAAGCTTCTACTTCTTCTCAGAAAGCTTCACGGAAGCATTTGTGTTCTCCCAGCTCAGTTGCAAGGTGCAGGCCCCGCTCGATTGGTCGAAGCTGATTGTGAAGTTCTCAACCGGCGCCGACGTCTTCGAAACCTGCATCGGAATACGCGCCAGTTCCTCCGATTCATACTTGTAAGGGATTCCCCACTCGCCGGTGTGCTTGCTAATGATAAGCGTCCACTTGTCCTGCTCTGGGACGGTGAAGATCGTGTAACTGCCGGCCGGAATATCCTTACCGTCAGAGGTCAGGTTAGCGTTGGTCACGAATGTGGTTGCGTCATTAGCTCCCGTGCGCCAGACCTCGCCATACGGCACCAGGCCGCCGAAGATCTTGCGTCCCTTAGCGCGTGGGCTGGAGTAATCCACCGTAATTGTCTTTCCGTCAAACTTGCACTGCGCTTGCGCCGGAGGGCTGGGGCGCTTGCTCTTGTCATCTTGGGACGCGGCAAACGCAGTTGCGATCAGAACGAGGAAGGTAAGACAGGCGATGCGTCTCAGCATGTTTTCTCCTTGGAGTAGTAGCAATCAGCATTCAGCCATTTTCGACAACTCTGCTGAACACAGTGCCTTAGACTATATCCGCGAGCCAAAAGTTAGCAAAGGCTTGCACCAGAGGCGTGGAGCCAGCAGCCAACTACGGAATGCCAAAGGCTGCCTGCTTGGTTACAATCTGTCCATGCCCGTATTTGAAGAAAAACACGAAGAACTGGAGCACTTTGAAACCATGATGGGCGTCCCACGCGGGCGTCTCGCCGTGACCATGGACACGATCACCGATGCTATGGCCCTCGTCGGCCAGCACGGAGTTTACTGCCAAAGCCAGCGCTGGCCCGGACGTCCGGTCTTAGACATCCAAATCGTAATGAAGAGCCTAACCGACGCCAAAGAATTGATCCAGAGCGTAATGGAAGAGTTAAAGAAGCGGCCGCAACCTTCTAGTTCTTAGCTCTGTGTGAATTTCCTCTGTGCCCCTCCGTGACCTCTGTGGTTGAGCTGTTCGCGGTCTAAGTCATCTTTGCCGCAAAGGCCAGCACTAACCCACCCAAGATGATCCGATAAACCGCGAATGGAGCAAAGCCCCGTTTGCGGACCCACGCCATAAACCATGCCACCGACGCGTAGGCGACAACGAACGATACGACGAAGCCAATGGCCAGCACGATCCAGCCATGGGCATCAATTTGCGAAACTCCGATTGGATTCGCACCCTTGCCGCGCAGCGACTTCAGTAGGTCATAGCATGTCGCTACGACCATAGTCGGAATCGAAAGAAAGAATGAAAACTCTAATGCAGCGGCCCTCGACATTCCGGCAATCTGTCCCGCCGCAATCGTCGACATGGATCGGGACGTCCCCGGAAACACTGCTGAAAGAATCTGACACGCGCCAATCCAAATAGCCTGACCCATGCTCATAGCTTCCATCCGCCAGGTACGAATGCGGCTGCCGGGAGCGTTCGGCCCTAGGCTTTCCCATTTTGCGTTCATCGCGTCTACTATCCACATCACGATCCCGCCCACGAGCAGGGAAGTGCCGATGATGGTGAGGCTCTCGAGATGCTTGCCGATCACCTTGGTCAGCAAAAATGCAGGCACAGCTGTCACAACGAATGCCACCAGCGTCAAACCAAGCGGATGCGTAAGCGCCGTGCGATCGCCATTCTCGCCGCGCGGAAAGGTGCTCAAGAATTTTGCGATTCTCGCTCGAAAATAAATCGGCAGGCAGAGAATCGCACCCAACTGGATCACGATGGTGTACATCTTCCAGTAGCCGTCCGACAGGCTGATGTGAAAAAGGGATTCGGCAATGCGCAGATGCGCTGTGGAACTGACGGGAAGGAACTCCGTCAAGCCTTCAATGATGCCCAGCACGACTGAGAGCAGGTAAGCGTTCAAGATCTCCCCCTGCTTTGCAGTATGGCAGAAAGTTGCTGCTCAACGATTGCGGGAATTGGTTCTCTTGTGTCGGTACGACCGACAGGAGCTAGCGCTTTGGCCGGTACAAGTCCGTGCTCGTGCCGAAGAACACCTCGGCCGACTGCATGATCGTCTCCGACAGCGTCGGATGCGGATGGATGGTCAGCGCAACGTCTTTCGCCAGCGCAGCCATTTCGATTGCCATGGTTCCTTCCGCGATCAACTCTCCCGCGCCCACGCCAACAATACCCGCGCCAAGCACCCGTTCCGTCGAGGGATCGAGAATGAGTTTGGTCATGCCTTCGGTGCGGTCGAGCGTCGTGGCGCGTCCTGAAGCCGCCCAGGGAAACTTCGCCACTTTGATCTCGCGGCCTTCTTTTTCGGCTTGAGTTTCGGTGAGGCCGGCCCATGCGATCTCGGGATCGGTGAACACGACTGCCGGAATCGCGTTGGGCTCAAACGCAACTTTGTGTCCGGCAATATGCTCGACCGCGGTGCGGCCTTCGTGCGAAGCCTTGTGTGCCAGCATGGGCTCACCTACGACGTCGCCGATTGCGTAAATTGCCGGATCGTCCGTCTGCAGATGCTTGTTGACCTGAATAAACCCGCGCTGTCCAGCGCGTACCTGAGTGCGGTCGAGCCCAGGAATTTCCGAATTCGGCTTGCGGCCCACAGAAACCAGCACTTTGTCGAAAACCTTTTCGCGCTCTTTCACGTCCTTGCCATCAAAACAGACGCGGATCCCCTTGGCTTCCTCTTTAACGGCAGTGACTGTGGTGTTCAGAAGAATTGCCTCGAAGTTCTTCTCCAGACGTTTGTGCAGTGGAAGAACCAGGTCACGATCAGCTCCGGGAAGGAGCCCAGGCGTCATTTCGACCACAGAAACTTTCGATCCCAGGGCCGCATAAACCGTGCCCAACTCAAGCCCGATGTATCCGCCGCCAATCACCAGCAGTGTGCCCGGGACATCTTTCAGATCCAGCGCCGAAGTTGAATCCAGCATTCGCGCACTGTCGAGCTTGAGGCTTGGGATGACCGCGGGTCGCGACCCGGTAGCAATGATGATCCGGTCGAAACTCAGCGTTTCTTCGCCACCGCCCACCTTTGCCACTCGAACCGTAGTCGAATCTTCAAAGCTGGCGTCGCCGCGAATGTACTGCACTTTTCTTTGTTTCGAGAGCTGGCCGAGACCGCCAGTCAGTTTGTTGACCACTCCCTCTTTGAACGAACGCAGCCGCGCAAGATCAATCCGTGGCTCACCAAATTCTATTCCCCAGTTCTTTGCATGGCGCGATTCGGCAATCAGCTTGGCAACATGCAACAAGGCTTTGGATGGAATGCACCCGCGATAAAGGCAAACGCCTCCCGGATTAGGTTCCCGGTCGATCAGCGTGACCTTCATTCCAAGATCAGCGGCGAGGAAGGCGGCAGCGTAACCACCGGGCCCTCCGCCTACAACCGCAATGTTCAAGTTTGTATTATCTGGCATTGGCGCATCGTGACGTTAGAAGCTAAAGATAAAGATCAACTTCAACGGTTAGGCGAGACAATCTCACTCTCGAATCTCCATGTTCCGGATAAGACCGTCGACTATTTGATAGACGTGCTGCACCGGTCGATCCAGAATCACAGCCCCGCCCAGATCGCGGACCACCTGATGGACGTGGACCACCACGCGTCCACTTTGATCAGCTTCGAAGCGAACTGGTTCCACGTGAGGATCTACCAAGGTCCATTGCCGCGTCCAGTAGGCGCGAACGCCTTCACGGCCGTGAACCCATCCGCCTTCTATTCCGTTGGGCCAAACAACGTCCGCATGCATGAGTGCCAGAACGGAATCTATATTGCGCTGATTGAAAGATTCATAGACGGAGATCAGCAGATCGCGCTCAGCTGAAATGTCCTTGGCGGCGGTCTGAGTCATCCTTGTACCGAAAGGAGGAAAGGTTGTTCAAATGCTTCCGCGATCCAGCGCAGGAATCGTGCTGCATCGGCCCCGTCAATGAGTCGATGATCGTAAGAGAGCGATAACGGAATAACCATGCGTGGCTCGAATTTTCCATTCATCCACACCGGTTCCATGCTGGAGCGGGAAAGACCGAGTATCGCAACTTCGGGATAGTTCACGATTGGTGAGAACCCAGTCCCGCCGATCCCGCCGAGATTCGTGATCGTAAAAGTCCCGCCCTCCATGTCCGCCGGGGCGAGTTTTTTGTCGCGCGCTTTCTTTGAAAGTCCGGTCAACTCCGCCGCCAGTTCCACAATGTTTTTCTTGTCCACGTCGCGAATCACCGGTACCAGCAGTCCGCGATCGGTGTCCACCGCGACACCAATGTTGATGAACTGTTTGTAAACGACCTCTTCTTTCTCCATGTCAATGCTGGCGTTGAACTGCGGAAAAATCTTCAGCGCGGAAGCGCAGACTTTGAGCGCAATGGCGGTCACGGTCATCTTGCCGCCCGCCTCGGCCGCTTTCGGCCCAAAACGAGTGCGCAACTGTTCCAGTTCAGTGATGTCCGCTTTGTCGTTTTGAGTAACGTGCGGGATCGAATTCCACGCCTCCAACAGATGCTCGGCAGTCTTGCGCCGCACGCCGCGCATGGAGACGCGCTCGATCTTTCCCCACTTGCTGAAGTCGGGCAGTGCAGGCTGCTTCAAGTGAGTGACTGCGGCCGCTCCAGCACCTGATGCCACCAAGGTCTTCGTGTAGGCCTTAACGTCATCTTCGCTGATGCGCCCGCCGGGGCCGGTACCAACAACATTGTGGATGTCCACCCCCAGCTCGCGAGCCAGGCGCCGGACGTGCGGCGCGGCCGGAACCGGGCCACGATGGTCTTTATCGGTGCCAGCGACTCTGTCCAAATCGACTGGCATGGTAAACCTGGCAACCTGCGGAGTTGTTGGTTGGTCGGGAGGCAGCGCCTGCTCTTCGGTTTTTCCTTCTGACTGGATTGCAGCCTGGAATGTCGAGCGTTCGTGCTCGTGCGATTCGTCTGCGCGCGACGGCGGTTGCGCATGCGGCTGCGAAGTAGCGCCAGGCTCGAGCGTGAAGACTACTTGGCCGACTTTAATCTTGTCTCCCTGCTTCGCCAGAACGTCTTTCACAATTCCGGTCAGCGACGATGGCACTTCGACCACTGCTTTGTCTGTTTCCAGTTCCATCACCGCCTGGCCTTCGGAAACCTGCGCCCCCGGCGAAATCATCAAGCGGACCAGATCGCCCTGCGTAATATTTTCTCCAAGCTCAGGCAGCTTGAATTCTGCGGTCTCCAATTGAGTGGCCGCGCCTGGGCGACGGGCTGGTGACGGTCCAGTCGCGGACGGCTGCACGGTCTTCTCAGGCGAAGGTTGTTGTGGCGCTGCGGTCTTCTTTTCTGCCGGAGGCGCGGCAGGACGAGCAGAGGCTGCCTTCTTGCCTCCAGCGCCATTGTCGATCGTAAAGATCACCTGGCCGACTTTTATCTTTTCTCCCTGCTTGACCAGAACTTCTTTGACCGTGCCGCTCACAGACGATGGCACTTCGACCACCGCCTTGTCGGTTTCAAGCTCCATCACGGTCTGGCCTTCGGCGACACTCGCACCGGGCGCAACCATCAAGCGCACCAGATCCCCCTGATGAATGTTTTCGCCCAGCTCTGGCAACTTGAATTCAGTCACTTAAATGATTCTCCGCGGTTCTTCCTCTGTGTTCCTCCGTGACCTCTGTGGTTGCCGCGGGTTTTTGACAGCAAACCACAGAGGACACGGAGGGCTCAGAGTGATGCTTAGCTGCTTGTCGGATTAGCCTTCTCAGGATTAATTCCGAGTTCTTTGATCGCTTGATTGAGCGTCTTGGGTTCGATTTTTTTCTCGCGCGCCAGTGCATGCAGTGTCGCGAGCACAATGTGCTTGGCATCCACCTCAAAGAAGTCGCGCAAAGAAGCTCTGCCTTCGCTGCGGCCAAAACCGTCGGTGCCGAGTGAAACCAGCGGCCGCGGCATCCACTGCGAAAGTGATTCCGGAAGCACCTTCATATAATCCGAAGCCGCAACCAGCACGCCTTCAGTGTCCTTCAACTGCTCAGTCACGTACGGCACCTTTGGCGTCTCACCCGGATGCAGCATATTCCAACGCTCGCAGTCGTTGGCATCGCGATAGAGCTCTTTGTAACTGGTCACGCTCCATACGTCCGCCGCAACGCCGTACTTCTCAAGAATCTCCTGGGCCTTGAGGACCTCGAACATGATCGCGCCGCTGCCAAACAACTGCGCCCGGAGCTTGGCGTCTTTTTTCTGCGAAGGCTTGAAGCGATACATCCCCTTCAAAATGCCTTGGCGCACGTTGTCGCCCGCGGGCATCGCAGGCATGGGGAGTGGCTCGTTCCCAACCGTCAGGTAATAAAAAATGGACTCCTGATTTACATACATGCGCCGGATTCCGTCCTGAATAATGATGGCGATCTCAAACGCAAATGCAGGATCGTAAGCCATCAGGTTCGGTACGGTCAGTGCCAGCACATGACTATGACCATCCTGGTGCTGTAATCCTTCTCCCGCCAGCGTCGTGCGCCCCGCCGTGCCCCCCAGCAAGAATCCGCGCGTGCGCATGTCGGCGGCCGCCCAAATCAAGTCGCCGATGCGCTGGAAGCCGAACATCGAGTAGTAAATAAAAAACGGGATGGTGTTGATCCCGTGATTCGAATACGCAGTTCCAGCTGCGATAAACGAGCTGATCGATCCGGCTTCGGTAATTCCTTCCTCGAGGATCTGGCCGTCCTTCGCCTCTTTGTAATAGAGCAGGGTGTCCATGTCGACCGGCTCATAGAGCTGCCCCACGCTGGAATAAATCCCCACCTGCCGGAACAATGCCTCCATGCCGAAAGTACGCGCTTCATCGGGAATGATGGGGACAATCAGCTTGCCGATTTCCGGATCGCGCAGCAGCTTCGCCAGCATTCGCACAAAGACCATCGTGGTCGAGACTTCGCGGCCTTCGGTGCCTTTGTAGAACTCTTCGAAATGAGACTCGGAAACTGGTTTGATCGGCTTGGAGCGGACCTTGCGCTCCGGCATGTATCCGCCAAGCTGCTTGCGGCGTTCCTGCATGTAGCGGATTTCGGCGCTGTCATCCGCCGGACGATAAAAAGGCGCGTTATGCAGTTCCTCGTCGGGAACCGGAATCCCAAAGCGCGACCGGAACATGCGAAGCTCGTCTTCATTGAGCTTCTTCTGCTGGTGGGTGATGTTCTTGCCTTCGCCGGCTTCGCCCAAGCCATAACCTTTGATCGTTTTCGCCAGGATGAGGGTTGGCGCTCCTGTGTGCTCAACCGCCGACTTGTAAGCCGCATGAACCTTGATGGGATCATGTCCACCGAGGCGCATGCGCGAGAGCTGTTCGTCGGAAAGATGCTCGACCATCCGCAGCAGACGCGGGTCGCTACCGAATAAGTTCTGGCGGAAGTAGGCTCCGCTCTCCACGAAGAATTTTTGGTATTGCCCGTCAGTGATTTCGCCGAGGCGCTTCACGAGCAGTCCGTCCCGATCGTTCTGGAAAAGACTGTCCCAATCGGTTCCCCAAATTACCTTAATTACATTCCACCCGGCGCCCCGGAATATGGCCTCGAGCTCCTGAATAATCTTGCCATTGCCGCGAACCGGGCCATCAAGGCGCTGCAGGTTGCAGTTAATTACCCAAATCAGGTTGTCGAGTTTTTCGCGCGAAGCCAGAGTGATCGAACCCAGCGACTCAGGTTCATCCATCTCGCCGTCGCCGAGAAATGCCCAAACTTTGCCGCCACTACTGCTCTTGAGGCCGCGATTTTCCAGATACCTGATGAATCGGGCGTGATAGATCGACTGGATCGGTCCCAGTCCCATACTGACGGTCGGGAACTCCCAGAAATCCGGCATCAGCCACGGATGCGGATAAGAAGAAAGTCCTCCACCCGGCTTCAGCTCACGGCGGAAGTTCTCAAGCTTTTCTTTGGGCAGGCGGCCTTCCAGAAAAGCTCGTGAGTACATCCCCGGAGCAGCGTGTCCCTGGAAATAAACGACATCGCGGTCCCCATTTTCAGTGCGCGCGCGAAGAAAATGATTGAATGCCACTTCATACAACGTGGCAGCGGAGGCGAAGGTCGAAATGTGCCCGCCAATGCCTTCCTGCATCTTGTTGGCACGCACCACCATGGCCATCGCATTCCAGCGAACCAGGCTCTTGATGCGGCGCTCCATCTCCTGACTTCCGGGAAATGGCGCCTGTTGGCGGACTGAAATCGTGTTCTGATAAGGAGTAGTCGCAGTGAAGGGAAGATTGACGCCCGCGGCACGGCGGGCATGAAGTGAAAGCTGCTGCAGCAGGCGTCCAGCACGCTCGGGACCGCCCTGGGAGAGCACATAATCCAGCGAATCCAGCCATTCGCGGGTTTCGAGAACCTCCAGTCCGTCGTTGTTCCTGGATGCTGGTGAAGCTTGCTGCGGTTCTGCCAATACCGGGGTCTGTGCCAAGTCTGCCTTCTCCACTCTTTGGATGGGAACCTTACATGATAGAAGATTCTTCGGAATTTTGCTGCGCGTCCGACCGCAGGCGCCGGATACCTACGTCGATAAAATCTCCAACAGCTGCGATTCGAAACTTTCTTGCGGCGCTCTCGGTGTCCGCATCATCGAAAGAGCGACGAACTGCCTCTATTCCAGGTGCCTGGATCGAGAGGCGATGTGTTCGTCGTCGATTGAGTCTGCTTCCCAGAAGGGTTAGTCTTAAGGTCGCTTAGGAGAGATCTCATGCCGAAGAAAAGCAGTTCGGGAAACCATGCAGTGCTCAGCGCGGAGCCCCGTGTTCATCAGCGCGGACCTGAAATTCAGCAGTATGGGACTGTTACCCACGCCTTTCATCTGGAACTCGAAGAGCCGGTCCGGCTGGAGATGACGGAACAGCTCAACCAACTTCTGGCCGATTCCATGACTTTGCGCGATTTGTATAAGAAGTCTCACTGGCAAGTGGCGGGGCCGACCTTCTACCAGCTCCATTTACTGTTCGATAAACACTTCGACGAGCAGGTCGAGATCGTAGATACCATTGCGGAGCGCGTGCAGATACTCGGCGGACTTGCGATTGCCATGGCTGCCGATGTCGCCGAGACCACACAGATCGAGCGCCCACCGAGAGGAAGGGAAGAGATCCCGGTGATGCTCTCACGATTGCTCGATGCCCACCAGATCATGATTCGCGACTGCCGGAAACTAGCGGAGCGTTCGGCAAAAATCGGCGATCAGGGCACTAACGATATGGTGGTCAGCGATGTGCTCCGCACCAACGAACTCCAGGCCTGGTTCGTAAGCGAGCACCTGGTGAATGCTCCGCTGGTTCACGCCACCCGGGAGGGCTCCCAGGCCGCAGACTAGGCTTCCTATTCTCGCGAAATGTTGGCAAAGGCTAGCCCTTTCTGCTGCTCAGGACAGGAAAAACCGTTTGCCCGCCTGCAATCCTCGCAATCCTGTAAACGCCTGAAGGCTTTAAGACATCCAAGGTAAATAGATACGTACTAGAAGGCGGTTATGGCAGAGCCAATTTCGGCGTTTCCCATTCCTCCCCAAGGAACGGGCCAAGTCGAGGCCCGTCAGCCCATACCGCGTTCCCGAACGACGCAATTCCCGGTGCCCTCGAGTTCCGCCGTAAAAGATCCTTACCGCGGTGTCATCCAGCAGTCGTTCCGGACTGCCTGTGGGGTTGTGTCGAATACCATTTCAGCCCTGTCTCGGCGCGTGCGGTACTTAGCCGACGAACGTCCGCTCCAGCTTCTGGCGGGAGTCGCCGCAGCCTCCTTCCTGGTGGGTGCCGCTTTGCGGATTTGGAGGTCAAGCCGATATGAATGAAAGCACGACTACCAACCACGACCGCAGTCTTGGTTCTATTGTTTCCGAGATCCGTGACGAGCTGAAAGAATTCTTGAACACTCGGGTTCAGATGATCCAATCGGAGTTCCATGAAACTCTGGATGCTGCCAAAGTCGGGTTGCCGCTCGCGCTGGTAGCTCTGGCCCTGGTGGGAACGGGGTATTTGCTGTTGACTTTGGGCGTTGTAGTCCTCGTTGCTTCCGCTTTCGCCGGCAATCCGTACGCATGGTTATTGGCGTTCGTCATCGTTGGTGTCTTGTGGACAGCAATGGGTGGAGTGGCGGCATTCTTCGCGTATAACGAATTTCGTGCCAAGGGACGGTTTCCAAAACGCTCGGTTGAGGTATTGAAAGCGGACCGGGTGTGGTTGCAAACCGAAGCAAGGAGTCGCCTGTGAACGAGCTTCCCAGCTACGATCTCGAATTAAAAGCTGCAGATGAGCGCCGCCGGCTGCATAGTTCACTTGCTGAATTGAAATCCCATGTACGAGATACTCTGGACGTCAACAAGAATGCGAGCGAACACCTGGGCCTTGCGTGCGCCCTCGCCATCGCGGTGGGTCTCGGAACCGGCTATTCATTGACCGGAATGTTTACTCGTCACTAAGTCGTTGGAGGGCAAA
>WNFR01039347.1_pt1 | contig 11038 bp, 8 predicted proteins | sample 5400221 | NCBI WGS metagenome assembly WNFR01 (sample SAMN13153357, study PRJNA577476) | soil metagenome | isolation source: 40 cm soil under Madrone tree | place: USA:California | collected 2016-06-14 | reverse complement strand
CATCTGAAACTATGTTGTAGTAAAACGAAAGACTTGCGACAGTAGCTGAGCCAGGGATTGTAACGGTTTGATATGCCGCATCCACTTCGCTGAAAGCGCCTCCCAGCCACAAGTAATAGGTTCCTGAATTTGCAAAACCGCCGTCGGGATAAACCCCAGCCCCTCCCGACATGCTCCAACCGCTGGAAGTACCAGACTCGAACCCTCCGTTGACGATGAGTTCGGTCTGCGCCCATGCCGGCGAAACTGAGAAAAAGCCCAGGATAGCAGCCGCGGTTGAGGCATGAGAGGCATAATTCAATTTCATGGTCGGTTAGGTTTATCTGATTTTCTCGATGCTCCATTAGAACTCAGGCTTACCATTTCAGCAAGGACCTTCTACGGAACGGATTCGAGAAGGCAATTCATTCACACCCGTCCACCGCTGTTAAACAAAGTGGAATGGACGCTCCAACGTTGTTGGGTATGGACTTGAGAGGTTTCCAGGTTTGCATAGAATTCCCCAATGAGCACTATCCCCAATCCTCGGCCCCAGAGGCTTTGCGATCTGGTAATGAAAGGCGGCGTTACCACCGGCGTGGTTTATCCTCTCGCGGCGTGTGAGCTCGCCAAAGCTTTTCTCTTCAAGAACATTGGTGGAACCAGCGCAGGCGCAATTGCCGCCGCTGCAACCGCAGCCGCCGAGTTAGGACGCGATAGCGCCAAAGGTGGATTCCGCCTTCTTCAAGACTTGCCCAAATTTCTTGGCGACAAGCCTATGGGCGACCCCAATCCCAATCTGTTTCACTTCTTCCAGCCGCAGAAGACCACCAAACCGTTGTTCGACATTTGCGTGGCTGCGTTAGGCAATGGTTGGGGCGCAGTGCCCAGAGTTTTGCTGGCCACCACTAAGGGCTTCCTTTCCTGGACGCTGCTCGGCTTATTGCCGGGGCTGTTCTTCATTATGTTAGCCCGGCAGCGGACATCGGGAATGTTCCTTCTGGTGTGCCTGGAAATGGGATTGTTCTTTGCGCTCGGCCTCGCGCTGCTCTCGATGGCGTACGGTCTCTACCTTCAGATCACAAACGAAATTCCGGCAAATTTCTTTGGCCTTTGCACCGGAATGGACGGCGTTCAATCGAGAAAAGTGGGGCAGGCCCTTATGCCCTGGTTGACCGCTTATCTCAACCGTCTGGCTGGCCGCCCGTCCGAAGGGCCGCCGATTACCTTTGGTGATTTATGGGGAACGACTGATCCAATGGCGGAGCGTAACATCAATCTGGAAATGATGACGACCTGCCTTTCTCACGGCCGGCCTTATCGATTGCCCTTTCGTGATGACGGCGTCGTAAAAGAAACTCATCAGTTCTTCTTCCGCGTCGATGAATTCGAACAGTTGTTTCCGCGGCCGTTGGTAGCCTGGCTCAAAGATCACCCTCGCCCGCCGCGGGACAAGGCTGCCGCGGCGCAGGAAGCCGCCTTTCTGCAAGCAGGCTACCATCCCTTGCCTGAACCATGGGACATGCCCGTCGCGGTCGCGGTTCGGATGAGCTTGAGCTTTCCATTGTTATTGAGCGCAGTGCCGTTGCACGCCATCGATTTCAGCCGCGTGAAGCAGGAGGACAGGAAATTGGAACGTTGCTGGTTTTCCGATGGCGGTATCAGCAGCAATTTCCCGGTGCATTTCTTCGATTCGCCACTGCCGCGCTGGCCAACATTCGCCATCACACTGGCGGAAAAGCATCCCGACTACCCGGCCGGCATTTACCTGCCAAAGCACAATTCCGCCGGCACGGAACGGTGGATTCGCTTTGAGTGGGACCCCAAAAATAAGCAACAACTCTCCGGAAGCGCCCAGCTAACGGGTTTCTTCGACGCCATTCTCGGCGCGATGCAAAACTGGTCGGACAACACACAGGCTCGGCTGCCCGGATTCCGTGATCGTATCGCGACGGTGACGCTCGCTGAGGAGGACGGCGGCTTGAATCTCAACATGCCGCCGCAGCGGATTACTGATCTCAGCGAGCGCGGCCGGAAGGTTGGCATTGAGTTCACCAACCGCTTCGCTAGTTCAAATCCCGGGTCCATCCTCACCTGGCCCAACCATCGCTGGGTCCGCTTGCGCTCCGCGGTAGCTGCTTTGGAGGAAAACCTGTTCAAAATCAATCGAAGCTGTGCCGCTCCGTTAAATGGTGATGTGCCTTACGACCTTTGGGCGGGCACGGCCAACAATGACGAACTTCCGAGCTATCCATGGCAACGCGTGAGCGGCTCGACCCATTGGAAATATCAACGGCAGAAGGCCGTGGATATGCTGGCGGCGTTGAGGCGCTGTTCGCAAGCCCTGCAGCAAGACCAGGCAGAGCCGATGCCGCTCGATGTCGGTGCGCCTCGGCCCCGACCAGAACTGCGCCTCAGGCCAAGGGTCTGATACTTCGCCCCCTCCTCGGAGAGCCTCGACGTTTTTTGACCTGCGTTGGGACCGTGAACTGCGAAGTTTCCAGGTCTTCTCCCTCTCCTACGCTCTCTACGCTGGAGGAGAGGGCTGGGGGAGAGGAGGCCGTTTAATGCCGCTCCCTCCTAATTTAATCTCGGTGAACACTCGCCACGGGACTCAGTGCAAGCCTACAGAAGTCCCGTAGTATCTGGTTTTTCGTCCGGCACAAGTTGGAGCTTGGGATTTGCGGTTTTCTTGGAGATTGGGATTTGGTGTTTGGGATTTCTCAGCAGCCCATACGTCCGCCGCCCCACGCTTTCAACGCACACCGTCACCCAATTTTGACATCACTTTGACACTGTCAATTCCTCGCAACTCTCTCCTACCGAATGCCTTCCGAGTCCGCCCTGGGAAAAATTTGACACTTTGTCGGTATATAGAGGGTCGTTGTGTTCGCAGATCGGCCGCGCGAAGACCGCGCGGCCAGAAAACCTGCAACGACTCAATCGAGATGAACATCAAACAATCCAGAAATTCAACTCTCGCGCAGTACCCCTCGACCCTCGACAATTAACCCATTTAACTCAATTAACCAATTAACCCCTCGACTCTCTTCCCTCCGCCCCATCAAGCCTGGTAAAGCCTGGTAAAGCCTGGTAAGGCCAAAAAAAATAAAATTTTGCCTCAGTCATGAAAATTCCTGTCAATTCGTGCATCGTCCACGGACCTTGTCACGCTTGCAACCTCGCAACTTTTGTAACCGCTGCGTTTCAGTTCCATTCACCACCACCATCCGTCCTTGAAATCTTACTGCGTAACTCTTCTGTCTTTCGACCTGTCAACCCCAGTCAAGGCTGGTTAAACCTGATTAAACCAAAAAATATCGATACTCATGAATGGTTCCCAGTTCTTAATCGTAATCTTACTCTTAATCGTAATCTCCCCTCCGTCCCCCTCTCACCCGGTCGTTCCGGGAATGGTAAAATTCAGCCAAATTAGAGTAAATTAAGCCAAGCATTATTTTGTCGGGGCGGCGTCGGATGGAGGCGTCATGACATCACCAGAATTTTCGGGAGCATTGCCCTGGTTCCCCGCGGAGAATTCAAAAGGACAAACGCCGTATGGACGAATCTCCTAAAATCGGTCAACATTGATATAGTGCAAAACAAGCCGAAGCCGCGAATCCACTTGCTGATCGGAGCATTATTTATCGCTCCTGGTTCCTTCTGGACTACGCGTGCCGCCACGCCCGATTTGTCGGACCTGCCCGCAGCCGCCCATCGGCAAGTCGATTTCCTCAAGGACATCCAACCGATCCTGGCCGAGCGCTGTTATTCCTGCCACGGTCCCGAAAAGCAAAAATCGGATTTGCGCTGGGATAGCAAGGCGAGTCTCACCAAAACCGGAGATCATGGGCCAGTGCTGATCCCGGGCAATAGCGCCGGTAGCAGGGTCATTCGACTCGTCGCGGGGCTTGACCCGGATACTGTGATGCCAGCCAAGGGCGAGCGGCTAACTGCCCAACAAATCGGGCTGCTCCGGGCGTGGATCGATCAGGGCGCAAAGTGGGCCGATACACTCTCCACCAATGCCGATGATAAACACAATCATTGGGCCTTTAAATCCCCGGTTCGTCCGCGTCTGCCGCAAGTGAAGCAAGAGAAATGGGCGCGTAATCCGATAGATGACTTTGTCTTGGCCCGCCTGGAAAAGGAGAAACTGAAACCTTCACCGGAAGCTCCGCGCCACGTGCTCATCCGGCGCTTGAGCCTGGATTTGACCGGCCTGCCGCCGACGATCAGCGAAGTTGAAAATTTCGTCCATGATCGCAGTCCTGATGCCTATGAGCGATTGGTCGAGCGATTGCTGGCTTCCCCTCATTACGGGGAAAGGGCCGGGCGACAATGGCTGGACGTGGCCCGCTATGCTGACACCAACGGTTATGAAAAGAGTTTGTCATTGAACAACTCGCTGGCGATCTACTGCCAAATCCGACGCTGGAGCAAAAAGTCGCGACCGGGTTCCTGCGCAACTCGATGCTGAATCAGGAGGGAGGCATCGAACCGGAGCAATTCCGCGTCGAGGCGCTTATCGATCGTATGGATGCGGTGGGAAAGGCTTTTCTCGGGCTGACGATCAACTGTTGCCAATGCCACAATCACAAATTCGATCCGTTTTCTCAGAAAGAGTACTACCAGCTTTACGCATTTCTCAACAACGATGAGGAGGCATTCATCGAAGTGCCCAAGCCGAAACACGAAAAATTGAGGAAAGAGATTCGCGCCCAGGTCGATGCGCTGGAAGAGAAGGCGATGGCGGAAACGACCAATCTGGTTGAACGAATGAGGATGTGGGAAACATCCATCGCGGAGCCGACGACGAACTGGACGGTGCTCGATCCTAAAGACTGGCAAAACTTCGCTACCAAATTCGAGAAGCTGGAAAACTCCTCGTTGCTCGGCGGCGGCGATTTGCAGCCGGGCGGAGTGATGCGGGTCTGGGCCGAGACACAATTGACGAATATCACCGGCTTCCGCCTCGAAGCCTTGACCAATCCAAACCTGATTTATGGCGGCCCAGGCCTCATCGGCAAAGGGACTTTTCTGGTCAGAGAATTCACCGTCGAAGCTTATCCGCTCGATGGCACGGTAACGAACAAGATCAAGTTCCGCCGGGCGCTCGCAGACCAGGAAGCGCCCGGTCTTAGCATCACCAATACGATTGATGGCGATCTCGAAAAGGGAGGCTGGAGCCCGGCAATCACGCCAGATCGTCGAAATCAGAATCATTGTGCAGTCTTTGAATGCGAAGAACCATTCGGCTTTCCAGGCGGCACGCGCTTGTTGCTCACCATTCACCAGAAATACGACGGCAAGGACGGCCTGGACAAAGACACCAAGCTCGATTGTCACATGCTGGGCTGCTTGCGACTCAGCGCGACAACGGCGCAGGCTCCACTGAAGGTGGATCCCCTTTCTCCCGAGCTGCGCCAGTTACTCGCGGTTCCTCCTGAGAAACGCTCGCCAGAACAAAAGTGTGAATTGTTCGACGTATTTCGCCTGGCCGACGCAACCTTTACGAATTTGAATCAAAAGATCGAGAACGCCTGGACAAACTGGCCTTACCCTCCAACCACGCTTGTCTTGCAGCAACGCGCCAAGCCACGAGTGACGCACATTTTCAAACGCGGCGATCGGTTGCGGCCCGCTGACGAGGTTCAACCCGACGTCCTGTCGGTGCTGCACCCGTTCCCCGAAGGCGCGCCGCGTAACCGGCTGGGCCTGGCAAAATGGATCGTGGACAAAAGGAGTCCAACTACCGCGCGTGTGATCGTCAACCGTATCTGGCAGGCCTATTTTGGTCAGGGCCTCGTTACCACACCCGAGGACTTCGGCACGCGCGTGGATGCGCCATCTCATCCGGAGTTGCTCGATTGGCTGGCCTGCGAACTGATGCAACCCGAGTACGCCCCAAACCTGCCAAACCAGAAGTCTGGCAGCCCTCACGCTCGCACGCCCACCCCCTGGAGCCTCAAGCACATTCATCGGCTCATCGTGAACTCCGCCACGTACCGTCAGGCTTCAACCGTGACACCGGAACTCTACACCAAGGACCCGTACGACCGCCTGTTGGAACGTGGGCCGCGCTTCCGCGTTGACGGCGAAGTGGTCGAGGACATTGCCCTCTCAGTCAGTGGTCTTTTGAATCCGCAAATTGGCGGGCCCAGCATTTACCCGCCGATTCCCAGCAGCGTCGGGGACACGGTGTACGGCGGTTTCAGTTGGCCCGAGACCAAAGGCGCGGATCGTTATCGACGAGGCATGTACACGTTCTGGAAACGCTCTCTGCCATTTCCATCGCTCATGGCCTTCGATGCGCCTACTGGAGATACTTCATGCACGAGACGAATTCGCTCCAACACTCCGCTGCAGGCTCTCACGACACTTAATGAAAAAACCTTTGTCGAAGCTGCCCAGGCCATGGCTTTGCGAGTTCTCAAGGAAGGAGGCCAGGACAACCGAGCCCGGACTGCGTATGCCTTCGAGTTGTGTACTGGCCGAAAACCGACTTTGACCGAGGTGACGAAGCTGCTGAACTTCTGGGAGGAACAATACGATTATTTTGAGAACCATTCCTCCGACGCAGTTAAGGTTGCCGTCCCGGATCTCAACGCAATGCCCGAAGACGTGAACCTGCACAAAGTGGCAGCCTGGGCTATGGTGAGCAGAACGATTTTGAATCTCGATGAAACGATTACGAAGGAGTAAAAGAAATCCGAAAACCGAATGACGAAATCCGAAAGAATCTCGAATGCCGAATGATGAAGTCCGAATGAAATTCGAAACCAAAATGACAAATGCTGCGAATGGCTCTTTTGACGATGCGTCCGACCATTGGGAGGATGAGTTTTGGGGAGCTGGACTGGCGAGCGCAGCCAATGAATTGCATGAAGGTCCGGCAGATCGGCATTTCCCTTTCGGACTTCTTTCGGACTTCGCCATTCGGAATTCGGATTTTCACTTGATCGCCACATGAACTCCCTTAGCTATGCCCATGACCTCCGCTCCGAATACGCCCGGCTCATCACCCGGCGCTGGTTTTTCCGTCAATGCGGAGTGGGCCTTGGCTCGATCGCGCTCGCCTCTCTCTTGCGGGATGAGAAGGCGCTCGGCGCGACTTCGCCCACAGGCTCAAACCCGCTCGCACCGAAAGCGCCGCACTTCAAGCCCAAAGCCAAACGTGTTATCTACTTGTTCATGGGTGGCGCGCCCAGCCAGCTTGATTTATTCGATTACAAACCCACTCTGGCGAAATACAACGGCAAGCCCGTCCCGCAGGAAGTGGTAATGGGTCAGAAGTATGCCTTTATCAAGCCCGATGCGGCTCTGTATGCGACCGAATTCAAATTCGGCAAGCACGGCCAATGTGGGGCGGAGCTTTCGGAAGCCCTGCCGCAACTCGCCGAAGTTGTCGATGACATCGCGATTGTAAAATCGATGACCACTGACGCATTTAACCATGCCCCGGGACAGGTGCTGATGCAAACCGGCTCCACTCAATTTGGCCGGCCCTGTTTCGGCTCCTGGGTTCTCTACGGGCTGGGCAGTGAAGCTCAGAATCTGCCTGGGTTCGTCGTTCTTAATTCGGCGGGCGGTCTTAGCGGCGGCACATCTCTCTATGGCAGCGGCTTTCTGCCGACCGTTTATCAAGGCGTGCCGTTCCGCAAAACAGGCGATCCCGTCTTGTTTCTTTCCAATCCGGCGGGCATCAGCAACAACATGCAGAGGCGCACTCTGGATCTGATCAAGGAGCTCAACCAAAGGCATCTTGGTGCTGTGGGTGACCCGGAGATTGCCACACGGATTAATTCGTTCGAAATGGCTTACCGGATGCAGTCCAGCGCTCCGGAGCTTACGGATGTTTCGAAAGAATCACCAGAAACGCTCAAAATGTACGGCGCGGAGCCGGGCAAACCTTCCTTCGCGATGAACTGCCTTTTGGCGCGGCGGCTTATCGAACGCGGCGTTCGCTTCGTGCAACTCTTTCATGAAGGCTGGGATCATCACAGCGAAGTCTATAAGGGCGTCAAAGACCAAACCGGCGCCACTGACCGGGCCAGCGCGGCTTTAATTCGAGATCTGAAGCAACGAGGATTGCTCGAGGACACTCTTGTGCTTTGGGGCGGTGAATTCGGCCGCACGCCAATGGTCGAGAGCAATCCCGACGCCGGGCGCAAACTGGGCCGCGATCATCATCCGCAGGCCTTCACGATGTGGCTGGCGGGTGGCGGCATTAAGCCGGGCATAACGATGGGTGAGACTGACGAATTCGGCTTTCATGTCATCAAAGACAAGGTCCACGTCCAGGATCTGCACGCGACATTGCTGCACCTCCTCGGTTTCGATCACACTAAATTGACCTACCGCTTTCAAGGACGCGATCGGCATTCGGATTCGGCCTTGCGGCGCGTGCAGCGGAAGCCACGGCGTTTGACTTGGCCAAAGAAGGCAACCGTTACGTGGGCGAACAATCAAAAGATCGAATAGTCCAGATTCGTTCCGAAAAGTCGGTGGGTGGGCTGAGTCCCAATATTTGGTATGTAGTTCTCTATGATCCGACCGCGACGCTCAAAGCGGTCGAAGTAAAATTCGGCGCGGGCAAGATGCTCGATGTCAAACGCCCCATGCGTTTGCTCGAGCCGGTCACTGGAGGTGATGCGCCTTTGGATAAAGCGAAACTGAAGATCGATTCAGACAAGGCGATCAAGACCGCGCTCAAGGAGCCTTTGCTCCAAAAGGTCAAAGTAACCGCCACGCAGCTTAAGCTGGAGCGGGTCGGTGAAGGCGTGCTGGGCCAGAGCGGACCCGGCGAGCCGGTTTGGAAAGTGAAGCTGTGGGCAGCAAAACTGCGCGACGCGAGCCGTGATGCCGATATCGGCGAAATCTGGATTTCGGCCGCGGACGGCAAAGTGATTAAGAACGACTTGCATTTCAATCGACTGGACTAAGGAATCCCAAGACTAGCGATCTTGAGTTGGGCGGCGATGACTTGATGGGAATGCAGACTGTGAATGCACTCCCAATTAGAGAGACGACTCTTTCGATGTCGTCATAACCGGTGGGGCTCATCGTGTCATCCCCCCTCTTGAAGAATTTCTCCCTCAGAGCGATTCGGAGCAGGACTCGGTTTCGACTATAGCCCCCGGCTGATCAACGTGTTTGCCATTGAGCTTCTTGGCCCGATAAAAATCCGCCAGACTTTGCGAAAAAGGGATCAGTCCCTCTGCGGCAATCGCTGCTAAAATGCGTTCCTCGGTCATAATGAATCGGTCGCGTTTGTAGAGCAGGTAATCGCCTCTAATTTCTGACGGGGTCAGATTGATCGTCACCAGGTTGGCGCCAGTCCGCAACCCTCGCCGATACCCGTTGCCGGGATCGGCAAGGTTCAGTGCACTGATGGACGGGATGATCCAATCGGGTCGCATTAGCCGCAGCACAGCCATGCAATTCAAAGTGAGATTGATGTCGGACAACGGCGCGCTCGACAGTGGCGTTTCGTCTCCGGATATGAAAGGGCTGACGCTGATGCCGTCCAGCGGCAGGTCCGCAGCGAGAGAAAAATTTCCGACCAGCTCCTCCTCCGTCTGGTCCGGCAATCCAGCAATGAACCCCGAACTGAGATTCCAGCCTGTAGCTGCCAGGTGCTTGATGTGCTCGGTCCGTTTCTCCAACGTGCCGGGCGCATGCAACTCGGCGTAATGCTCCGCGCTGCCCATCTCAAACTTCATTATGTACAGCGTTGCGCCCGCTTCCTTCAATTGAGCGTAAAGCCCATGATCCAGAATACCGAGGCAAACGCTGATTCCCAAATCCGTATGCTGACGTAGCGTTCGGATGAGTGGCAATGCAACTTCTCGCACGGCCACCGGGTCCTCCCCAGCTTGGATATTCACGTCCGTGACACTTTGCGGCCGATGATGAATCAGCAAATCCGCGAGCTGCTCCTGCTTAGCTCGGAACCTGTTCAGACCACGGTTACTGCGCCGCATTCCGCAATAAAGACAGTTCTCGCGGCAGAAATTCGAGATTTCCACGACCGCCCGGACGAAAACGTTCTGGCCAAACCGCGAGCGGGTAACCTGTGCGGCCCGCTCATGCATGGCGGTTTGGGCTTCGCCAGTCGAGTGCAGCAACTCGGCGGTCGGCGGGACAAACTGATTCATGAACCAAAGTAATGCGGAGCGCAGCCAGCGCAAATAGAAACAGTTGTTCGGAAATCGCTTTCTCGTCATCATGGCGTGGCGAAGCATGAGTGATACACTCACGACACCTTTGGCGCGGCGAGCGTGGTGGAAGATTCCATTCCGGCTGCTCCTGTTTGTGATGCTGGCGACCGCGGTGGGCTGGACGCTCAATCGCCTGGCCGCATCGATGGAGCGGAGCCCACGACCAGCGGGATTTAGCCGCGGAATAGTGCAAGGCGCGCTAATGCCGATGGCTTTTCCCAATTTGTTAGCAGGGAATGACGTTACCATTTATTCACAGAACAACACGGGCTTAACGTACAAGCTTGGTTACACGGTGGGTGTGAATGCCGCCGGGCTGTTTTTCTTCGGCCTGTTCTTTCGGCGGCTTAGGCGCTGGAAGAGAACGAGACCGGAATAATTCTCCATCGGGTGTGCTTTCATTTACAGCGCCTTTTTTACCTCCTCAACCGTCGCGGGATTTTCCAGGGCTGAAACGTCTCCCAGCTCCTGGCCCAAGTATGCTGAGCGGATGATCCGCCGCATTACCTTCGCATTCCGTGTTCTCGGCAGGTCGGTTACAAATCTGAGTGTCTTTGGAGCCATTGGCTTGCCCAATTCAGTTATCAATCTACTCTTCAATTCCTCGCGCAGAGCTCCGCTCGCTTCGCCTCCCGGTTTGAGCACGCAAAAGCAGGCCAGCGCTTCGCCTTTCAGCGTATCCGGCACGCCGATGGCTGCCGCTTCGCTGACATCCGCATGGCCCACCAGGACGGATTCGACTTCCGCCGGGCCAATCCGTTTGCCTGCCACTTTGACGTTTAGCCCTTCGCCCTTAATTGCACGCGGCGAATTTTGCCGCTGATGGTTTTCGGAAG
>WNFR01011326.1_pt1 | contig 11038 bp, 6 predicted proteins | sample 5400221 | NCBI WGS metagenome assembly WNFR01 (sample SAMN13153357, study PRJNA577476) | soil metagenome | isolation source: 40 cm soil under Madrone tree | place: USA:California | collected 2016-06-14 | reverse complement strand
CGAGGGCGCTGAGAAAGCCGACAGACACATTGGTGGCGCGAGCCACTTGTGCCAGCGAGAGGCCGCGGCGGGTCCGCAAGCGGCGGAAACGTTGTCCGGGGAGCAGGGAACTCTTTGCCTGAGCAGAAACAACACCCTGGCGCTTGAGGACATGGACGATAGCGGCGGGATTGAGGGCGCGGGCCCGGCGAAGGAAAATCGCGCGCTGCAGCAAGCGCACGTCGGATTCGGTGAACAGGCGGTAGCGGCTCTGCGTACGCTGCGGCGTGACCAGCCCCAAGGTCTCCCAAGCGCGCAACGCTGAGGAGGAAATCCCCACGCGGCGGGCCACTTCGCTGATGCGCAGTGTGCGCGCAGGCTGGCGCGCCGCCGATGCTTTGGATAAATTCTTTCTGCTTGACACTGGTCCCGGCTTTCTCTAAGTTTACAGGATTATAGTAAGGTTTCAGGGACACAGCAACCACGAAGAATTGGTTCTCGAAAAACTCTTTGGGGCAAGGGGTGAGGTCATGAAGGCTGACGCACGTTTCCGGCAGCTGCATTCGATCGGTCGCCGCGGCATTTTATTCGCAGCAGTTCTGATGGTGGCCTTCTGCTTCGCGGCGCCATTTGCCGGCGCCCAGAGCACCGGCGGCCGCATCCGCGGCACGGTGGAAGATCCAAGTGGCGGGGCAGTGCCCTCGGCCAATGTGAGGCTGAGAAATGAAGCGACGGGCAGCGAGCGCACAACCCAGTCTGGCGCATCGGGAGAATACGCGTTTCTGGAGGTTCCCGTCGGCACTTATACCGTTGAGCTTCAACTGACTGGATTCAAGAAGTATGTGCGCAAGGGCATCACCCTCGAACTGAACCAGATTCTGACACTCGACATTGCATTGCAATTGGGCGGCGCGACAGACGTGGTGGAAGTGACCGGCGCACCGCCGCTGGTAGACACCACGTCCACACAGCTGGGCGCGGTAGTCAATGAGAGATCTGTGAGCCAATTGCCCTTGGCGCAACGGGACACCTATCAACTGCTGCAGCTTCAGCCAGGCGTGCAGTCGCAGGTAGGGCTGGACAGCGTATATGGCAGCGATCGCGCCGGTGTAGTGAGCGTAAACGGGGGACGCGGCCGCGACAACAATTTCACGGTGAATGGCGGAGATGGAAACGACCAATTCGCCGGTTTGCCGGCGATTCAGCCGTCCCCTGATGCAATCGAAGAATTCCGCGTTTTGACCAACACATTTGATGCGGAGTACGGCCGGAATTCAGGTGCGGTCGTGAACGTGGTGACGAAGTCTGGCAGCAACGAAATCCACGGCAATACCTACGAGTTTTTCCGCAATAAGAATCTGAACGCCAAGGGTTTTTTCGATTCCTCGAAGCTCGAGTACCTGCAGAACCAATTTGGCGCAACTCTGGGCGGTCCAATCAAGAAAGACAAGACATTTTTCTTCGTAACCTATGAGGGTGATCGCATCCGGCGAGGTACGTCATCGGACACCGTCACCGTGCCTACTCTTCTAGAACGCGCAGGTAATTTCAGTGAGGGCGGCAACGGTCAATTCCAGGGATCCTTAACGAGCGACTTTGTTGCCACGACTCTGAACAATCGATGCGGCCTGGGCATACCTCTCCCTTCCACAACCGCTTCAGGCTCCGTGGATTGGGCCACTATTTTTCCGAATCAGCAGATTCCGACACAATGTTTTGACCCAACGGCCGTGGACCTGTTTAAACAATATGTTCCGGCCCCCAACGTGGGCGACTCTTTGCTTCAAACTGTGCCATTGGGCCACGAGCGGAGCAATCAGTTCACGGTGAAGATCGATCACGAACTGACCAAGAACCAGCAATTGTCGGGCTACTACTACTTCACTCAGCACTATTTGGCAAAACCCTTTGCGCGGTTCCAGTCGGGCGGCGCTAACGTGCCGAATTTCGGCGATCTTACGGACGAGCGCATCCAGCAACTCAACATCAGCCACACTTGGAGACTCGGTTCGACGGCTGTGAACCAGGCGCGTTTCACACTCTTCCGTGAGGGCCAGGGAACGTTCCTGCACCCACAGCACACCGCCTTGGTACAAGACTCCTGCAAGACGGTACCGGCCGCCAACTGTTTCGCCGATCCGAATAACCCAGACTTTGGCATCCATCCGGAATTGGGGGCCAGCCGTGAAGGCGTGCCGTTCGTCAATATTTCCGGCGGGTTCAACCTCGGCAACAATTTCGAGGGCGAATTGCCACAAATTGGAAATACCTATGAATGGTCGGACAACTTCAGCAAGACCATCGGGAAACACGATCTGAAGTTCGGCGGAGATTTCCGTTCTCAGCGATTTGACCAAACGCTCTTCTTCGATATCAGCGGCCAATACTTCTATTTTGGTGGAGGGGCCAACGACCCCAGTTTGCAGGTCACCGATCCGACCACCGGCCAAACGACTCAAAACTTGTTTCCTAATTATTTTCTGGGCCTTCCTGATGAATATGGTCAAGGTTCGGCGCAAGAAGAGAGGGTGAGAAGCAAGTCCGTTTATCTCTTTGCCCAGGATAGCTGGAAACTGAAGCCCAGTTTGACTTTGAACTATGGCCTGCGATGGGAATTCAACTCGCCTCTGGGGGATGCAGGGCGAAAGGTGCAAACCTTCCGGCCCGGACAGGCGGACACAATCTATCCTTGCGTTCTTAAGCCTGACAATCCCAGCAGCGTTTTTCTGATCGGGCAATTCGGGTCCACTGACTGTAGCCTCAATGGCCCCGGCGCTTCTGTCTTCCCCTTGGGATTGGTCGTGCCCGGGGACAAGGGGATCCCCAAAGGGCTCTCGCAATCCTATTACAAGTCCTTCGCCCCAAGAATCGGTCTGGCCTGGAGCCCCTCCGCGCAGGACGGTATTCTGCACAAGTTATTTGGAGGCCCAGGTAAGTCGAGCATCCGTGCCGGATTTGGCATGTTCTATAACCCAGTCGAGCAATTGGTGCTCGAGCAGTTCAGCGCGGAACCGCCGTTTGGCGGCAGCACGTTTGTCTTCAACACGTTGTTCAACACGCCCTTTCTCAGCCAGGATGGATCGACAAGCTTTCCGAACCCTTTCCACGGAATTCTGAATCCGCCGCGCAATCAGGCGGTGGACTGGTCGGTCTTCCGGCCAATCCTTTTGTTCGGGCAGGCGGCCAAGAATCCGCGAACGCAGTACGCGGAACAGTACAACTTGACCATTCAGAGAGAAGTGGTCAAGAACATGGTGCTGCAGTTGTCCTATGTGGGCCGCCAGGGACACCGCCTGCTGGCTTCGCAGGACTTGAACCCGGGGAACCCCCAATCGTGCAACGATTTGAACTCCATCCTTGGAGTCGGTACCTGCGGGCCGTTTTTCGCCGACAGCGCTTTCTCGTTCGATCTTCCAGCCGGAAAGGTATTTCACTTGCCGTACGCTCCCGGCCCGAGTCCGGGCGGCCCGAACATTCCTTGTCCTCTCAAGAACGCTCCCGCCGCTTGTACTGTGACTGGTGCGGCGGGCGGCACTCCGATCAACCTAGTAGGGCTCCGGCCTTACTCTTCGCCACTGTGCGACCCGATCGGAAACACCGGGTGTCCGCCAGACGGTATCGATGTTTTCTCAAGCATCTTTACCCAAAACACGCTTGCCAATTCGTCGTATAACGCCTTCCAGGCAAGCTTAGAAAAACGTTTTTCTCACGGGCTGCAATTTCAAGCGAGCTACACATTCGGCAAATCCATCGACATGGCCTCGACGTTTGAGAACTTGATCGACCCCGTAAATCCGAGGCGCGATCGTGCCCTCTCTCTGTTCGATGCCCGCCATCGTTTCGTTTTCAGCTATTACTGGGAATTTCCTGTTCCCCAATACGAGGGTTTCAAAGGAAAAGCGTTGAACGGCTGGGCCGTTTCTGGAATCACCACATTCCAGAGCGGATTCCCAATCCGTATCACGTCGCAGGATGACACCGAGCTGCAATCGAGCTTTGACTTCGAGACGCCAGGAGAGCCTAACTTGCTTGCGCCGTTCAAAAAGCTCAATCCGCGTGGGTCAGGAAACCTCGGCTTCGATCCCAGCTCATTCAGTACCGGGTGTATCGATCCGGCTGACACCAGTAACCTTCAAGTGGTTTGCTCAAACGACCCGGGCGGCGTTGTACTCGGCACCATCGGCAACGCGCCGCGCACGATATGCTGCGGACCGGGAATTAATAACTGGGAGATCGGCTTTCAGAAAGTTACGCCGCTCAGCGAGCGGACCAGGTTGGAATTCCGTGGAGAACTCTTCAACGCCTTCAACCACGCACAGTTTTTCCAGCCGGATGGCAATACCACGGACGGAGCGGACTTCGGCCGCGTCAAGCGCGCGCGTGATCCGCGGCTAGTGCAATTCGCGCTAAAGTTCTACTTCTAGCGCATAACAGGAGCTCGTCAACGGTTCAAAAGGCGCGGCTCGCGAGGGTCGCGCCTTCGTACGTCTGGTAAAATCAGGAGTAACAGTTTCAGGAAATTCTTCTCTTACACACTGACTGCAGGGAACAGACCTGCCACCACGGAGCACTAAAATGCACGACGCACTACAAAAAGAAATTGCCACCTACGAAAAGCGCACGCCGAAATCGGCGGCAGCGCACAAGCGGGCGCTCGAACGCATACCGCTCGGAGTCGCAAGCAACTACCGCCACTACGAGCCCTATCCGCTTTTTGTGAAGGATGGCAAAGGCAGCCGCATTCACGACCTCGACGGCAACGAATACATCGACCACAACCTGTGCTTCGGCGCGCTGATGGCTGGGCATTGCCATCCCGCCGTCGTAAAGGCCGTCGAGCAAAAGCTTCATGAAGGAACCACTTTCGGCATGCCGCACGAGCAGGAATGGGAACTTGCCGAAGAGATTTGCAAGCGCTATCCGGTGGATATGGTGCGCTTCGGCTCGAGCGGAACGGAAGTCACCATGCACGCCTGCCGCATCGCGCGAGCCGCTACGGGCCGCGACAAAATCCTGAAGTTTGAAGGCTCCTACCACGGTCTGCATGACACCGCGCTCGTCAGCGTCAAACCCAAGGCGGAAGACTACGGCGATCCAGATGCTCCCAATTCCGTTCCCGGCGGCGGTGGCGTGCCGAAAGCTTCCCTCGACAATGTTGTGGTCGCCAGCTTCAACAATTTGAAGAGCGTCGAAAATCGCTTCAAGCAGTATCCTGTCCAGATCGCCGCCATCATTCTCGAGCCCATCCTGATGAACGTCGGACTCTGCCTGCCGCAGCCCGGATTCCTAGAAGGGCTGCGCGATATTTGCACCAAGAACGGCGCGTTGCTGATTTTTGACGAAGTGAAAACCGGCGCCAAGCTAGCCTGGGGCGGCGCGAGCGACTTCTTCGGCGTAAAGCCGGACATGATCTGCTTGGCCAAATCCATCGGTGGTGGTTTGCCGCTTGGAGCATTCGGAGCGAGCCGCGCGGTAATGGATCTGATCTCGCAACACAAAGTCTTCCACGGCGGCACGTACAACACGAACCGCGTGGCCATGGCCGCCGGCCTCGCAACTTTCCGCGAAGTCCTGACGCGCGAAAATTATGCGCATGTCGGCAAGCTCAGCAAAACTCTTACCGAAGGCTACCGCGCCATCGTCAAGAAATCCGGTTTGCAAGCCTACGTCGCCAGCGCCGGCGTCAATGGCGCGCTGATGCTTTATCCGAAGGAAATTCAGAACTATCGCGACTGGACCAACATCGATATCGATCTCTGGCGTCACTACTGGTTCGCCATGGTCAATCGCGGCGTGCTCGCACAGCCCTATTGGTGGGATGAACAGTGGACCATCTCCGTTCAACACTCCGCAGCCGACATCGACAAGCACCTCGCTGTGTTTGAGGAAGTTGCTCCGGGGCTTGCAAAGGCTCAGAACGAACGCGGCATGGCCTTTGTCGGTGCCGCGGGCCACTAAGAGCACCATGTAGACGCCGGGCTTTAGCCCGGCCTGTTTCTTTATAGGTCATCGGCAATTTCGGGCCGCCAACCATGGAGAGAGCATCGTTGACAAACGGGGTCATCACTGCACCGGCCGCGCCTCTCGCAAGAGAAGCGCCGCACCTGCGCCGCGTGCTTGGGCGGTGGGACCTCGTTTTGCTCTTCGTCGTCGCCGTTTTCAACCTCAACGTCGTTCCCTCGATCGCCGCCAACGGCGGCGTTACCGTCTGGCTCTGGATCATCTCGCTCATACTCTTTTTCTGGCCGCAGGGCATCGCCGTGATTGAGCTTGCCCATCGCTTTCCAGGCGAGGGCGGCGTGTATCTATGGGCCAAGGAAGTCTTCGGAGACTTCCACGGTTTTCTCTCCGGCTGGTGCTACTGGACGAACAACATGATGTACGTGCCGACCATCATGCTTTATTTCGTCGGCGTGTTCGTGTTTGTCCTTGGGGCCGGACACGAATCGCTCGCGGACAACAAGTTTTTCGCGTTGACCACGTCGCTGCTTTTGTTATTTCTGCTGGTGGTGCTGAACGTTCTTGGTCTCGGTGTCGGAAAGTGGCTCAACAATCTGGGTGCGATCGGAACGTTTGTCGCCGCCACCGTCCTCATCGGTTTGGGAATTGTGATTTGGATGCGCTTCGGTACCACAGTGACGGCGGCCGATTTTCGGATTCCCGCGAATTCCGGCTTTGTTCTGAATTCCTTCGGTGTGATTTGTTTCGGTCTGGTGGGCCTGGAGCTCGCTTCGGTCATGGGCGATGAAATCGCTAACCCTCAAAAAACTCTTCCCGGCGCCGTCGCCTGGGGAGGCCTGCTATCCGGTTTGCTTTACATCGGTGCGACGCTAACGCTGCTCATCGCCGTGAGCAAAAGCGACATCAGCGTGCTGCAAGGCATCGTGCAGGCTGTCGGCCACATGGCCAGCCGCGTTGGCGTCAGTTGGATCGTTGCGCCTTTCGCGTTTCTATTGAGCATTTCCATCGCTGGAATTGGCTCCGCCTGGCTTGGCGGTTCAGCGCGAATTCCGTTTGTCGCTGGCCTTGATTCCTATATGCCCGCCTGGCTTGGCAGGGTCCACCCGAAGTACGCCACGCCGTACGCCGCGCTGACCGTCCACGCTGCTGTTTCTATGTTCTTGGTCGTGCTCAACTTCAGTGGCGGGACGCTGTGGAACCAATTCATCAGCGCCCCCTGGGTTTCGCGGGGAGTGGAAAGGCTAGGTTTCGCAGTTCGTGAATGGTTGGCTTCTGACTCCGGGGTTCAGGAGACCTTCCAAAAGCTTCTCTCCCTCGCCGTGGTCCTTCAATTGATCCCGTTTCTCTATATGTTCGGGGCGCTACTGAAAATCGCTGCCGGCGCTACTTTTGTAAAGGGGCGCTACGGAAAAACAACTCTTCTGCTCGCCGGCTTTAGCGGATTCACCACCACCGGTTTAGGAATCGCCTTGGCATTTTTCCCGGCGCAACAAATCAAGTCGCTTCGCTCTTACGAGATCTGGATGTTCGGCGGCACATTGTTTTTCGTCGGCCTAGCGGCATTTTTCTTTTTTATCTACGGCAGGCGCAAAGTCCGCGTGGAAATTGGCCGCGGCAGCGGCGCCCGCACCAGTACTGTGAACTGAATTTGGGAGGCGGTTATGTCCAGCAGTGCAAAGACGATCGTTCGAGCCTATCAAAACTACATCAATGGCCAGTGGGTCAAGAGTTCTTCTGGAGAAACGTTCCCGGTCTATGATCCTTCCACCGAAGAAGTAATCGCGCAAGTTGCGTCAGGCACTGCCGCGGATGTCGATAGCGCCGTCGAAGCCGCGCGGGCCGCATTCGATTCCGGACCCTGGCGCCAGACCAGCGCCGCCGAGCGCGGTCGCTTTCTCTACAAACTGGCTGAAAAAATTCGCGCCAACGCCGCGCCGCTTGCCGAACTGGAATGCCGCAATTCCGGCAAGCCCATCGTCGAAGCAGAATACGACATCGCCGACGCCGCGACCTGTTTCGAATACTACGCTGGCCTCGCCAACAAAGTTCTCGGGCACGTCAATCCCGTTCCCGCTAACGCGCTGAGTTTTACTTTGCGTGAACCTGTGGGCGTCGCTGGTCAAATTATTCCCTGGAACTATCCGCTGGTGATGGCTTCCTGGAAGCTCGCTCCTGCGATCGCCGCCGGCTGCACCTGCGTCCTCAAGCCCGCCGAGCAGACGCCGCTCACCATGATGGAAGTCGCCAATTGGCTTGAAGAATTGGGCCTGCCGCCCGGTGTCATCAATATCGTCAACGGCTTTGGCGAGACCGCGGGAGCGGCGCTCGTCGCTCATCCCGGCGTGGACAAAATCGCATTCACCGGCAGCGCCGTTGTCGGGAAAATTATCGTCAAGAGCGCCGCGGACACCCTCAAACGCGTCACTCTCGAGCTCGGCGGCAAGTCTCCCAACATTTTCTTCGATGGCGCCGATTGGGAAGCCGCTGTTGACGGCGCGCTCTTCGGCGTGTTTATCAATCAAGGCGAAGTCTGCTCCGCGGGCAGCCGCATCCTCGTCGAAAAGAAAATCTATTCGAAGTTCGTCGACGCCATGACGGAGAAGGCCAAGCGCATTAAGCTCGGCGCCCCGCTCGATCGCCAAACCAAGATGGGTCCGCTCGTCAGCAAAGAGCAATACGACCGCGTCAGCTCTTATCTCGAACTCGGCAAGAAAGAAGCCAAAGTTGCCATCGGCGGCGGGCGCCCCAAACAATAACCCGACGCCATTCGCATCGCCAACGACACGCCTTACGGCCTCGCGGCGGCCGTCTGGACCCGCGACATCTATAAAGCCTTCCGCGTCGTGAAATCTCTTCGCGCTGGCATCGTCTGGGTCAATCACATGCAACCGACCTACGTCGAAGCACCTTGGGGCGGTTACAAGCAGTCCGGCTTTGGCCGCGAACTCGGCCCCTGGGGCCTCGAAGAATATCTCGAAACCAAGCAGGTGTTCGTTAATCTCGATGAAACGCCGATCGGCTGGTACTAGATTTTGTACGGTCCGCCTTCTGAGGCGAACCGCCGCTCACTAAACGGAGACATTTGATGAAAACCATACAGATTCGCACCGAAATCCCCGGACCAGAGTCGCGCGCCTTAATGGCCCGCCGCGAAGCTGCCATTCCTCGCGGCCCTTCGAACGCCACGCCGGTATTCGCCGCGCACGCCGAGGGCGCCACTATTGAAGACGTCGACGGCAATCGCTATCTCGATTTCGCCGGCGGCATTGGCTGTCTGAACATCGGTCATCGCTCTCTTCGCGTCCTTACGGCCATCCGCGAGCAGCTCGAAAAGCACTTGCATCTCTGCTTCGCCGTCACTCCCTATGAAGGCTACGTCGCCGTCGCGGAAAAACTCAACGCCCTCGCACCCGGCAGTTTCCCGAAAAAAACCATCCTAGTGAATTCCGGCGCTGAAGCCATCGAAAATTCCATCAAGATCGCTCGCGCCTATACCAAGCGTCCCGCCGTCATCTGTTTCGAAGACGCCTTCCACGGCCGCACGCTTCTGACCATGTCGCTCACCAGCAAGACGCATCCTTATAAAGCCGGCTTCGAGCCTTTCGCCAGCGACATCTACCGCATTCCTTTCGCCTATCCCTATCGCGGCGAAAAAGGCGCTACGGCCGAAACTTTTGCGCATTATCTCGAAGATGCCTTCAAGCGTTCCGTCGCTCCCGAATCCGTCGCTGCCGTCATTGCCGAACCCGTTCTTGGCGAAGGCGGCTTCATCATTCCTCCGCGCGATTATTTCAAGCTCCTCCAGAATATCTGCCGCAAACACGGCATTCTCTTCATCGCCGATGAAGTGCAATCCGGCTTCGCCCGTACCGGCAAATGGTTCGCTTCCGAACATTTCGGCATCGAGCCCGATTTGATCACTATGGCCAAGTCGCTCGGCGGTGGCATGCCCATCGCCGCCGTGACTGGCCGCGCCGAAATCATGGACGCCCCCGGCGTGGGTTCTCTTGGCGGCACCTACTGCGGTCACCCGCTTTCCTGTGCTGCCGCGCTAGCCGCCATTGAAACCATTGAGAAAGACGGCCTGCTCGCGCGTTCCGTGGCTATTGGTAAGCATTTTGAGCAGCGCGCTCAAGCCTGGCAGAAAAAATGGTCCTTAATTGGTGACGTCCGCGGCCTCGGCGGCATGTGCGCCATGGAGCTAGTGCGGGACACGCAGACGCGCGAGCCTGCCGATTCCGAAACCAAGGCCATCGCCAAATACTGCTACCAGCACGGTCTCATTACTATCATCGCCGGAACTTTCAACAATGTGATTCGCATCCTCGTCCCGCTGGTCATCACCGACGAGCAGCTCGACGAAGGCCTGGCCGTCATCGAGGCCGCGCTCGCCTCTGTTGCCGAACACAAGGAACCGGCGCTTACTCGCGCTTAATGGAACAGGTATTCTTGCCTGTCCTCAAAAAAGAATCTGGAGTCCCATCATGCAAAATACGGCTGCAAGAGTTGAAAGCCCAGCGTCCGAACTCAAAGACCCCCGCCTCTTCCGCGAAGCCTGTTATGTCGACGGCCAATGGATCCAGGCAGGCTCGGGCCAATCACTCAAAGTGGACAATCCCGCCACCGGCAGAATCATCGGCACTGTTCCAAAATTGTGCGGCGCCGAAACCCGCGAGGCTATCGAAGCCGCCAACCGCGCCTTCCCCGCCTGGAGCAAGCGCACCGCCAAGGAGCGCGCCGCCGTTCTCCGCCGCTGGTTCGACCTCATGATGGAAAATCAGGACGATCTCGCCCGCCTAATGACCCTCGAGCAGGGCAAGCCTCTCAGCGAATCAAAAGGTGAAGTTGCCTACGCCGCCGCGTTTCTTGAATGGTTCGGCGAAGAAGCCAAGCGCATCTATGGCGACACCATTCCTCAGCATCAAGCCGACAAACGCATCGTGGTCATCAAGCAACCCATTGGAGTCGTCGCGTGCATCACACCTTGGAATTTTCCCCTGGCCATGATCACTCGCAAGGCCGGCCCCGCGCTCGGAGCCGGTTGCACTGTCGTCATCAAGCCGGCCTCTCAGACTCCATTCTCGGCATTGGCTCTGGC
>WNFR01007571.1_pt1 | contig 11038 bp, 14 predicted proteins | sample 5400221 | NCBI WGS metagenome assembly WNFR01 (sample SAMN13153357, study PRJNA577476) | soil metagenome | isolation source: 40 cm soil under Madrone tree | place: USA:California | collected 2016-06-14 | reverse complement strand
TCACTCGCGACGCCGTATCGGGCCGGTAGTACGTGATTCATAATACATACACATTGCACATACAAAATACTGCCATTCCCGGGCCTCCACAGCCCCATCACTTTCACTTTGGGAGGATATTCGCTTTAGTCGATGAGATGTCTATATCGAGTATGTTCTGTAGGTTCCAACATCAGAGCTTCCTCGTATAGCACCACAGCTGATCAACGGACCTGTCCCGCTTTGATCGACTCTCCGGAGGGCATCAGGCCAAGACGAATTAGTTCCGACGCTTTGGAAACAAGAGGATCATTTTGCATGCTGGGCCAGTCGTGAGAAACGTTACATGTGCCAATCACGACCAGGGATGGAGTGCCCACCTCGCGACGGCCGTGACCTGCCCTCCCTGAATGTAGTACGCGATGAACTTCATTTCTCCTGGGTCACCTTGGATGTAGATGTCATCGTAGCCCACGCCGATGCCACAGTAGCGTAGCTGCTGGCCCTCTACAAATATCCTTAATTACGTCAGTTCCAGGCTTTGCATGATCGCAACTCACGGGCACTCCAGAATACTGGGACCTTTGTGTATGGTTGCGGAGAACCCGCGATCGTTTTGCCCACCGCACGGCCCATATTCCCCGCGACCTATCGTTGTCCGAGTCATACTGTTGGCGTGAGACGATATCGGGAGGGAAAGCATCCACGCACATTCCAGTGCTCAACACGCCGATATGTGCCCGAGGGAAGCTGTGGGTACGTGGCAATGTCACCGATAGCATATACATCTGCGCGACCTGGTACGAGCAACAGTTCGTCCACTTTCACACTTCCGTCACGCTCGAGTTCCCACCCGCTCGCCTTGAGGTAGTCCGTCGCCGGTCGTACGCCAACGCCCGCAATGATTACATCGGCAGAAAGAATCTCCCCGTTCGCGAGTTCGACCTTGGTCAGGGCCTCTTCCGGCTCCTTGCGAATCTCCTTGACAGACGTAGAGCTGTGGAAGACAACACCCTGGGACTCGTGGTACTTCTTCAAACCCGCGCCGATTTCTTTCCCAAGGGCTGCCTCGAAGGGATACTGCTCCATTCCGATGACGTGAATCGAGGCAAGTTTTCGCTTTGAAAGAGCCACAACAAGCTCCATGCTGATGAAGGAGCTCCCGATAGCAACCACATGTTTCCCTTCCTGACAGGCTTCGGACATATTAGCTAGGCCGCCCACATAGTGCACAGAAACATACCTGCGTCAATCCTTTGCGCATCCTGGACGTTGCGGAGCGTGTATATGTTCTCCAAGTCCGCACCCTCAATTGGCAGGCGTCGGGGAATGCCGCCAGTGGCGAGGATAAGGGTGTCATACGAAATCGTTTCTTTACCGTCCTCAAGAGTAACCGTTTTGTTGGCAGTGTCCACAGACGTGGCCGCCTGTTTTGCCAACTAGTACAGACGTGGTTAGGGGGTAGAGAGATGAGAACCTACCGTGTTGATACGGAGAGTAACGCCATATTTGATCTTGAGATCAGCAGGTGTGCGCCACTCGAGCTTGGACGCATCGGTGATGAGCGCTTTGCTCAACTTGGTTCTGAAATGTGATAAACCTAAACATACAATGCTTTTCCTGGGCGTATGGCTCTGAAACCCACCTGTCTATGGGCGCATTCGCTTCCTTGGACACAATAGTGATCGGCGCTTTGAATCCTTGCTGATGGAATGGTAAGGCCCTATTTCAGTCGAGCGGGCGTGTACGCGACTTGCCTCTCTCAGACTCTCAACTGCGTGGAACGCACCAGACCCACCACCCACGATTACGACGCCTGCTCCACCGATCTCGGTGCCAGATGCGAGAAGCTTTGGCGGCCGCGACATCTTCTCTTTTGTCGTGTTCGCAGGATCCGCTGTCACATATATCTTGCCATCGGCAAGATGGGTTTGGAAGCTGTGGAGGGCAGATGGTGCAGGAGCATCCTCTGGACGTCGTATGGTAAGCAAAGAGACAAGGCACAGAGGATAAGACGGACCGATGTCACCTGTGCATACATTAAAACAGGCTGTTGCCATAATGTGAGTTATTGGCTACTTGGGAGCAAGGCGCATACCTCCATGCCATGGGCTGCACAGCGATCAGAATCAGAGAGTCGATATATGAGAACGAGCTGCTTCCTGTCCTCACCAGACAACCCTGCCATCGGCTGTGAGAACGCCCTTGGCGAGTGGTGCACCATAATGAGTGCAGATTGCACTGGTCGCATAGACCTTGTCGCCTAGACGTGAAAGAAGAACCTTGCCCGATTCAAAGGGGACTTCCTTCCTATTGGAATCACATGAGAATATGATGGTGATGAGCTGCGCAGAAAGTACATTTGACCATCGCTGAGGTCGGATTGGTCGAGAACTGCAATTGTTTTAGTAGACATTGCGCGATTCGGTATGGTTGAGTGTGAGACGCAGCAGCCCAGTCTGGCCGTCAGGCTTAAGATTAAGCGCGACGGACGCATTCGTTATTCGATCACGCATGACGACATACGAACCAATCGGTTTCATTCAGCCTGGTCAATCTTAGAACCAGACTAGACGACTAGCTTCACTTGAATGACTAGCCTCGCTTGAAACCAGGGGTCTGGTCAACTTATAAATAACGGTATCCTCGGGCCAAGTACCAAGGAATGTATTTAAGCAGCTCATGTACAACGTCTTTGCCTCAACGCGCTCTCTTTGGATCGCCTTTGGTCTTCTTACCCCCGTCTTAACTGTGACACATCTGCTTTGTTATGCCTTCTCCTTCCACAACTTCCCTCGTTCTCTTGGAGAACACGCGTGTTAAGCGCTTCATGGCCAACCTTGCCGCTCAGGGCCGTGGTAAGCAATCTTCGCTTTGGTTTTGTTTCAGTGCTGACGTACATTAGTCGCAGTGATCGTTCGTTGTCCTTTGGCCGAGAGGGCGGCGTCCGTGAACCTCGGGGCACGGCTTCCTGTTGCGCGCAAGTCCGTGGTGAATACGTCTGTTGGCAAGCCGAGTTGTTCTTTGCCGCTCTCGTACAAGGCAGGCTTCGGCTTTACTCTAGGCGGTCCCACATGCACCCCCACACGGCGCGAGCGTCTGCGAAAGGAGCGGGTCGAGTTCTTCCGCAGGGGACGCGCGTACCGGGAGCGAAAGGATCTGCCCACGGTCAAGGTCTGGGCTGCCTCTGCCTCATGCGGGGAACGATACGAGCGCGAGTTCGTGTGTGCTCGATCCGGCTTCCGGCGCATCGTCCCGAGTCCCGCTCTCCTTGCGCCTCCGGCGACCAACTACGGGGGTCAGGTCCTTTCTCCGGACACGTACTTCCTGGTACCTGAGATCCGCGAGGTCGCACCACCCGAGTGGGATGAATGGCGCCCAACGCGTCGGCCGGAACATAGTCTGGCGGTCGACACGTCCATGCTATTCGTACCTCCGACGGCTTCATCGGGAAACTTGTCTCCGGACGACCTAAAGAAGTACTTCCCTCACGGGTGGCGCACAGCCCGTGCAATGGAAGTCCGCAAGTTCCGTGTCGGTAAGAAGCGCCGGGTGAAGACGCGCGCTGCGGCTAAAGATGGTCGCCGCCGTTTGTAGGCGCGGCACGATATTTCGGTGAGTCGCATTCGACTAGACCCAGCTTGGGTTATGCTGACTCTGCCGAACTTTCCTGGTCTCAGCTGAGTGTTCATATTTGTTCCCTCTCCCCCTCCGCGTCCCGGCGTTGGCGTTTGCCGTGCGGCGTACCCGCGACTGCGACGTGCGACGGACGCCAACGCCACAAAAGGGACCACAGGTCCCCAAATGGGGGCTTGTGTGTCGGGCTCCCCTCCATTTCGTTTTCTGTCTCTTTCTATGTGAAGCACTTCTTTTTTCAGGTCATGTACATTTAAATGGCGGCAACTTTGGGGCCAGAGCTTGGCCCCATTGGGACTTCGACCGTCGGTTCAATTCCAAGCCGCTTGGTCTATTTTCAAGTAGTCCGCTGGGCGTGGTCTATCGCTGACTGGCGTGCGGTTTGTGTTCTTGAGCGACTCATCGTAGTACACTCTAGCGCTACTGGTTAATCTTGACGCTTTAGTCGCAGGTTCTATGATCGCTTGTCACGCCACCCAATGTCGAATTGCACCTCTGCTACCTCAGTGGTTTTTGTTTGGCGATTTCCTTATCTGTTCCCGTCCTCTAAAGATGAACTGATCTTATCCTTTCTAGAGTTGATATCTCTGCGGACTCGGCCAGGACTTGATAGGTGCGTCGGCTTGTTAAGGCGTAGAAGGTGCATTCAAGCCGAGGATACACTTTCGCGCTGACCAAGTCGACTGCCGGGATGTGTCAGTACCGTTTCAACGTGCGTGTTCTCGGCTACTTCATCGCCCTCGACATGCGCTCATGGGTGATTTGCCAGGGTCCAGGGCCATCGTCTACGCTTATGACGCCGTGCGGGTGATAGGTGCGTTGGCTTATCCTGGTTGGCTTCAGATGCATGTCCTGGTAGTGCGCATTTGTTTGAAATTTATGTCCCAGGACACAGACCCCTCGGCGCATCTATTTGGGTGGATCAATTGCGCTATTCCAATCATGACTGAACAGCTGCCAAATTTGGCGCCTTCGAGCATTCGTAGACTACCGGCTTGACGGAGGGCGAGGTGCACTCTGGCCGAGGGTGTGCGTCGTTTTCTGTCGGGCTGGTGTTTAGGCACGCTCGTTGTTCCTCCACGTACGTATTCCTGAGGGACATTATGTTCACACCTTACAGTTTTCTTTTCTTTTAGATTGAACACTGGCTCGATGGTACGATTGTGCTCATCTTGTGCAAGTTACATCTGGTACAGTGATTGGTAACACCCGTTTTTTCTGACATCCTTACAATACATCCGTGATGCTTATCGTTAAGGCAGGAGATTTCAGGTATGGTTCGAAAGCCACATACCTCAAATACTACCTCGTCAGCTATATTTCACATTCGCTCTGCTTCAATGCACGGGAGATGCGTCGGGGTGACGGCCTCGCGGGTGAAGGAGGGCACGTTGGCCGAGCGTGTGCTTTGACATCTGCGGTGTCGACGCCCAGGCGGATTCTCGTTATTCCCAAGGTGCGTGCTCCCTTCATCTCCCTGGACTGGTTTGGTTCTGAACTTTTCTGGTCCAACGCACTTTTATTCCAGACCCGTCAGGCTAGGCTGTGATACTTCGGGCTGTCACACTACGTGAGCTCGCGGGCGGGGTGGTAGGACTGGTTGTGCAGGCACTGGTTGTGCAGGCATTAAAGTACACTCTAGCCAAGAAGTTTGCTCTGGCTCCGGGCCAAAGCATCCTCAAGCATCTTGAGGTGTATACGACCAAACCCCACGGCTGACAGCTTGCTTATCCACCTAGATTCAACTATCCACCTGTTGGGTTTGGCTGTGCGATAGAGTCTCCTCTTCTCCTCGCCTCGTTCTCCTGTTGGTACGTTTGTTGCACTGATCCCTGAGCCAGACAGTCCCCCAAAGCAGGGCCCCCATTGCGTACAGGGTTTCTTGGGAAATGGGGGTGGAGGGGCTGCCCCTCGTTGCTTATGAAGACGGCGCTGCTTCCTTTCCGCACCACCTTCTGATAAACCATTCTATAGAATAAGAGCACCGCCCCCCCTTGCCAAAGGAGGATGTCCCTGATATAATGCTCTGCACGGCCCGCGTGTCAGTCAATTCGGCGCGGGCCTCCAAACACAGCCCACCAAGTCCTAAACCTTGTTCGCTCCCTTTCTTGTTAACTGGCGCTAACAGTCGCTTCTAGATACCAACAGAACCGGGGGCGGGTACAAGTTTTGGCTTAGCGGGTTTTGGCTTAGCGGGAGATGGACGCTCTCAGGCCGAGGAAGGCGCTCCGTTTCCTGTGATGCCACCTAGCCTTCCGAGTTGTTTCAGGGTGCGTGCCCCTAAGCCTCCTGGTTATCACATCGCATAGGATCTCGGACGAGCCCGGGTTCGATCGGTTCATTTGCTTACATGCCCATCAGTCTGGTTTCCTCTTGTCCAACGTTAACTTGCAGCGCAAAGGTTCCTCAGACTGACACAATCTCCAACGGGTAATGCTCCTTCTGGTTATTGTCTTATCTTCTGTCCTGAAGGCGTTGGCGACCCATGTTTTGATCGACCAAACCGCTGGGGCTTGAATATACGTAAGGAATCGGCTTTGCGGGCGGCGGAGGAGTGCACCCGTGCAAAGGGGGCTCTATCGTTCGCGGGTCTAGAGAGCGCTCGAGCAGTTGTAAGGTACGTTTTCTTGCCGGATTAACCTCACACCCACTGTTGGGGGTCGTCTGAGACTTTTCGGCTGTTTGTCAGGTGACATTCACACCCTCGTCCCTCTGTTATCTTTTTCTGCTTGAATCTTTTATTGATCGCTGACTGGCTAAAGAGCATAACCCAGATCCCGATGCGATCAATGACTACTGGGGTTTTCATGAAACATTGCGATCGATTACGGCGACCTCTCGGCTTCTTCCTTCTTCCTTCAAGCTACTCTGTATGGAATTCACCTGGTCTGGACTGGGTGACGGACCGGACTTGCAGCTAAGTGGCCATTCAATTACGCCCACTCCCCACCCACTCCCCCGCCTCGGCAATGACGTTCGTAGTGCGGCGTATCGCGACTGCGACGTGCTATGGACGGCAAAGCCATCCAGAGGCCACGGGTCTTCTTACGAAGACCCGTGTGTTGGGTTGGATTTCCCTATCTCGCTTGTCTCTCCATTCGAAGCTGTGCCCCACTTTTCTTACAGACGACAGAACTCTATCAACCGGAGAAAAATGTAGGGTGCGCACCCGATCAAGACTTCCGAACGACCTGGGTCCTTCAAGGCTCTACCCCATTGGTTGGTTTGCCGGACTGGGCCCTTTCCTCTGTTGACTACTGTGGTCTCTTGATGCTTGTTTTCTTTGCGGCCTGCCTACGGGTGCTTGGCTTGTGACTGCCTTTGTGCGCTTAGCTAGTGACTGCCTACGGGCGCTTAGCTTGGGACTCTTACTTGCTTGATTACTTTGGCTTGCACCTCGGACTCGCTTGGAATTAGGCTGTCCACTGAGACACTCATTGTGACTGGACTGATTCTGAAAGAGGCCAGTCTTTACATTTTTTTGTTGTAAAGAATATTGATGGGTGCCGTTCTGACGCCGAGCGTTCACGAATCACGATAGGCCCGAAAAAGGTTTGTCATTGTGCTCATTCTGTCTTGAAGTCCTTACTGATGAGTAGCGTCCTCTCATTGGCCGTTTGCGACTGGGGGAGCAAGCCTGTGTTGAGTCCGAAAAAGTTGCGTCTTTGTACTCTTCTCGTTGTCGTAATAGCTTGCTAACGGCGACCTCTCTTACCAGCCGTTCATGACACCGGCCTGTGTTGAGCCCGAAATAAGGTCGGTCTCTGCATCGTTCGTATGTCATGGGGCTACTGACTGGAAGCATGCTGTCGCCGACTGTTAACGACGATAGGAGACGGCCGGTGTTAAATTCAGGAAGAGGTTCGTCTTCCTTTTCTTCCCATTTCCGCGTGCGCTCACAAACGAGTGGCGTCCTCTCTCCTATTGTCCGTGATGAAGAAGGCAGGTCACTGTTGGGTCCAAAATTTCTCACCCTGAAAATGTTACCCGTCAGCGCCCCAGAAATAAGCAACCAAGCGAGGATAACCCGGCCTGCGTTGAGTATGAACATAAAAATAACTGTTTCCATTTCTTTTCCGCTCGTCTTTTTCACCCGTCTCCTGAACTTCGAATGTCCTCAACTGGTATGGTGACAGAAAACACATCACGCTGCTTCCCCCGTTCCCCTTCAATCCTAACGCAGTCGATCGCAAGATAAGGCCGCTGCGCTGGACCTTTTTACTCATACACGCGTATGCCAACTACACGTCTGGGTCTTATCATCCACAGCCTCTGGCGTCGAGTGAGTATACCTGTCTCAGTACATGCGTAATTTTCGCCATCTAATGGACAGCCACTTATCCGCCTAAAGGCACCGCACCCCTCTCTGTATATATTTTTGCATCATGTAAAGGCGCAGAGGTGGCGAGTGATGTCCCCCCAACATCTATGTTCCACGTTGTTGGCGCAGTTTATTTCATCAATTAAGCCTTTCTCACACAAGTTGACCTACAATAATCGGCGGGCGATCCGCCGCCTCATTACAGTAATCAGGCGACCACTCATCACAACATCCACAACTACTGTACCTTCGTGCCTGGGCGTTTTCTTACTGTTCCTTGCTCCCGTCTTTGTAACTCATTAATTGTACAGAACCTTTTTCGTGGCCCCAACTGCGATAGGATTGCGTCCCCGCTACCATGTGTTGTCATTCCCACAAATTCGCACCGCTAGTACAAGGACAGTGCCTGAAGTAGGGCAATTGCTGTAAGCAGGGACAGCTTAGGTCTGCGCCACATCTGCACTTCGTTGCTTCGCTTGCCCGATTTATTTGTTTATTTGTCGCCACTGGCAACCGTTTCAGACTAGCCGTGACGATTCCCGCCGCATAGTCAGTCTGACAAATTCACAATTTTGTCTTTAATGCCTCGTGGTATTGGCCCTTTAGTTCGAATGGATTGTAAGGCCTGGCAAATGGTTTGTTTCAGCACATCGATCAATACCCTGAGGGCAAAGTAGCACACTCAGCTCGAGCTAACTTCGTTGTGGTGAGCTTACAGGTAGACAAAAAAATTGCGTTTGCACGGGTTGTCTACACTTGGTTAGCCAGCAGTCGGAGTTAACGTCAAACATCACCGCCCAGGTCAAGTCGTGTACATTGCCGTCAATTGTTCAGACCACTATGCTTATCCAAAAGCTGTAAAAGGTGCGATATACCTTACCCGCTCAAGTTGGTTGCCACGGTTTGTGTGTCAAAATGTCAGCCGTTAACCTAAACATTACAGTAACCCACGTGGACATTCATGCCCGGAAAAATCTCAAACTTTCAAAGCTGAAGTGCCTCAACAGAAATCCGAAAACCAATGTGGCTTCAGTTGTGCCCCCGTCGTAGCATCGTTAATATCCGGATCAAAGGAGGCTGCGCAACTGCGAATGTAGCGGTTAAAGAAATCGCGGCTGGGATGAGCTACGACGGTTTCGTGCTTCGCCAGGGTCAGGAAGACAATATAAGCTGGGAAGAGGCACCAGCTCCGACAAATTCGACGTCCCTGTGCTGAAACCTGAGCTTCAACTCGCACCCGAGGCTGGATGTGGTGGACGTGGTACCTGACAGGGTCCCAGAATTGCCTACTTGGCCACTCGAATTGAACGGCCAAGTCATATCCGACTGTGGAGGCCAGAAGATGCCCTCAGCCATTAGTGAAAGGAAGGAATTCAGGTTCAGAAAAAGGGGCTTGACATGAAGAAACGTATGAGGAACGAGACCGACCTACCAAGTTCCATTTCGGTGACCAAGGCTCGTGTCGTTACCTCCGTTCTCGATGCCCGCTCCGTGCTCCTGGTACCAAGCTTAAATCGAGTTTCACTTCCAGACACCGATACATGTTGGCTGAGATATCCCCTGATCGAATCGATGTGGGCCGGGGTCTGAGACGACGCCAGGCACAACATAGATTGGAATGAAGAGATTTAGCAGAACGGACGGAGTATGAAGACTCGCCAACCACGACGGCACCAACCGATCTTGAATCGATCGAACTAACAGTTATTCCTGCTGTGAGAAGGCCTCAGGGTCGCAGAGAGAGCGCAATGGTAAGTGCCACTGGGAGCGTGTCCTCGTGCTTGAATCCAAGGCATCAATTAAGTCCACTCCACGGTCTCACAATTAGGGTACAATTCAGCGCGCAAGGACAACCTAATCATGCCAGTGGTGGTCAAAGAATGCGCCTGCAAGGGGATCGCCAAGAAGTCGGCCTGAACTCACTCGGCACGACACCAACCAACCTGCCATAGAAAGTCCCATTTCGTGGGCAGTCTGACGCCGAGTGAGCAGCGGCAAAGTTCCCACCAAGGTCAAGATTCTGCTGAAGTGCTACCTTCCCCCCTTCATCCAAGACTAACTTACTACTCGGCGTCAACATCAGCAAAGCAATAATAGCCACACCTCCTGTGTTCATGAGAAAGACAAACAGATTCATGCCGTGTAAGATCCGCGTTGCTAAACGCGTCGGATCTTCCATCATGTCAAATTGCACGTTAAACAATAGATGACCCGCGTGAAACGTGCGTCGCGGGCGGTTAGGAGGTGTGATGCATGAAATTTGTAGATGCAGAATAAATGAGTCAACATGCAAGCCGGTTTTGTGACCATACAGTACGAGGAACAGGAGTACACTGGCAGTAAAGTTGATGGTACGCATCAGCCGACAGCTACTACGAGTGGGTCCAAATTCCGAGTCGGACCATAAGCGCCGTACATCAGCGTCAACAAGTTTGGGGACACAATTCAGGGTGCAGTACAGTCGACTCTCATAACCCATACCCCAACCCATACCCTCATAACCCATAATCTGTCATAACCCACACATTTGTGATTCCCGAGTTGCTATGTGGGGCTTTAAATCCTCTCCTAAATCCCATACTCTGTCATAACCCATACTCTGAGGCCTATCTCGAGGGGGTATGGGTTATGAGAGAGTCGACTGTAGTTCCTACTGAGTGCTGTAAACCTTTGACACTTGATGGTTGTTCTCCAGACCGACTAGTAACTAGCATCATAATTGCGTAGAACGCGATTCTGATATACTAATGTAACGGAAAAGTTGATTGATGAGGACATTACATGTATGCAAAGAGTAGGATATCTATCTAATGGGTGAACAGGTCGACCGTGGAGTAGTGGACGTCATGGCGCAGATGTGAGCATGGGATCCGTAAGTCGGTTGGGTTGTGAGAAAAATAGGAACGCCAGTATCCCACCTGAACAGATGACCTTGTTCATTGGGGTTGGCACTCAGGTGGCCCACTCTCGTCATCATCATCATCATCGTCTTCCCAGTCGTTTTCATCACCCTCGCCAAACTGAGACGAAAACGCCACGTCAAAGAAACCCGAATCTGCGGGAAATGACCGTGCACGCACTTCGGTTAGCGTACTCTCCTCG
>WNFR01007568.1_pt1 | contig 11040 bp, 10 predicted proteins | sample 5400221 | NCBI WGS metagenome assembly WNFR01 (sample SAMN13153357, study PRJNA577476) | soil metagenome | isolation source: 40 cm soil under Madrone tree | place: USA:California | collected 2016-06-14 | reverse complement strand
TGTCGGCCATCGTCATGGCCTCGACCTGGTCGTGCGTAACGTAGACGGCGGTGGTCCCGAGCTGCTTTTGCAGCTTGGTGACTTCCAGGCGCATCTGGACGCGAAGCGCGGCGTCGAGATTCGACAAAGGCTCGTCGAATAGAAATGCCTTCGGCTCGCGCACGATAGCCCGCCCGATCGCGACGCGCTGGCGTTGCCCGCCGGAAAGTTCACGCGGCTTTCGATCAAGATAGGGTGTCAGGTTTAACGTGGCGGCCGCCGCTTCCACCTTGCGGTCGATCTCCGGGCGCGGCAGCCCGGCCATCTTCAGGCCGAACGCAATGTTGCCGCGGACGCTCATATGCGGATAGAGCGCATAGGATTGGAACACCATCGACAGACCGCGCTTCGCCGGCGGCACGTCCACCACATTGCGGCCATCGATCAGGATTTGTCCGCCGGTAACGTCCTCGAGTCCGGCGATCAGGCGAAGGAGTGTGGTCTTGCCGCAACCGGAAGGCCCGACGAAAACCACGAAGGAGCCGTTCTCAATATCCAGATTCGCATCTTTGATGATGTTGACAGGCCCGAACGACTTGCGGACTCTCTGGAGTGTTATCTGGCCCATGGTGCCTAGCCCTTTCGCTGATCTACTTGACGGCGCCGAACGTCAGTCCGCGGACGAGCTGCCGCTGGCTGAACCAGCCGAGTATGATGATCGGAGCAATGGCAAGCGTCGACGCGGCCGACAGCTTCGCCCAGAACAGGCCCTCAGGACTTGAATAGGACGCGATGAATACCGTGAGCGGCGCCGCCTCCGACGTCGAAAGGTTCAGGGTCCAAAATGCCTCGTTCCACGCCAGAATGAGGTTGAGAAGAAGCGTCGAGGCAAGGCCCGGAATGGCCATCGGCGTCAGCACGTAAACGAGCTCGCGCCCGATGGTCGCCCCATCCATCCGCGCCGCCTCGAGAATATCCCTGGGAATTTCCTTGAAATAGGTGAAAAGCATCCAGATGACGATTGGCAGATTACCGAGGCACAGGATAAGAACCAGCCCCGCACGCGAGTCCAGCAAGCCAAAATTCCGGTAGAGCAGATAGATCGGAACCAGCACGCCTACCGGCGGCATCATCTTCGTTGACAGCATCCAGAGAAGAATGTCCTTGGTCCGTTTTGTCGGCGCAAACGCCATCGACCAGGCCGCCGGAACAGCGATGATCATGGCGATCAGCGTCGACCCGCCCGCAACGATAATCGAATTGAGCGCGTGATGAAGGTAGTCGCTGCGGCCCTGCACCGTTGCATAATTTTCCGTCGTCCAATGAAATAACAAAAACGTGGGCGGTATGGCGAACGCCTCAAGCTCGGTCTTGAAGCTTGTCAGGAACATCCACAGGATCGGCAGGAAGATCAAAAACCCGAAGAACCACGCTGCGCCGGTGGACACCCACACGCGTCTCGAAGTTACCTTGCGTGCCATCGCTACGCCTCCAGATTCCGTCCGATGATCCGCACCAGGAAGAAGGCCACGATATTGGCGATCACGACCGCGACCAGCCCGCCGGCAGAGGCGTTTCCGACGTCGAATTGGATCAGCGCCTGCGAGTAGATCAGGAACGCGATATTGGTGGTCTGCAGGCCCGGGCCGCCGCCGGTCGTAACGAAAATCTCGGCGAACACGGTCAGCAGGAATATCGTTTCAATCAGGATCACCACCGTGATCGGCCGCGCGAGGTGCGGCAGAGTGAGATAGATAAACATCGAAAGGGCGCTCGCACCGTCCATCTCGGCCGCTTCCTTCTGCTCCTCGTCCTGAGACTGCAGCGCCGTGAGCAGGATGAGGGTCGCAAAAGGCAGCCATTGCCAGGAGACGATCAGGATCACTGCGAGCAAGGGGGCATCGTTGAACCAATCGATCGGCGTCGCGCCGAATAGCGTTGCGCCCCAGGCAAACAATCCGGACACCGGATGCATCAGCAGGTTTTTCCAGACCAGCGCACTGACGGTCGGCATCACGAAAAACGGCGCGATCACCATCAACCGGACGACGCTGCGCCCAAGCACCGGCTGGTCGAGCAGCAGCGCGAGCGGCGTGCCGAGAAGGATGGTGATAGCGAGGACCGAACCGACCAGCACCAACGTGTTCTGCAGGGAGGTCAGAAAGGCGGGGTCGGTTAGAAAGTACCGGTAGTTCTCCAGCCCGACGAAGCTCTCTGTCTCCGGATCCAGCAGGCTATAGTGAAGCGTCGAAAAGTAGATCGTCATCGCCAGCGGGACGATCATCCAGACAAAGAGCAATGCAACAGCCGGGGTCAGCAGGGTCCGTCCGAGAACCTGTGTCTGCTGAGTTGCCACCGCCGCCTCCTGTTATCTTTGGAAACTCGATGAGGCTGCCGTCCGGTCAGTGTCAGGGCTGGACGGCAGCCAGTTTGCGGCTCGTCGGGAGGAGATCACCGCGCAGGTCGATGCAATCTTACTTGATGTAGCCGGCGCGCTTCATTTCGCGTTCGGTCGACGATTGCGCGGCTGCGAGCGCCGCGTCGACCGTCGATGAACCGGATAGGGCAGCTGAAAATTGCTGGCCGACGGTGGTGCCGATGCCCTGAAATTCCGGAATAGCCGCATATTGCACCCCAACGTAAGGTACAGGCTGCACAGTCGGCTTGTTCGGATCGGCAGCGTCGATCGAAGCGAGCGTCAGCTTGGCGAACGGAGCAACCTTCAAATACTCAGGATTCTGATAGAGCGATGTTCGCGTGCCCGGCGGCACATTGGCCCATCCCTCCTTCGAAGCGACGAGCTTGATGTAGTCCTTGCTGGTTGCCCACGCGATGAATTTCTCCGCAGCCGCGACCTTCTTCGAACCTGCGGGAATGGCTAGATTCCACGCCCAGAGCCAGTTGGCATACTTTCCCACCCCCGCATTCGGCGCAAACGCAAAGCCGACCTTGTCGGCAACCTGCGAATCCTTCGGGTTGGTCACGAAGGAAGCCGCAACCGTGGCATCGATCCACATCGCGCACTTGCCGGAGTTGAACAGCGCCAGATTTTCATTGAAACCGTTCGAGCTTGCACCGGGAGGACCGGCAGCCTTCATCACATCGACATAGGTTGTCAGGGTCTTCTTCCATTCCGGTTTGTCGAATTGCGGCTGCCATTTCTCATCGAACCAGCGCGCGCCGAAGGAATTGGACATCGCCGTCAGAAACGCCATGTTTTCGCCCCAGCCTGCCTTGCCCCTCAGGCAGATCCCGTAAACGCCAGTGGACTTGTCGGTGAGTTTCTTCGCGGCATCGACCACGAAATCCCAGGTCGGCTTTTCCGGCATCGTCAAGCCGGCCTTCTGGAAAAGGTCGGTGCGATACATCAGCATCGAACTCTCGCCATAGAACGGTGCGGCATGCAGCTTGCCCGATACCGACACGGCATCGCGTATCTTGGGAAGCAGATCCGCCACCTCATAGTCGGATCCGAGATTGTCGAGCGGAATGAGCCAGCTCTTCTTGGCCCAGATCGGGACTTCGTAAGTACCAATGGTCAGCACGTCGAACTGACCGCCCTTGGTCGCGATGTCGGTTGTGACGCGCTGGCGCAGGACGTTCTCTTCGAGCGTCACCCATTTCACGGCGACGTCGGGATTCTTGGCGGTGAAGTCGTTCGTCAACGCCTGCATGCGGATCATGTCGCTGTTGTTGACGGTGGCGATCGTCAGCGTTGTCTGTGCAATCGAGGGGGCCGAGCCCAACAGGGTAACCGCGCCCAGCAGGGCGCCGAGGACGTGTTTCACGGTAACCTCCCTATGTAACCTCCCTATATTGCGTTGAGCATATGCCCACGCATTGCAATTATGTTCACACCGCAAAACAGCCTTGTCAAGGTCAAGATGGGACGGCTGCACCGGGTTTTGGGTAGGCAGAGCGGCCGAAAATGCTGCGACCGATCCGCGGCTGCTTCCGATCGGCCGAGGCTTAAGGCGCAGTCACTTCCGCTACTGCTTCAGGATGGCGCTTGCCGTCGCTTCGTCGGTGATCAGCCCGTTGATCAGGCGTCCCTTCAGCGCCGCACGGATCGCCGAGACCTTGGCGGGACCGACGGCTGCTCCGATGGTCAGGGCCTCGGCAGGGACCTGCGGTGGAATACTGGTCAAGCGAGCGTTCGTCCCGCCGGCGATAATGCGGCCGTGGGCGTCGAACGCCCAACCGGTCAGTTCGCCAACGGCGCCCAACCGCATCATTTCGAAAAGTTCTTCGCGCGAGACAAAGCCATCAACGCGCACTTGCGCGCCCTGGTCCATCTGGCCGATCCCGACAAGCCGCAGGTCTGCCTTGACTGCGACGGCCCGCACCCTGGCGATCGGATCAATCCGGAGCATCTGGTCGCGTTCGCTCTCAGATGACATCAGAAAGGGCAGCGGCATGGGATAGTGACGCGCCTTGGTCCGGTCCGCGAGACGCCCGACGGTGTCAAAGAAGCTCGCCGAGCCGTCGGCCGAGATATTTCCGACCAGCGACACGATCTGATGATTGGGACAATCGATCGGTGAAACGCGCTCGACCGCGGCGCGCACGGCCCTGCCCGTGCCCAATGCCACGATCGTCGGCTTCTCGGTACGCAACGTCGATTCCAAAATGCTCGCGGCCCGCTCTGCAATTCCGGCAGCCGCAAGGGGCGCAGCCGGGTCCGTCGGTACCACTTCGCAGTAGACGAGATGAAACAAGTCCTTCAGACGCCCCGCTAACTCCATGCATGCCGCAATCGGATGTTCCAGCCGGAAGGTGATCAAGCGCTCCGCGAGACACAATGAAACCAGGCGCTGGGCCGAGGCGCGCGAGACCTGGAGCATTTTGGCGATTTCGTCCTGGGTATGACCGGCGACGAAATAGAGCCAACCGGCGCGGGCGGCTTCGTCCAAACGCGATTTTTCACTATCAGGCGCGACCATCAAACCCTTCCGCTTCATTCGGCCAAAAATCCGCCATTCGCTCAAATACGCGGTCGGCCCCCGCATCGCACAGCAGAGCTCGGCCATCGCGGGATTGATAATGGCTGCCCCCAACAAAGCCCCACACCATCATGCCGGCCGCCTTGCCGGCCTTCACACCGCTCACGCTGTCCTCAATCACGAGGGTGCGACGCGGATCCGCCTGCATGGCGGCGGCTGCGTACAGGAAGAGATCGGGCGCGGGCTTGCCGCGTTCCACCATCTGCGAGGTATAAAGCCGTCTGTCAAAATGCGGCGCGAGACCTGTGAGGGAAAGGGAGAAGGACACCCGATCGAAATCGCTGGACGAGGCGACGCAAGATGGGATCTGCAAGCCCTCGAGCACGGAGCGCACTCCTTCGATCGGGCCAAGCGCGGAGAGAAACGCTGCACGAACCCCTGCCCTCAGTTCGGTCGAGAATTGCTCCGGAATCAAACGCCCCAACGCTTCGTAGTGCTTGCGGACCGCGGTCACGCTTCTTCCAAGGAATAGATCGAGCGCCTGATCCTGACCAAGATTGATGCCGTAGCCCGCCAAAACCTCCGAAAGGCAACGGCAACTCAGCACCTCGCTATCGACCAGTACACCGTCACAGTCGAAAATGATGAGATCGGGCTTGATCATGTCCGTACCCAAATTTGCATGCCAATCAGAGCATATGCTCATCGTATGAGCAACAGCCCACTCAGGCCCGAAATGGACTTAAATGACCGATCGTAAAGGGGGTGCGCGCGTCGTGAAATTCCGGGGGGAAGTATGGCTGTGGGTGCCAATGGCCGATGTTAGATCGCGATTGCTGAACGTCACAAAACTGCCAAGCCGTGCTGGCTCTCACTTCCCTGAGCTCGGGAAGGAAAGAAGCGCGACCCACTTTGCGATATCAGTGCGGATAGCCTGTCATTCCCGCCTAAGTGAGCGTCGGAAACGTCCGGCGTTATCGATGCACGTTTTGACTGCGCCACGCGGCCGAAGCCAACGTAGCGTCGGTGGCGGCAGATGCTATGCGCTCGCCGACCAGCTTGGATGGCGGGAGTTTCATGTTGTCGGCCGTTCGATGGGAGGTAAGGCGGCGCAGAAGATAACGACGGATGCCGGCGCGCGGGTGCAATCGGTCGTGTGGTGCAACTGCCCACATACCGTCTGCGAAAGATCGTTTTGCCCCTGATGGTGTAGCTGCGCTGGATGGCGTAATATTCAGCGCGCGGGGAATCCTGCTGCTCGCCCGCCTGTTATGAGGGTGTGTGATGAATGATCGCCGCAGTAGCGATCTCGGGCAGCCTCGCCGGTGAAGGAGAACTCCATGTACGCCGCCATCCGTCAGGGCAAGGCAAAGACTGGCATGGCCGAAGAGCTGGCACGTAGGATCAAGGAGGGCGCCATTCCGATCATCAGCGATGTTGAAGGCTTCATGGCCTACTATGTGGTCTATGCACCCGACGACACAGTGACGGCCATCAGCGTCTTCAACAATTTCGCGGGAGCGGAGGAGGCAAACAGGCGTGCGCTCGCCTGGATCGAACAAAATCTTGGGCCCCTGCTCGTTGGACCAGCCACAGCGGTGGCCGGCCCCGTGATCGTGCATACGTTGGCATAGCAATGAGATAGGCGAATTGGTGAGCCTCCCGGTGTTTCGCGCAAGAAGGCCTGAGTTGCGCTCACTGGCGGTCTACGCAAACGCCCTATCAGGGAAACCGTCTGGATTTGGCTTCTGGACGGGACTCCATGGCGTTGCCGCAGCGAGCGAACAACTAAAGGCGAAGTTCCGCTTGCGTCACGTAAGTCGCTTTCCGACCGGGCACAGGCGCGCCGACAAATGGCGTGACCACAAGGATACGAAGGCATTCCATCTCGCCTGTACGGGCGATCAGCGCAAGAACCTCAAAAGCTTCAAGCGGCGCAAGCGCTGGCTGTAACGAATTCGTCGCTGCGCAAGACACCCCAATAATTAAAAAAACACTGCGAGTGTCGGAAAGCGAACGGACGCCTCCAACTTTAGCCAGCCATATCCTGGTCAGGCGGGGAGCGAGGAGCGTTTATCCACGTCAGCACCTGACCACGTTGGAAGTTGGGGATGGTTCTCGACCTCCGTTTCTGCAGCGTGTGCCTCGGAAAATCCGGGACGCAATGCTGATTGCTGTTGATTACAGTTTCGCTTGAAAGGATGAAAACCAGTGAATGAAGCCGATATGAAAGAAAACGCTAATCCGACGAATGCGAACGTCCAACCTCCCGAAAAGCGAGGCTTTGACATGCCGCTTTTCGAATTACCCAAGATGGCGATGCCGGCGGTCTTCCGCGGGATCGCTGAGCACGGCGTCGTGCGGGTGAAGGAAAACTGCGAGAAGATGAAGGCTGCCTCGGGCGAAATGGCTGGCGCCCTCCGAGAGACCTATTCGACCAACGCGAAGGGCGCCGCGGACTACGGGATCAAAGTCATCGAGATCTCGAGTGTCAACGCCACCTCCGCTTTCGATTTTTTCACCAATCTTTTGGGCACGAAGTCGCTATCGGAAATCATGACGCTTTCAGCCGCGCAAGCGCGTGAGAACTTCGACGTCGCATCCGCGCAGAACAAGGAACTGTGGGATCTCGCTCAGAAGGCCGCGATAGAGACTGCCGAGCCGATCAAGAAGAGCGTTGCCAAGGTCCTGCAGAACGTCGCCTGAATCCTATGTACAAGTGAGGCGGTCCGGATCGGTTGGAGTGAGCTCCCTCCGCTAGGGGAGGTGCAATCCAACCGATCGGCGACCTGACGCCCTGCCGCGAAAGAAAATGCGAAGGAAAAACAGGGAGGCTCAAGTTGGGTATAATCATGATCAAATGCCCTCAAACGGGGCGCGCGATCCCGACCGGCATCAAAGCGGATCGCGAGAGCTTTCGATGCAGTGCGGTGTTCTTCGCGCGCACCCATTGCTCAATCTGCCAGACCAATCACGACTGGTTCGCCAAGGAAGCCTGGGTCCACGAGCCGAGTATAGATAACCGACTGTAGATAGGAGAGTTTGGCCGCGGCTCCATAATCGGACCTCCCCCCAATGTGACCTCCAGCAGATGTTGTGTTGGCCTACGGCGCACCGGAAACCGAGGGCGCGTAGGGCACTGGCCGGTGCGCGACCTTTGAAGCGCCCTGCGATACGCGCGGAACCGTGGAGGGATGGCGAAACACGTTGGCTGTTCGGCAATTCCGTTAATGGCCTCTTGCCCGCGGGCTAGGCTCTTTATGGTTATGGGTTCGCTTCTCCCGCTGCGCTTCATCCAACTTGGCCAAAAGGGGATCTTGAGCGCCTGGCGTTTTGCGCGCGGGCGTGGCCTGAATGCGAGGCTTCATTGTTTCCGGCGGAAAAATCTGATCGATTTTTCGGCGCATGATCTCATAGCATTCGCATGTGGCTTCTTCGAGCCGCGGCCTGTCAACCTCGAGCAAGCCCCGCCGATCGGATCGCACAGCACCCGACGCCCGGAGTTTGCGCACAACCAGCGTCACTGTCGTTCGTCGTACCCCAAGCAACTGCGAAAGCGTCTCCTGCGTCAGCGGTATGACGTTGCCGTCAATTCGATCGTGGATGTGGAGCAACCACCGGGCCATACGGGCTTCGACGGGATGCAGCGCATTGCAGGCGGCCACATGCTGAAACTGCATTAGCAGCGCCCTCGCATGGGTTTGGACCGCATGTCTGATGGCGTCACTCTGGTTGAAGGCTGCATGAAATCGTAATGCGGCAATCCGCGAGGCGATCCCGGCCACGCGTACGACCGCCGTAACGGGAGCGCGGGAAGGCTCCAGCACCGATAGCATGCCGACGGCTCCCTCACGCCCGATGACCGCGGTTGCTACTGTTTGTCCGTTCGGCATGTCGAGCATGAACGAGATCGTCCCGCTGTGGGGGAAATGGACCTGTTCAATTCGATCTCCCGATCGCAGCAGCACTGCGTCTTGTTCGAGCGATACTTTCTGGAGGTAAGGGGCGAGCAAACCGAAGTCCGCTGGCGGTAGCGCCGCTAACAGTCGATTACTGGCGCTGGTATGGCGCTCAATCCTAGGAGACATCGGAGACTCCTTCCTTCAGCGGAAGCTCTCCACAGAATATCTCTCGCGCAAGGCTAGGTGCGGAAACCTGGAATAACAGACCGCGCCCAACTACCAAAACGTGCCGCGCCGCATAAAGTTCCAATGGATAGGTTCTGGCGGGTTAAATGTCAGCTGCCCGTTTCCGCCCGCCCGATCATCTCGGCGGCTAGGCCCCGTGGGGCTGTCGGTTTCGGGCCGAGATCGATCGTAACGACGATATGCAAGCAAATAGAGGCGCCATACAGAGCGGACACAAGACACAGCCTCAAGCGATGTGTCCACTGTTCGGCTTTCGCTCGCCTCACCGCGGAAACAAGAACTCGGCCCCCGACGAGTTGCTACCGCTTCATTCAATGATCTCGTCGGCTCGGGCGTTCGGTTGTCACGCGACGGCCAATTGTGGAATGCAATCAACATTGCTTTCTTGGCGCGGGCGGCCCCGCGCGTCGGCAATGTCTTCCACACAGCAGAAAAATGCTTTAACTTAGTGTATTCGCGCTCCGTGGGTTACGACGATGCGATCGCGCGTAAGAAAATTTTCCCATGTCCTGGAACGCATTGGGCTTGCGATGGCTGGAGCGGCAAGCGGATTATTTGTTGCCGCCCATGTGGGATCTAGCATCGCGGCGTTCACTTCTCAGGGTTTTATAGTCATTATGATGATTGGTGGCGCAATTGGGTTTTACTTGGGAATTGATATTCCCCCTCTTTCTTTTCCTGCACCAAATGGTGAGCTTTCAAAAGGCGGTTCCGGTGGAAAGGTTGATGCTGCAGAATTTCTCAGTGCCGTAGGCACATTTCTCGCTGCGTTGGCGGCTTTTGTATCGGTCAGTGTGATTCTGTTTCGTGGAAATCCGCACATCTTTTGGACAATAATGATAATGCTCGGATGGGTCGTTGGCGTGATGATGCAAATCATTTCCGGAGCAATTGCACGCACTCGCACTTGATTTGCCGTCGCTTTCGCTTCATGTCCGCTTTACTTTTGTACGCAGACTTCGTGCGAACTGATCCTGTGTCCGCCTTGTGCCCGACATCAGACATCGCTCCTATTCGATCACCTCGTCGACGCGGGCAAGCAGCGTCGCTGGAATGTCGAGACCGAGCGCTATGTACCGTGAGCAGAGCCCTTTATTGAGAGGCGACATTGACAACGGCTTCAGATGAAATTCGGTAAGGATGCGTGAACACTTCGAATCCGTCCGCGCGCGCAATGGCGGCAAGGGTGATACCTGCTGCTTCCGCCATACGAACGGCCAGCGCTGTCGGCGCTGAAACCGACACCATCACAGGCGCGCCGATCACAGCGCTTTTCTGCACCATCTCCACTGAAATCCGACTGGTGAGAAGTATGATCCCCTCGTTCGCTACAACGGACGCACGCGCAAGTGCACCCGAGAGCTTGTCGAGTGCGTTATGACGGCCGACGTCCTCGCGCAAGGCACCGATGCCGTTCGTAACATCCCAAAACGCCGCTGCGTGAACCGCGCGCGTCTCGATGTTGAGTTTTTGAAGCAATGGCACCTTCTGCATGGCGACCATAATCTGCTCCGACGAGAATTGCCGGCCGTGCCGCCCGACAACAGCAGCGGGACGCATGGCTTCTGCTACTGAATCGATGCCGCACAATCCGCATCCGGTCGGTCCCGCAATATGCCGCCGTCGCTCCTGCAGGCGATCGGCTTTTGGTCTACTGAGCCACATCCGTAGTTCGACGCCGTCAGCGAGACGCACGATGTCTAACGAATCGATATCAGCAGAAGAGCTGATGACGCCCTCGCTTAGGCTGAAACCGACCGCAAAATCCTCCAAATCCTGCGGCGTCGTCATCATCACCGCATAGGTCCCACCGTTATATGTAAGCGCCACCGCGGTCTCTTCCGGGATCGAACGACTGCCTAGGCTGAGACCGCTTTCTCGCCAAATCTGGCGATGAACGATCTGGGCCGGTTCCATCATGAATTGCTCCGATGCATTTCAGGTGCGTGCCGTGCGGTGAATTGTGAGCG
>WNFR01007567.1_pt1 | contig 11040 bp, 9 predicted proteins | sample 5400221 | NCBI WGS metagenome assembly WNFR01 (sample SAMN13153357, study PRJNA577476) | soil metagenome | isolation source: 40 cm soil under Madrone tree | place: USA:California | collected 2016-06-14 | reverse complement strand
GATCATGGGGGCAGATCGCATCATGTACGCGGTTGATTATCCCTTTATTGCGGGGGATCAAGCGAGAACGTTTCTTGAGCATGCCCCGATCAGTCCTGCCGACAAAGAGAAAATTGCGCATGGCAACGCTGAAAAGGTGCTCAAACTTTCCCCAAAATAATCTGAACAGGCGTGGCAGTCTGATCCTGACGAGAAGATACTCTGTACCATATAACGATGACAACGTAAATCATCCCGTCTGCACGTGGGGTGGCCCCACGTGCGTGGAGTCGGAGAACTTGGGAGCTCATCCTTTCTTTTGTTCAGAGGTCACTGGACTGAGATAGCCCAGAGTGGAATGGAGGTCTTGACCCGTTTTCTGCAGAGCCCAGGAAAATGGGAAGAGTGCGGTTGATCGCTAAGAACTTCACGTTCGGACTTCGAAATGAACCCGGTTTTGGGTGGACTACATCACGAGTACCGAAGAGTGGCCTGAGTGCTTCAAGTGGCCAATCATACTCCTGAAGAGATTGAGTTCCGCATACCTACGTGTTTTTGAGCTGCCTGGAAGGAACTTCCACCCTCTCGTCTCCCACTGAAGGAAAGGATGAACGGCGTCTCCGCCTGCACACATACATGGAGAAACACGAAATACTCATGCATCCCATTCATCGATGAATGCGAGAGCTCAAAGAGAATGCAGAAATGAAGGTCAAATCACTCATTTTGAGAACGGATGTGCGAAGTAGCCAGCACACGCCTCTACTTTCCACGGAAGATTGGTGGACGTTTTTCGCGGAATGCCACTGCGGCCTCGTGTGCGTCAGTAGAGCCAAAACAACGCATGATTGCCTCAAGCTCATTCTGGAAAGCGCGCTCCAATTCGGTCTCCAACGGGCGGTTGAGCAAGCGCTTGCTCTCGCGTACGGCCAGGGGCGCACGACTCAGCAGTTTGTCAGTGAGCGTTTGTACTTCAGCGTCCAACATTGCCTGGTCGACCAGGCGATGGAGCAGCCCCATCTGTTTAGCTGTGGCGGCATCGAAGATGTCTGCCGTGAAGATAATCTCCCGTGCCAGTGCTTGTCCGACGATTTGTGGCAGCAGTACGCTCGTACCACCCGTGATCACCATGCCCACGCAGGTCTCGACGCATCCCATGCGTACTCGCGTCGTGGCGACGCGATGATCGCAAGCGAGGGCTAGTTCGAAACCACCTCCTTCTGCGTAGCCATCAATGGCTGCGATGATTGGCTTTTCACCCATGAGCAGGCGGGTGAGGCGCTGTAGATCCATAATGAGAGCCAGGAATTCCTCGGCGGTCTGCTGCTCGGCCTCTTTCAGGTCGTCGCCGGCGCAGAAATTCGCGCCGGCGCCAGTAAGTACGATAAGCGCAGCCTCGGGATCGTGCTGGGCATGTTCCAGGGTCTTGCGCAGCTCTGTAATCATGCTCCGACTCATAGCATTCATCGCTGCTGGCCGGTTCATGGTCACGCGAGCGACCTTTTTCGAGACGTTGTAGAGAACGGGTGGTTCGTTCATCATGGTTGATTCCCTCTTAAAACTTACCCATAGGTTCTGATGACGCGGCGGGCTTTTTGCTCGGTGCGCGGGAGTGCTCCATACAGCACAAGCTCTACTTCAGCTCGAAAACTGAGTTGCTCACGCAGAGTATGTATGATCTGCTGTGCCAGGTCTCCCACCTGCTCGGGCAGCAAGCCCTGAATCAGTTCTACGCGTATGTGCAAGTGCTGATGCGGTGGAGGATGATCGACGATAATCTGAAACTCACCGGAATACTGGTCTGTGAGATGCGCCAACACATTGCCAACGCCGCCGGGAAATACATTGACGCCCCGTACATGCAGCATATCATCGCTACGGCCTAACACCCGAAAGCGCAAGGTGGTCCGCCCGCACACACAGGGGCCAGTTCCCAGGATACGCACCATGTCACGGGCGCGATAGCGTATCAAGGGCTGAGCCTCTTTCATGAGATGCGTGTAGACCAGTTCACCTTCTGCCCCGTCGATAAGCGCGAGAGGTGTTCCCTTCTCCGGTTCAATCAATTCGATCGCTACAATCCCGCTTGCCTGGAAGTGCAGCCCCTGGCGCTGCTCGCATTCCGAACCCATGATGCTCAGGACGTCGGCCATACCAAAGTTCGCATCCATCGCGCGTATTCCCCAGGTCTCTTCCATGCGTGCCCTTACGCCGGGCTCGCTCATGCCCGGTTCTGCCCCAAAGAACCCTTTGCGCAGCCCCAGGTCGCGAGGATTCAGCCCTTCAGCGACGGCAGCTTCGGCCAGCGGCAGCATATAAGAAGGAGTTGCGCTGATGGCATTGATTTGAAGCTCGCGGATGGTCTGGATGAGTGAGGCTGTTTGTCCTATCCCGTAGGGGACTACAGTGGCTCCCGTCGTCTCCAGATTCTCGTGGTCGGAATAGCCTCCTACCCAGAGACGATAGTTCAGACAATGTACTACCGTATCGGTGGGGCGCAGTCCGGCGGCCCAGAAGGAACGGGCGGCACTTTCATTCATCAAGTGGCGATCTTTGTCTGTCAGCGCGACATAGAGCGCGCGGCCTGTTGTGCCGGAGGTTTTGTGGACGCGTATCAAACGTTCGGGTGTAGTGGCAAGATAACTGCCAAAGGGAGGATGTTCCTGTTGATTCTGCCGGATCTCGTCTTTCTCTGTGAAAGGGAGTAGTGGCAGATCAGCCAGGTCACGAATAGCATCGCGCTTGACGCCGGCGGAAGAGAATTTGGCCTGGTAGAAAAGAGAAGAGGCCCAGACATAATCAAGCTGAGCTTGCAGGCGTGCATTTTCTAACTGGCGTAATGCCGCTGGCGGCAGCGTTTCAATGTCTCCATTCCAGAAGCGCCGTTTCATGGCCCAAACTCCTTACATACAGCCTCCATGTACGCCTCGCGTGCATGGTAATCCTAGTATACATGACAAGCAGGCTGTTGCAAAGTCGCAGTCCCTTCTTTTTATTCCCGTGTGTTGACTAAATGGGACATCCGTTCTCGAATCCGCTGTTTGCACCAGCACAAATTCCTTCTCCTCTCCCTCCGTTTTTCGGAAGCTGCAAATGTACTTTTTCCACGCTCAGCGTATTTTCGTGTACTTTTTCTACGTTGACCGTAGAGTCATTCCACGATGACGACAGGCATTTTCGTCCTTTCACGCTCGTTCTATTCCACGCTAATAATAGACCGCACACTTACGCCATCCGCACGGCCTACGCATCTAGACCAGAAAGCTTCTTGGTGATACGCTCGTAGCGACCATCGTTAGGGAGCATCCTGGATGTCAGGCACAGGAGCGCTCTCAATGGCCCCTAACGCGCGCAACGACGTCTTCTGTGCCTGCGTTAATCCTTTCACCCCGCTGATATCCAGGCGCTCGTAGGGCCGGTCTCGCCGCAAGGTGCGCAGATGCTCGCCACTGTGCAGATTCCAGAGCGTGATAGCTCCATCATCCCCTGTGGTGGCTACTTCGCACATCTGTTCGCAAAATGAGTGATTTTGCTTTTGATTTCTGCATTTTCTCGGAGCTGGGGCATTCATAGATGGATGACCGTGGATCCGCAGCAGTAGCTTGAGCAGGTCTGCCCGCAATTGCTTGCACTCGAAGCCCTCAAACACGTTTGAGGGCTTCTGGATTGGCGACGTTCATGCGATTGCCGGCGGCAAAGGCGAGGAGTTGATCGAAGGCGGCCCCGAACAGGGATTCGTAGCTGTCCTTTTCGACATAACCCAGGTGTGGAGTGCAGACAACGTTGTCCATATGCAGCAGTGGATGGTCCACGACCGGTTCGTTCTCGTACACATCGACCGCTGCGTACCCTGGACGCCCGGCGCGGAGCGCCTCCTCCAGAGCACCTGGTTCAATCAAAGCCGCTCGACTGGTGTTGACGAGCAGGGCCGACGCTTTCATCTGCGCCAGATCCCTTGCCGAAACGATGCCACGCGTCTCCTCCACCAGCGCGAGATGCAGACTCAGAACATCGGCATCTCTGAACAACGCATCCTTGCTGGCAGCAACTTCAATGCCGTCAGCAAGGGCGCGTGTGCGTGAGCCCTCTCGTCCCCATGCCAGCACCTTCATTCCGAATGCCTGTCCGTAGGTAGCGATCAGGCTCCCGATATTTCCATAGCCAAAGATGCTCAGCGTGCGACCGTGGAGGGCCCGCCCCAGCATACTCTGCCAGTGGCCCGCCTTCATGGACGCAACTTCCTGGGGAATGCAACGCATCGCGGAAAGGATCAGTCCCCATGCCAGTTCCGCTGTCGCATACGGCCTCCCCGAAACTGTTGGAGTTGCATAGACGACGGCGACGCCATGATGGGTACAGGCCGCGAGATCAATGTGTGGGGCTCGTTTGCCCGTTTGAACGATGAATCGCAGGTCCGGCAAGAGCGCCAGTAGCGACGCGGTAATGGGAGTGCGCTCGCGAATGAGCACAAGCGCCTCCGCTCCCTGCAGGCGTGCCGCCAGTGCTTCAGGGTCACTGATGTGCTCACGGGAGATGCTGACTTGATGCCCGTTGAGCTTTTGAAAACAATCGAGGGTTCTCACGGCATCCTGGTAGTCGTCGGGAATGCCAATCTTCATGCGTTTTCCTCGACGAGGGGCTGCTCCTCGACAACCAGCTTGACGGGGATATTGCCGCGCGTGGCATTCGAGTACGGGCAGACTTCGTGGGCGAGCTCAACGAGTTTTTCAGCGGTGGCTTTGTCTACACCAGGCATGAAGATATGTAGTTCGACATCGAGTCCGAAGCCGCCCTGGCCTGTTGGTCCGATACCCACATTGGCTGTAATCGTTGTGGGGCCCGCCTCCACGTGCTGGCGACGCGCGACCTGCTCAAGTGCTGACTGGAAACAGGCTGCGTACCCGGCGGCGAAAAGCTGCTCAGGATTGGTGCCCTGACCACCATCTCCCCCCATCTCTTTGGGAACGCTTAAATGTACTTGCAGATGACCGTCCGAGGACTGCGCCTGCCCGTTTCTTCCCCCTTGAACGGTTGCTTTAGCTGTATAGAGAATCTTCACGGTCTTTTTGCTCTCCTGATGGGTGATAAGCATATGCGTAACGTCTCAATTAACGAGAACAGCAACGGTTGCTTTTCCATTCCCGCCCGTGTGATGCCTGTAAGGAGGTCACGCAAAAGATGAACCGCACCTATGCTAGTGGGCAAAGAAACTCATCGATATATAGATATGGTATACTGGCGGTAGTTTTTATGCTTGTTTGTTTCTACTCTGGGAAGGAGATGCACTATGGACACCGTTGTCAGAACACGGCTGGGCGCAGTGCGCGGTGCCACGATTGAAGGGATCGCCGTCTTCAAAGGTATCCCCTACGCAGCATCACCGTTCGGGGCGCGACGCTTTCAGCCACCGCAACCGGTCGAGGCGTGGAATGGCGTGCGCGACGCGCTCACCTATGGCGCGACCGTCACCAAGCCACCGTATTTCCCACCGTTCGATGTCCTTTTACCTGAGCCGGCCATCGCCGGTGAGGACTGTTTGAACCTCAATATATGGACGCCTGATCCAGGCAAGTCCGGGTTGCCAGTGATGGTCTGGATTCATGGCGGCGCGTTCGCCAATGGGACGGGCGCGATACCAACGTATGATGGCAGCCGCTTCGCGCGCGACGGAGTGGTATGCGTCACTATCAACTATCGCTTGGGCGTGGACGGCTTCCTTTTCCTGGGGCAAGGGAGCGCCAATCTCGGTTTGCTTGATCAGGTTGCTGCCCTTACCTGGGTACAGGAGAACATCACGGCCTTTGGTGGCGATCCGAATAACGTCACGATCTTTGGTCAATCTGCTGGCGGGATGAGCGTCGGCTCGCTACTCGCGATGCCGCGAGCCAGGGGGCTATTCCGCCGAGCCATTGCTCAGAGCGGAGCAGGCCATCACGCCATCTCTTCCCCAAGCGCGCAGAGGATAGGCCAGTATCTTGCCGAGAAGCTGGATGTCGAGCCTGAGGTAGAAGCCATCGCGGCGGTTCCCTCTGATCGGCTGATCGCGGCCCAACTGGCATTGAGCGCTGATGTTTTTGAGCACCCGGACCCTGCACGCTGGGGCGAGGTGGCGGCTAACCTGATGCCTTTCGAGCCCGTGATCGACGGGGATGTCCTCCCCGCACGCCCGATCGATCGCATCGCTGCTGGAGCGGGCGCAGAGATCGACGTTATGGTTGGAACCACTACTGAGGAAGAGCGCCTGTTTCTGGTTCCCAACGGCGCGATCAATGCCATTAACGGGGACATCCTGGCCGGGGTAGTCGCTCTGTATGGACTCCCGGTGGCCGAGACGCTAGCGACATATCAGGCAACGCGTCCCGATGCCAGCGCGGGTGACGTGTACGAGGCCATTCTCACCGACTGGTTTTTCCGTATTCCCGCCATCCGCCTGGCCGAGGCCCACATGCTGAACAACGGGCGCACCTATATGTACGAGTTCGCCTGGCGGTCGCCCGCGTTTGATGGGCAACTTGGCTCATGCCATGCCCTGGAGATCCCGTTCGTCTTCGACACGCTCGCTATCGGAGGCATGGAGGTGCTCCTGGGAGACGCCCCTCCCCAGCAGACGGCTGACAAGATGCATGCCGCCTGGGTGAGCTTTGCCACATGCGGCGATCCTGGCTGGGCGCAGTACGACCTGAACCAGAGACTGACGATGCAGTTCGACACCCGTTCTGATCTGCTGAAAGACCCGCGCCGCGCCGAGCGAGCACTGTGGGAGGGTCTGCGTTAGACTGCACTGAACGAATCAGACCAAGGTCTGGATCAACGCGAACTTCCACGAACTTTGCGCCGAAGGCCCCTGCGGGCGCAATGCCCATCTCCTGAGGCTGGGGCCGCGTGTTCTCACCATCTACGGTCAACTCGTCTAGCCCATGCCGGGCGAGGATGGCGGTGTATTCCTCACCCCGAGCGGGATCGTTCTTTCGGTGAAGACGACCATGAGAGACCGTGACATCCTCTCGAAGACAGCCCCGCAAAGGTGAATCTATGTCATGAGAAACAACATTCAGGAGTGCCAATAGAAGCTGCTGGCAAGCAGCATGGACCGCACTGCCGAGTGCGCCAACGAGGCCTGAGCCGCCCTGGTTAGGTGCCGGTGGCATTTCGGTATCGCCAAGGCCAAACCGGATGTGGTCGAGTGGCAAGCCGAGGAATTCAGCAGAGAGCTGAGTCATGACGGTATACGTGCCACATGCTCCCTGGTCACAGCCTTTCTTGGAGCCAGTCAGTCCAAGTCGCTCGTGTAACGCGTCAAGAAGCGTGGTCCGAGGATCAACGAGCAATTGATAGGTTTCTCCATTCACGCACAGGGTAATTTCAAGATCCATGTTATGTATTTCCTTTTATTGCAGTTTTCCGTTCTCATTCTATCGTACATCTAAGTCTACACCTTAGAGCGCGCTCTCAGTCAAGAGGGAGAAAGCGTCTCTCTAAAAACTCGCTGTGAGAGAAGACAGGGCTTGACTGAGAGTACACTCTAAGGGGTATACTCTCAGGGAAAGGTGTGTATTGAAGAGCAAACGTCGTCTCTCCAGAGAGACGAGAAAGGGATGCACGCTGGAAAAGCTACAGAAGAGAGATGAGTTGTTGACGATACAGCAAATGGCGAGAGTTACCGGGCTCAGTGCTCATACATTGCGCTATTATGAACGCGCTGGTTTGATGATACAGTCCGTTGGGCGCGATGAGGCGAATGGCTATCGCTATTATACCCAGCAGGATGTGATCTGGATTGAGTTTCTCTTTGCCGACATTGCCCTGGCCGTGGCCTCGGTCTGGTTCGAGCGGTTAACGAGCGTCGAGTCCAAGAAACCATCAGGTCTGAAACTGCCTCCTGCCGTCCCGGATGCCGAGTCTGATCGTCCGGTACGTGCCTTACCCATGCGCACTTTGCGAGAGGACCCCCTGTCATGACACATCCCGTCTTTGACAAGCGCAAAACTCATACCCCCAATACCGAGCAACGATGGGCCATGGAAAAACCGATCTGGGAAGTAGTTGGAGGAGAGAGAAAGTGACGCCAATTCTAGCCACTAAACTTTATATCCCTCCGCTTCGGCCGAACGTGGTCATCCGCCCTCGCCTGCTCGAGCGGCTGAACGAGGGTCTGCACCGCAACCTGATCCTCATCTCTGCCCCCGCCGGCTTTGGGAAAACCACGCTGGTCAGTGAATGGGTCGTCGGTTGCCAGCGACCAGCAGCCTGGCTGTCACTGGACGAAGGGGATAACGACCCCACACGCTTTCTGACGTACCTCGTCGCTGCTTTGCAGACAATTGCGGCCACTATTGGAGAAGGGGTGGTGGGTGTGCTCCAATCCCCTCAGCCACCACCAACCGAAGCGATTCTGACGGCTCTGCTCAACGACATTACCACCATAAAAGACCAGTTCGTCCTCGTCTTTGACGACTACCACGTGATTGAGGCCAAAGCGGTTGATCATGCCCTCACCTTTCTGCTCGAGCATCTGCCACCACACATGCACCTGGTCATCGCCACCCGTGAGGATCCACCGCTGCCATTGGCCCGCTTACGCGTCGGGGGCCAATTGACCGAAGTGCGCGTCACCGACTTGCGTTTTACCCCCTCCGAAGCTGCGGGATTTCTCAACCAGGGGATGGGCCTCACCCTCTCAGTGGAAGACATCGCCGCCCTGGAAAGGCGCACTGAAGGCTGGATTGCTGGCCTGCAATTAGCCGCGATTTCCCTGCAGGGACAGCAAGATACCACCAGCTTCATCACATCGTTCACCGGCAGCCATCATTTCGTGATGGACTATCTGGTGGAAGAAGTCCTCGGGCAGCAGTCCGAACGCGTCCAGACGTTCTTGCTGCGCACGTCCATCCTCGAGCGCCTGTGCGGCCCCCTGTGTGATGCCGTTGTGCTCGACTCCTCTGCTTCCGGGCAAGCAACCCTGGAATATCTCGACCACGCCAACCTGTTCCTCGTTCCCCTGGACAACGAGCGGCGTTGGTACCGCTATCACCATCTCTTCGCTGATTTGCTGCGGCAGCGACTACAGCAGAGCACCGACTCGTCTCCAGGGGATGAGGAGATAGACGTGGCCGAATTGCACATCCATGCCAGCGTCTGGTATGAAGACCATGGCCTGGAGATAGAAGCTTTTCACCATGCGGTTGCTGCCCATGATGTTGAGCGCGCCGAGCGTCTGATGGAAGGAAAGGGGATTCCCCTGCATTTTCGTGGCGCGGTGACGGCTATACTGGACTGGCTGGAGTCGCTGCCAGAGACGGTGCTAGATGCCAGGCCCTCGCTGTGGGTGAGGTATGGCTCGTTGTTGCTGGTGAATGGCCAGACGACCGGCGTGGAAGAGAAACTCCACGCGGCTGAAGCAGCCCTGCAAGGCAGCGAGGCGGACGACAAGACCCAAAACCTTGTCGGACAAATAGCCGCCGCCAGGGCTGTGTTGGCGCTCACTCGGTACGATGTAGAACCCATGCTTGCCCAGTCACGCCGCGCCCTGGAGTATCTGCACCCCAAGAACCTGTCTTCCCGCGCTACAGCTAACTGGACGCTGGGGTTTGCCTACCTCCTCCAGGGAGACCGTGCTGCAGCCCGCCGGGCCCTTACTGAAGCCATCTCTCTCAGCCAGGCATCCGGGGATATCTTCACCACCATATTGGCGACAATCGGCCTGGGCAACGTACAGGAAACCGAAAACCAGCTCTATCTGGCAGCTGAGACCTACCAGCGCGTCCTGCACTTGGCAGGTGATCAGCCGCTTCAGATTATCTACGAAGCGCATCTGGGCCTGGCCCGTGTCCTCTACGAATGGAACGACCTGGAGGCCGCTGAGCAGCACGGGCGACAGAGCCTCCACCTGGCGCGGCAGTATGAGAGAGTGATTGACCGATTCGTTCTCTGTGAGGTGCTGCTTGCCCGCCTGAAACTGGCCCATGGAGATGTGGCCGGCGCGGCCGCTCTGCTAGCTCAGGCCAGTCAGTCCGCGCGCCAGCAAAACTTTGTGTATCGCATCCCTGAGGTTGCTGCCGCGCAAGTGCTGACGTTGCTGTGCCAGGGCAACCTGGCAGCGGCCGCTCATCTCGCGCAGACGCACGAACTCCCCATCAGCCAGGCCCGGGTACACCTGGCCCAGGGCGACACGTCCGCAGCCCTGGCGGTGCTGGAGCCATTGCGCCAGCAGGCGGAAGCAAAGGGGTGGGAGGATGAACGGCTCAAGGTGATAGTGCTGCAGGCGATCGCGCTCCATATGAATGGCGAAAAGGACAAGGCTGTGCAACTACTGGGGGACGCGCTGGCGCTGGCAGAGCCGGGCGGCTTCATCCGTCTCTTTGTCGACGAAGGTCTCCCGATGGCGCAACTCTTGTCCGAAGCAGCGGCTATTGGGATGATGCCGGACTATACAGGTAAATTGCTGGCGGTATTGGAAGCTGAGGAGCAGAAGCGCGAAGACACATCGTCTCTGCCCCCACCTGCCCAGCCCCTTATTGAGCCATTGAGCCGGCGCGAGTTAGAAGTACTCCACCTCATGGCTCAAGGACTCTCGAATCAGGAGATGTGCGAGCGGCTTTTCCTCGCCTTGGACACGGTGAAAGGACACAATCGGAAAATCTTTGACAAACTCCAAGTCCAAAGGCGCACCGAAGCTGTCGCACGTGCCCGCGAGTTGGGTCTGTTGTAGCCGAAACGTCAGTTTGCCCCAAGCGATCCATAAAGTCAACGTTTGAGAACTTCTACTCTCTTAATATCCCCACAAAACAACACCCCAAACAACACTTTCGTGTCTAGGCGTGCATACCGTAATGGAGCTATGCTCCTGGTAGATCGAGCAAGTGGTACAGACGGAGATGATCGGCCACAAGAGGGACAGGGTCATGTCAAACGAAATCAACTCAGAAATCGATCCAGGTCAACCAATGGTCTATCAGATCAGGATCAAGGGCCACCTGGGTCGTCAATGGACAGACTGGTTTGAGGGCCTCACCATCACGCTGGAAGACGACGGCGAGACGCTGTTAACCGGCCAGGTGGTCG
>WNFR01007566.1_pt1 | contig 11041 bp, 9 predicted proteins | sample 5400221 | NCBI WGS metagenome assembly WNFR01 (sample SAMN13153357, study PRJNA577476) | soil metagenome | isolation source: 40 cm soil under Madrone tree | place: USA:California | collected 2016-06-14 | reverse complement strand
GAAGGCGCCTTTCGGCTGAAACTCAACCAAGGCTTCCGCATAGTGATCGGCGATAGACTCAACCGAACTCCCAAATTTGACGTCCTGGATCTGCTTGGGCGGTGCTTGGATGCCGAAGAAGCGTATGGACGGCTCGAATCGTTGTGCGAGAGCGAGAAAGTCAGTTCCGGCTACACCCGACGCGGAGTGGACGCAATAAAACGCAGGGCTTTGCGTGTCCTTGGCGAGGGCGCTGTCGTTGATGGGCAAAATCACACGGTCCGAGTTGCGTGAGGCTCGGCCAAGCAGCGCGCTGGTGTTGTGCGCGAGAGCCATGTGCGACGACATGGTCATAGGGGGAACCCAAGGGGAACGTCATCTCGACGATTGTCGAAGGCGCAAACATTGCCGAATACCAATTTCTGCATTGGAGCTTTTATGCTGACCATATTCTGTAAAATGCGCACACCACGTCAACGCCATGAGCTGAAGCAGCCGTCTCGATCCCTGCACGCATAACTTAGCACGGCGCGTCACATCTCGGGCGGTCACTCCCCTCAATGGCGTCGCGGATTCAAGCTACGCCGTTCCGCAGCCGGCGGCGTAGGACGCCCTCCGACAAGGCGGAGCGCATTTAACCGACTTTGGCGTGCCGCTTGGACGTAGTATCCTTGCTGCATGACGGTCGAAACGACGATTACGTCCGGAACTGAACCAGCGCACTTCATTGCCTCTCCAATCCGCGCTTCTTGGATCCTTGCCGGCGAGCCGGTTGCGCGTGTTGCGCTGTTATCGAGTAGCGCCGATGGTACGGCAAGCACTTACTATTGGGACTGCACCGCCGGCCGGTTCAATTGGTACTACGCCTTCGATGAGACGCTGCACATTCTCGAGGGGTCTGTGAGGTTGAAGGCGCCATCGGGAAGCTCGCGAATGGTGGTGGCCGGCGACACTATCTTCTTTCCGGCGGGCTCGCAGGCCGAATGGACGGTCGATAAATACATTCGAAAGCTCGCTTTTTGCCGCACTCCGCTACCCAGCTATCTAGTTTCGGCGCGGGACATTGGTCGGAGGCTCAAAAGATTAATGAATGGCGGAGGAAAACAGCAAGAGGCTTCGGGGTTGTTATAGCGGCAAAACTCCCGAGTTCGGTGTCACCTCCCAGTCGGCAAGCGCCGAGTTCCCGGAGATACCCGACTCAAGGTAAGCCGCGCCAATGTTGCGGTGCAAAATAGCAATCGGATTGCGTGTTGAGTGAAAGAGTTACACTTTACGATACAAAGGTAGTGTCGCCGGCGGACCTAAAGGCTAGACATGCGAATTTTGATCTACAGCACTAATTTTGCGCCAGAGCCTACAGGGGTCGGAAAATACTCGGGCGAAATGGCCGCGTGGTTCGCTGACCATGGGCACGACGTGCGGGTGATCGCAGCGCCTCCTTATTACCCCGATTGGCGGAAGGATCGTCAGTATGTCTGGCCGCCATTCCGTCGCGAGCAATGGCGCGGCGTCGACGTATGGCGAGCCCCCCTTTGGGTCCCGAAGTCGCCCAACGGGTTCACTCGGATCGTGCATCTGCTGTCGTTCGCAATCGCGTCGTTTCCCGTCATGATGTGGCAAGTACTTTGGCGGCCAGACCTCGTGTTGACGGTTGCTCCAGCATTTGTGTGCGCCCCCGCCGCACTGCTCACGGCGCGCTTAGTCCGGGCAAAATCATGGCTGCACCTTCAGGATTTCGAGATTGACGTGGCGTTCGGACTGGGACTACTGAAGGGAAGGCTTTTACAGCGAATCGTGCTGCGCACGGAACGTTGGGTAATACGTCGTTTCGACACGGTGTCGACCATCTCGGGGCGAATGGTGGAGAAGCTCCTTACGAAGGGTGTGGTGCCGGAGCGTACCCGTTACTTCCCGAATTGGGTGGACATGTCGCGAACCAGGCACGGACCCGTGAAGGGGATCTACCGCGCCCAACTCGGCATTCCGAGCGATGCGGTGGTAGCCCTATTTTCGGGCACTCTGGGAGGCAAACAGGGATTAATGGTGATTCCTGAGGCGGCTCGTCTCCTTAAAAGTCGTCAAAACATTGTGTTCGTCATCTGCGGCGATGGGCTCATGAAGCCCGACCTCGAGACCGCGGTCGCGGAGCTGCCGAATGTCCGGCTTCTGCCACTGCAGCCCTCGGAACGCTTGTCGGAGTTTCTCGGAATGGCCGATATTCACTTGCTGCCGCAGAGCCCGGACGCGGCGGATTTGGTCCTTCCGTCGAAGCTTTCCGGGATGCTCGCCAGCGGTCGTCCTGTGATTGCGACTTGCCGCCCAGGTACGGAACTCAGTGAAATCGTCTCCCAGTGCGGTCTTGTGGTTGCACCGCAAGACAGCGCGGCACTTGCCCTCGCGATCAGAAGGCTTGCGGACGACGTGACGATGCGGCTTGAATTGGGTCGGCAGGCGCGCGAGTTCGCGGAATCAAATTTCGAGCGTGATGCGGTTCTGGGCTGTTTGTTTGGAGCGCTCGATGGAGCGGTTCCGGGAATCGCGAATGACGTAGCCGCCTGAACAGAGTTACATCGCCGGCGCATTCGCTGGCATGAATAAAAAGGGGGAGCGTTAGGTGAAATTAGGTCCAACCGACCCCGAAGAATAGGCAACATTAGCAAAGCACCCTAACAGCGTGTAATTGAGCGGGTTTTATAGACCGTTTTAAAGTAGTCTATTTGGAAATGAGATTAATGGAGAACTTGAAGTTTTATGAGCGCAGAACACGGTCAACCATGAGTCCGGGTCCGCAGAAATCGTTCCGCCGGCGCCGTTTGCCAGGCATCCTGGCCGTCTGTTTGGCATCTTTGGCAGCAACGGCAATCACGCCGGCGTTCGCGGAACATGAGTATTTGTTGGTGCCCGGGGATATCTTGAAGATCAGCGTGTTCAAGAATCCTGACTTAAGTCTTGACGCTCGTGTGGCCGAGGGAGGTTCAATCGCTTACCCCCTTATCGGTTCGGTAGCCGTCAGCGGACTCACTCTCCCCGGAGCAGAGAAAAAAATTGCGCAATTGCTCAGGGATGGAGGCTTTGTTTTGAACCCGCAGGTCAACATTTTGCTTACGCAAGGGTTTGGCAACCTGGTTTCGGTGATCGGTGAGGTCAATACCGCCGGACGGTATTCCCTGGATGCGGCGGGCGGCCATCTTTCGGGCATGCTGGCAGCGGCCGGCGGCGTGGCTGCAACCGGCGGAGATTTGGTGATCGTCACCGGCACGCGAAGCGGCAAGCCGTTTCGCCGAGAGGTGGATATAGTCAAGATGTCCCTGGGGAGCCCAGCCGATGACATCGAACTCTTCGGCGGCGATACGCTGTTCGTCAATCGTGCGCCCATGTTCTATATCTACGGGCAAGTCCAGAAGCCTGGTCAATTTCGGTTGGAGCGACGCATGACGGTGATGCAGGCGCTCGCATCCGGCGGCGGTGTCACCGGCAAGGGCACGCAGCGGGGCATTGTTCGTCATCGCCGCGACCCCAGCGGCAAAGTGAAGGAAGAGGGCGTGACCCTGGACGAAGATGTGCAAGATCAAGACGTAATTTACGTCAAGGAGAGCCTGTTCTGATGCGTCGCGGTGAATTCAATCGTCAAAGCGACCCTCCGGGGGCGGTCAAATATCTATGAGCATGAGCTTCCGTCAATTTCTATTGATAGTCCGAGCCTGGTGGCGATTGGCGTTCGGAATATTCTGCGCCGTCGTCATCGCCACGGTGGCCATCAGCCTCATTTTGCCCTGGCAGTACACGGCGATTTCATCTGTCGTGATTGACGCGAAGCCGGATCCGGTCACTGCCGGTGCGGGTGGGGGATATACGGAGCAGGGGCTCGCGAGCTACGTCGCTACGGAAGCGGAGATAATATCCAGCGAACGGGTTGCTCGGCGCGTCGTGAAGACACTCAAGCTCGACGAGGCGCCCGAGCTGAGGAAGAAATGGTTGTCGGCCACCCATGGAGACGGCGATATCACGACGTGGATCGCCGACTTTCTCACGAAGAAGAAAATTCGCATCACGCCCACCAAGGACAGCAACATAATCGACATCAGCGCCAAGTGGTCTGAGGCGAATGGAGCCGCGGACCTCGCAAATGCGTTTGCTCAAGCCGCCATCGAGACCAACATCGAGCTGAAGGTCGAACCGGCGAAACAGTACGCCGCCTGGTTCGATCAGCGGTCTCGGGCGCTGCGCGCGGACCTCGAGGCGAAACAAAAGCGACTCTCCGACTATCAGGCCGCCACCGGTATCATCGCAACCGATGAAAAGCTCGATGTCGAGAGCGCGAGGCTTGCCGAGCTTTCGACGGCATTGGTAGCGATGCAAGGGCAGCGGCAAGACAGTCAATCAAGGCTGCGCCAGTTAAGCCGCAACAACGAGTCACTGCCCGAAGTGCTGCAAAGCCCGCTGATAGCGGATTTAAAAAGTAGTCTATCGGAAGCCGAGGCCAAACAGTCGGACATTGCCGGCCGCCTTGGAAGAAACCATCCGGATTATCAAGCCGCTGAGGCAGAAGTTAACGGCTTGCGCGCGCGAATCGCGCAAGAGACGGAAAAAATTGCGGCTTCATTCGCCAATACGACGCAAATCAATATGCGACGAGAGAGTGATGTTCAGCAGGCGCTCGAAGCTCAGAAGAAGCTCGTGATGAACCTCAAACATCAGCGTGATGAGGCCTCCGTCTATCAAAATGACGTGCAAACTGTGCAACGCGATCTCGATGCAGTAACTCAACGCCTCGCACAGAGCAGCCTTGAGAGCCAGACGCAGCAGACGAATGTCGTCCAAGTCACCTATGCGATGCCCCCGATAACGCACTCGTTTCCAAATATGGGTCTCAATCTGGCGCTGGGCGCTTTCGTCGGTCTGATCCTGGGGATTGGGACCGCTCTGGTGCACGAAACGAGGGATCCGCGCGTGCGCGAGGACAATGACCTTGTCCGAATACTGGGTGTGCCGATCCTCGGGAAAATCGGCCGCATACATTTCGGTGCCGGCGGTAAGCCGCGCTTCGCTCTCAAAGCAGTTCGTCTCGAACAACTCGTCTCGAACAACTCGTCCCGAGCAACGCGCGGCGATTTGATTCGTTATTGAGATAAATTCTGGGGTGCAAAATTAACACAGCAAGCAACCGCCCGGTCATCAAGCCCGAATCGACACCGGACCGAAGTCGAGCGCTCGGTTCCATCCTGGTTGAGCACGGGCGACTCGCACTCGTTGACGTGGACGAGATTGAACGCTTTGCAAGGGCCAATGGGCTCCGATTCGGTGACGCTGCGCTACAACTTCAACTGCTCACGCAAAGCGACATCGATTTTGCCCTGGCACAACAGTTCAATTACGCGGTACTCGCGCGTGGCGGCGAAAATGGGGTCGCCGACGACCTCGTGGCCGCCTACCAACCGCAAAGCGTAACTCTTGAGCCATTGCGTGCGGTGCGAAGTCAGTTGATTCTTCGCTGGCTCAATACGGCCAATCGCAAAATAATTGCGATTACCAGTCCGGAGCGCGGTGAGGGCCGCAGCTGGCTCGCGGCAAATCTTGCCACATTATTTGCGCAACTCGGCGAGCGTACGCTGCTCATCGATGCCGATATGCGGCATCCGCGACAGCACACGCTATTTAACATTGATAATAGGGTTGGTTTGTCCGCACTACTTACCGGGCGCGCGGGTAGAGAAATCGCGCAGCGCATTCATCCGCAGCTACGCCTGTTTGTGGTGCCTGCCGGCATACTTCCGCCCAATCCCCAAGAGTTGCTCGAACGTCAGGTATTCGACGTGGTTCTGGATCTTTTTGCGGAGCAATTCACGGTCGTCGTGTTGGACACACCGGCCGCAACAGAGGCCGCGGACGCCCAGATTCTCGCTGCTCATGCCGGCGCAGCGGTTGTTGTTGCTCGGCGTAACCATACGCGGCAATCAAAACTCATCGAAGCCGTGCAAAGCTTTTCGCAGACCGGAGTGAACATAATTGGCAGCATTGTCAATGAGCACTGATATTACTCGAATGATGTGAGGGTGCCGGCGAACGAAAACTTCCTGACACAAAGTCGAACCATGCGAAACGAGGCTCAAAAAACGAATCGATTGCCGGAAGCGTTAATTGGCCTGGGTTGCTATGCGTCATTCTGGTCAAACGTCGACGGCATCGGCGACGTCATGCAACTATCGTATTTGGGCTTCTTTCTCGCAGCGGCATTTTATCTTCTCCTATTTGGGCGCTTCGAAAGTATCTCTCCGTCGGCAACGGAGATAATCATGTACTCCGTTGGCGTGCTTTCCGCATTCGTTGCGTTGTTTGGTTCACAAGAGTTCTCGGGCGAGTACACGCTACTATTTCTCGGTACGCTGATCCTGACGTCGATTCTTGCCCGCTCAGTGCCGCTGGAACGCCTTTTGGACATCGGCGCAGCCACGGCGTTTGCTTGTGTGCTGACCGCCATATTGGCCGACGGGCGAGATTTCCACAGGGCGTTGACCATCTCCATAACGAGTCATGGTCTATTCCGCTACACGCCCCTGAACACTCATCCGGTGCTGATGGGCCTGATTTTCGGCGTGGGTTCGATCTTGATGGCACGGAAAGCGATTCTCGCTACGGCAATAGCTCATCGGGTGGCAATGATTGTCGGGTCTTTATTGGCCTTCATTTTTATGGTCGCGGCATCAGCTAGGGGTGCATTGCTCTCGCTGTTCATCGCAGCAATAACTGCGGTCGTGCTGGATGTTCGGTTTGGAAAAGGAACGCGCTGGAAACTGATGGGCGCATCCGTTGTGGCCGCGGGCGTGCTGGCTATTTCCGCCGGCGATAAAATCGCGGCCTACCTTGATGCGATCTTGCAGCTCCACTCCCACTACAGAGGACTGAACTCAGGAATGACCGGGCGAGATGTGCTTTGGGCCCGCGGCATTTCCACCTTCGTGTCCGATCCGGTTGTGCTTTTTGTTGGCGGTGGCCTCAGGTCTTCTGAGGCGACAACGATCGATTTTCAAACGGAAAATTCTTACATCACGATTCTTCTGGACAGCGGACTTTTTGTTGGAGGTTCCCTCATTCTTGCATTCTTCTACGCACTGATAAATGCACGTCGATTGTCAAGAAATGCGGACGCATCAGATGCATCAAAGCAATTGCTGTTCTTGGTCCCTCTTCTCGTATTTGTACTGGTTCAATCATTCTTTGAGCGCCAATTGTTGGCGGTTGGCAACCCTGCTTCATTGCTGATGCTGGTGGTGTTTGTATCGCTCTCTCTGCGTTCAAGGCGTAGAGGTGATTTGGTGCATTCCCAGGCGCCTATTCCAGTGTTTTCAGGGGAATCTGATGACGGTGGTTACCGTGGCGCGGGACAAATGACGCTCGGAAAGCAACAGAGTAGTCGAGGAGGGTAGCGTTGCGTCAACGTCTTGACATGAGAAGGACGGTCATAGTGAGCTGTTGCTGGGCAGTTTCAGGCGTTGGTTTGTTGCCATTCACGCCGGCGCACGGCGAGCCGCCCGTTGGCGCCGTACCTGTTGGCGCACCGGTAGGCGCACCCGACATCGGATTCGCGACGACTCCGGCTCCGACCGAGGAAGGCAATTTCGAGAAAAGCTTCGATGTGTTTGTCGCGGACCAACTGACGTACGACAGCAATCTGTATCGACTTCCGTCCAATATTACCGATGTCACCGCTCTCGTCGGAGCGAATGCGAGCCGGGCCGATCATATTAATACTGCGTCTTTGGGCGCCGATGGCCGCTGGAGCGCCGGAAGGCAGTGGTTCGATGCTGATGTTCGGGTCGATGACAATCGGTTCTCCCATAACACTTCTTTGGATAACCAGTCCGGTACGGGAAAATTTGATTGGACTTGGCGCGTCGGGAGCCTTCTGTCCGGGCATTTGGGTGGGGATTACACGCGCTCCCTTGCGGGATTTGCATATACCGGATTTTTGGGCAAGGACTTGGTGAATACCTGGCAATATTTCGGTAACGCGCGCTACCAGCTTGGGCCGCACTGGGCAGTTTTCGGCGGAATAAACGAAGCGGATTCTTCACACAGTGCGTCGCTCGAAAACGTCAACGACCTTCGCACCAAGTCGGGTAATGCGGGAGTCGAATTTGCAACGAATGTCAATGATTCGTTCGGCTTGGAATACCGCTATACCGACGGGAGTTATCCGCAAAATTTTATAGTACTGAACGGCGCCTCCTTCGATCGGAATTACCATGATGAATCTGAGCGGGTTTTGGTGAAATACGCGATGAGCGAAAAGACCACGCTCGACGCGAGCGCGGGCTATTTGAAGCGCGATTACCTGAATGCATCATCCCTCGGCACGTTTTCGGGCGACATCTGGCGGTTATCCGTGCAGTGGCTGCCGACCGAAAAGACGCAATTGAATTTTGCTGCCTGGCATGATCTTGCGGCTTTCTTGTACGCGCAGTCTGATTATTTTGTGCAGAAGGCCGAAAGGATTACCGCCCTGTGGGTGGCGACGGAGAAACTCACCTTGTCCACGGGACTGACGATAAGTGACCAAGACTACATTGGCTCGAGTCTCAGTTCACTGACGTTGGGATCTCGGCATGACAGGATAACGTCGGAACGGACGAGTATCGTCTACTCGCCAAGGCGAGCCCTCAGCATCAATTTCTCCTATCGATACGAACAGCGAAACTCCAATCAGGCGCAGTATAAATATAACGACAACTTGGTTAATGCCGGTCTCACGTATCAGTTCATCTGGTAGTTACTTTCGAGACTTACGTCAATCGGCGCGGCCTATGCTTCCTACCCCTCCCGGGGGGCCGGTGAACCCTGATTAGCCCTTCCAGTCGAAATTTCAACCGCAGGCTGTCCCATGTCCGCCGCTGCATTCTTAACCCGCCTGAAGAACTCGCGCATCGCCCACGGCATCAGCGCCAATGTCTATTCACACTTGGTTCAGACTGCCTTGCAGCTTCTTGCCGTGCCCATATTCGCGACGCATTGGGGCCTCGAAACGTACGGCGCCTGGCTCATCATTTTTACCGTCCCGAACTATCTGGCTTTTTCCGACTTCGGGTTCGCCGCCGCCGCGGGAAACGACATGACGATCAGTATCGCGCGCGGAGATCGCGCCGCTGCGATCGAGACTTTTCACGCCGTTCGAGCTGCGATGGCCGGTATATGTCTGGTCCTTCTGCTCATATGCGTCGCGGCCGTGTACGGCATTCCGGACCGATCGCTCGCTTTCGTATCGGGCGTATCGCACGATCAAGCGCGCTTCACGATATTGATGCTGGCCGCGTATGGCGTGCTTTCCGTCCAGAACAGCATCAGCCTTGCGGCATTTCGCTCGATCCGCAAATACGCAACCGGCACGTATCTGCACAATACCATGACTTTCGCCGAAAACATCGGAGCCTTCGTAGTCGTGTCTCTCGGGGGAAACATCGAGGCCGCGGCGGCCACCTATCTGCTGCTCGGCGTCGTCGGCATTGCCGTCCGCATGGTGTGGCTACGGGCCCTGGCACGGTGGCTGGTGTTCTTCTCCTGGCGAGTGTCTTTCGGCGAGATCCGAAGGCTCCTCCAACCGGCCCTCGCGATGCTGGCGCTGCCGCTGGCGCAGGCGCTGTTCTTGCAGGGCACTGTGGCCGTGGTCGGGCTGGCCGCGGGCGCTGCGACGGTTCCCGCATTCACAGCAGTTCGCACGCTCTCGCGCGTCGGCGTGCAGCTCGCGATGATCGTGAATCGTGCGGTACTCCCCGAATTCACCATGGCCGCGGCGGCGGTCGACCACTCGCGCCGTGCGAGACTTGCGTTCATGAGCATCGCGTCCAGCATCGTTATTCTCTTGCCTATATTCTTCGCCGTCGTGATCGGCGGCCCGCTGATTCTCAAACTGTGGACTCACGGCGCCATCCATGCGCCATATGCCCTGATCGTCGTCATGGCCGTAACGATGGTCGTCAACGGCACCTGGTTTCCGATCTCCAATTTGATCTTAGCGCTGAACCTTCACTCGCAATATTCGTACTACTACCTGGCAGCCGCTGCGGGTTCCGTGCTGTTGAGCTATCCGCTGGTGAGATGGCTCGGCTCTCCGGGGGCCGCGGTCTCGCTGCTGGCATTGGACTGCATCATGTTTGGCCGCGTATGGACCGGAGCAATGGCCCTCAAAGTCTTCGATCCGAGAGAGGTCTACCAGGCCGCAATGATCGAAGGCGCCCGACTGCGCCTGGTGTTGTCGAACTACACCGTGCGCAAGGGTCGTGACAACCCGTCGCCGCCGGACGAGCCCCCCCATCCGCCGTAGGCGCGCCGGTCTGCGGCATTGGCGAAAAGATCCATTGATCGGGGCCGATCAATGCGACTTCGTCTCCGGAGCCTCATTCGAATAGCGCTTGCCCTGGGCCCTGTTGGCGGCGGCGCGATTTGCCGGCGCACGCCTCGGGGACAATTTCTCCTCGGCCGCGCTGATTTTGGCGGCGACGCCCGGCAAGGTCGGCGCCAGCGCCGCGGCGCGGCGATAGTTGCGAATGGCATCCGCCGGCCGCTTCGCCCGCACCAGAGCATCCCCCAGCGCCACGAGAAGCGCAGGATCGCGCGGGTTCCAACGAATGGCATCGTAACAGGCGCTCAGATCCGCGTACGTATGGCAGCGGGCGGTGTCACGCGTGAGCGTCGCTGAGTCGGCGTTGCCGCCGGCAGGCGCTGCCGCCCCCCACGACCACGCCGCCGTGGACAGGAGCAGGCACGCCAACGCGCAAACGCTCGGCCTCATGGCTCGAGGTCTCTGACCAGCCGAATTCCCACGCTGCTGGTCCGGTAGTCCGCCGCGAAGTGGTTGCGGTAATCGGCCCGCACGTAGCCCGGCGATGTGAACCAGGAGCCCCCGCGCATCTCGCGCTCGGCGCAATTGCCGTCGGTGCGCGCCGACCCGTCGACGGGCGCGCGGGTGTAATCCGGTTGCCAGCAATCTTGGGTCCATTGAAAGACGTTGCCCAGCATGTCGTTGAGACTGAATGCATTGGCTTTGAACGAACCGACGGGTGCCGTGTAG
>WNFR01017654.1_pt1 | contig 11043 bp, 9 predicted proteins | sample 5400221 | NCBI WGS metagenome assembly WNFR01 (sample SAMN13153357, study PRJNA577476) | soil metagenome | isolation source: 40 cm soil under Madrone tree | place: USA:California | collected 2016-06-14 | reverse complement strand
AGCTCACAGAGAACTGCAGAACGTGCTAAGACAGGGGTTACTCTGGTTGATGGTCTTACAGCTTAGCATCTTTTCAGCCGCGGAGATCGGATTTGGCAGCTGGATCGTCACAGCGGTAAGCCAGAGCGCTGCTATTAGCCTGGCTCTCACGGCCCCTGTAGCTACAGCTTTCTTTATTGGCCTGACGGCTGGCCGACTCTTTGGAGCGCAGTTGCTCAGGCGAGGCTGGATCGACGAGACGCATTTGTTTTATACAGCTCTATTGGGGGGGACTTTTTGTAGTGTAATTGTGGCAATTTTTCCCGGCCAAGTGCTCGTCTCCTACGTTGCAAGCGCGCTGGTGGGCTGTTTTTACGGGCCGCTCTTTCCCAGCATTATGGCAATCACCTCACGCCGTTTTGTGCATGCTATTGGCCCGGTCAGCAGTATTCTGATCATCAGTACAGATGCGACCTCGATGATTGTGCCGGCAGCAATGGGTCTCCTCATTCCAGCCCTGGGCATCAACTGGGTGATGGCCATTCCCGCTCTGTGCTGTGCGTTCGTTTTCCTTCCGATGACGCTGGCCAATCGTGCGCAGCCACAGGGCCAAACCGACCACCATGATGGGTGACATCTATCGTGAGTAGTGCTTGCGAGAACATCTGATCCCGGAAGGTCAGAGCAGGTAACTCTCAGAGTGAGACAGTTTGTGACTTTTCCCATAGTTTGTCCGCGGCCGGAGGCAAAGTTTGTCCGCAAAAGCCCGGTTTCACGCTCGATGCGATGGTGCCAAAAGCATCGGATTCTGTGCCTTTGGCGTCATAGTGTGTCCGAAAGTACAAATTGGACGTTATCGATGTCCAAAAGTTTGAATGCCGAGGAAGCCGACGATGGTTTGGAGAACTGTTTGTTACCCTCATTTGGAGCACCTGGCCGCTCCAGGAGGGTACAAAGCAATGAGGATACTTGCTTGATTTCGGCTTCTGAGATGAGTGTAGCGTATTTTCCGAATCGGTGCATCGATGAAAACACGGAGATTGTGAGGAAACAACATGTAGGTTCTCGGAACTCTGACGCAGGGAAACAAGAAACTTGCCTTTCCCTGCGTCACGAGAACCGCTCTGGCATGCTCCTATCACTCGATATGAGGACATTCGCACGTTGTGTTCCCATATCGACAAGGCTATGGCCAAACCTCGTAGAGGCTATTGAATGGATTCTCCATCGGCACACGCTGCGCCTTACTGAAGCCCGCCTCTGCGCACAATGCTCGTACTTTTGACTCTGGCATGCCCATCGTCCCCAGACCTTCGCCATGCTCAGCCAGTGACGAGGTCATGCAGTAGAGGACACTGAAGCCGTACAGAAAACTCCCCAATGGTCCCTCATTCTGCTCTAGTGTTTCCGCCGCATTGATTTCAAGGCAAACATACCGACCGTCGGGCTGTAATGTAGCACGAATCGACCGGAGTAGCTCTCGTGGCTTTGCTGAATCGTGAATGACATCAAAGGTGGTAATGATGTCGTACTGTTCGGGAAGCCCCTGCGAAGCGTCCAATTGTTGGAAACGTACTCGCTCTGTCACGCCAGCCTGTTGCGCCAGCAGTCTGGCGTGTTCAATAGACGGGCCATACACATCGTATCCAACGAAGTGAGAATTGGGATAGGCTTGTGCGAGCTTTACTACAGCGCGCCCGCGACCACAGCCAACATCGGCAAGTGTGGTTCCTCGTTCCAGTCTCGCATGCACTTCAGGTATTAATGGCATCCAGACGGGAATGAGCAAACTCTCGAACCAGGTATTGGTGAAGCGTTCCTGTCCGTCCCAGGTGATCTCGTCGTAGGCCGCCTGGGGAACGCCGCCTCCATCCCGAAAGGCCTGGATAATGGGTTCAATTTGACGAGCAAGCGCGGTGACCCACTGATGGATGCCACCAAAGAACATGGGGCCACTTTCCTGCACGAGTACCGGCATATGCGCTGCTGGAAGCGTGAAACGTGAACTTGCTGGATCATAGGTTATATAACCAGCACTCGTCATAGCATACAGCCATTCTCGGACATAGCGTTCATCGTTGTGTGTACGCTGCGCTAATTCTTCACTGGTCGCGGGGCTCTCTGCGAGGTTGCTAAAAAGCCCCAGACGATCACCAATGCTTGCCATGATGGTCGTCGTCAAACCACTGGTGTCACTGAGTACCTGGCCGAGGAACGCCTCGGCCTCTGCCTGTTCAGTTGTCGTATGCGTTGTCATGTCTTTTCCCTCCGTCATTTTCAGATGAATACACTGGGGAAATATTTTCCCCGACTTCTGTTCATTTCATAGGTTCCGTTTCCTGCAAAAGGAAACCATCGGCGGCATCTCTGCGCCCGGCTTTCCCCCGAGCCTCAGGTCTCGATTGGGGTCTCCGCTCGTGTCCCCCACTGGGCCCACGAGCCGTCGTAGACGCGGACATCGGGATAGCCCAGCAGATACCGCAAGACCAGCGCTGCCTCGCTGGCGCGGGCACCGATGGTACAGTAGGTGACGATGCTGCGCGAAGCCGAAACGCCTCGCTCCTGGAAGAGTTGCCGCAACGCTGCCGCGCTCTTGAAGGCACCATCAGCTGTATGCAACAGGTCGATGTGCAGATGGATAGCACCGGGAATGTGACCGGGGCGACCGGCACCTGCCGTAGCACCCGATGGCCAGAAGCGCTCGCCAACGAATTCGGCCTGCGAACGCACATCAAGGATAAGTGGGTCCCCACTCCCCAGGGCTGCTTGTAGCGCCTGAAGCTCTATGAGCTGGGTAACCTCGGCTACTGGAAGCGTATAGGTGGACGGCACCGGCTCAGGCACAGCCGTCGTCCAGGGCAAATCCGCCTCGCGCCAATCTTGCCGCGTACCATTGAGTACCAGTGCGCGCTGGTGTCCGTATGCCTTCGTCAGCCAGAACCCAAGATAGGGGCCATAGCCGTAAAAGACAATCGTGGTAGCGGATGTAAAGCCAGACCTGCGGAGCAGCTCCTCAAACTCGCTACGCTCCAATGGACTGTAATCCTGCGCATGGTGGAGGTCAGTGTAGGCGTTCCAGAGAATAGCATTTGGGATATGGCCCTGGTCATATGCCGCCCGGCTGACATCTACCTCGACCACGCGTACATCTGGATCGTCGAGGTGCTCCGCAAGCCAGGCTGGTTGCGCAAACACAACCGCAAGCGCCGTACTGTCGGCCCGCATAGCAATGTTGTCTGTCAACTTGTTTCTCCTTGTGTTAACTACTGCAAAACAATATCATTGTTGAGCGAGGGGAATCCTTCTTGATTCCGATCGTTGACAGTAGTGTACTCAGAAAGCACACACATTCCATCAGGAAAAACACAGAGGTTTTTGGACGAACTACCCGGAGATGTAGGCGGGAAGGGCACAGAGAAAAGGTGTTATCAGGAGGTATGAAGCGAGGCGTATCGCTATTGTCCCTGCGTGTTTCCACGCATCTTTGCTCATTCGGCCTGTTTCACAAGCCCAATTTCGACAGCCCATACCGCTATCTGCGCACGCGAAGAAAAAGCTAGTTTGGATAAGATGGCGCCAACATGGGTCTCGACAGTTCGGTAGCTGACAACCAACTGGTCGGCTATCTCACGATTCGATTTCCCCTTTGCAATCAATACCGCCACTTCGCGTTCGCGCTCGGTCAACCCTCCAAATGCTTGCTTGGCGGCACGACGGGGTGAGGAGGTCGCACGCGTGCGCGGCAGAAGAGCTTCGGCCTCGCGGAAAAATTGCTCTTGCATGTGTTCGTCTGGTATATTCTCTGCAAGTTCCTCGATGATCGTACGGGCAGTCGAAAATGCCTGTTCTGCTTCGGCCTCTCGTGATGGGGTTTGATACAGCGTGCCGAGCGTCACGCAAATGCGCCACAGCCAGGGGCGGGCTCCCTGCGCAGTCGACATCTCCTGCGCGCTTCGCAGCGCCGTTTCTGCTTCTGTTGCCTGTGTTCGCCGCGGAGGCGCTCAATCGCTGAGTGATCTGCAAGGCCAGAGCTGGATCACCACGGGCAAGCGCAAGTTCTGCTTGCGCACACCAGGCTATGCGTTGCCCTATTGTCTGAACGGGAGCATCTCCACCGAACTCAGCATTGAGGAGGGATTCTGCCTGCTCAAGCTCGCCTTGCAAAATACAGGCTGATGCGAGGCTTCCGGTGGATGTGTTGATCCAATGCTTTGAGCCAATCTCATGCGAGAGCCGCAGAGCCAGCTTCAGATGGTGCTGCGCCATGAGCGGGGAAAGAAGATCGAGATAGAGCGCTCCAGTTGCCCAGTGTGCAGCGACCATCCATTGACGATGCTCAAATTCTTCCGCAATCAAGAGGCTCTGCTGTAAGGCATCCAATGCGCGCCTATACTCACCTTGAGCGCTCAGGCAAAGTTCCAACTGATAGAGAGCGTAGGCTTCGCCAGAACGCTGGCCGATTTCGCGCGCGATTTTGAGCGCCATCTCAACATCTGGCAGAAGCTCAGCGAGAGTGGTCGCGGCTGAAACCATCGTATTGGTGATAGAAAGCGCGCCGCGAAGCGTCAGCGAGGCCAGACTGGAAGTGAGGCCCAGGCGATCGTCCAACTGACGAAAGAGCGTGACCGCCTGTTCATAATACCTCGTACCCTGCACCAGGTCACCGCCCAGATAACTCGCCATACCCAGCAGATCAAGCGTCTCGGCAATGCCGTGCGGATCGTTGAGCTGCCGGAAAATGGCCAGCGCCTCCTGGTGGCATCGGAGCGCTTCGAGCGGCTCCTCCACATTGAGATGCCAGTTCCCTACCCGGTTCAGACTGCGTGCGAGCATGGATGGCTGACCCATCGTGCCTGCGTGTTCATAAGCACGCTGGAAAAATGTACGTGTATGTGTATAGTCGCGTTCCGCCCACAGAGCGCCAAGATCGATGAGGCTCTGCCACTCTGCCACAGCATCTTGAGCAGTACGGGCAGCGTCCAGGGCCTGCTCGTAATCGCTACGCGCGTGCTCAAAGTCGCCCAGTGTTTCATACGCTTGTCCACGTGCTCGGTAGATCGCAGGTGAGGGTGATTTCCCCAGGTGATGGGCGGGCGGCATCCAACGCCCGCGTAAAGTGTTCGATGGCGGCCCACAACGAATAGAGACTTTGTGCCTTTTCTCCCGCGCGCAATGTATAGAGTAGTGCCTTTTCCCACATACCGGCTTCGTAAAAATGGTAGGCCAACTCTGCCAGGTGGGCGTCGTATGCTGAGGCGTAGAGTTGCTCCATCGTTTCGGCAATCGTGCCGTGCAGCTTCTTGCGTTCACGCACCAGAAGTTCTGCGTAAACGTCCTCGCGCGTCAACGCATGACGAAAGGCAAACCGCTCCTCCGATTCTTCAACGACGAATTGAGCAGCCATGAGCTCTTTCATGAGGGTGAGCAACTGCTGTTCATCATGTTGCGTTAACTGCTGGAGGAGAGCGAAATCGAAGCGGCGTCCAGCAATCGCTGCCAGGCGTAACACCTGCCTGGCGGACTCGCTCAATTCATTCGTACGCTGTTGTACCGCGTCGTGCAGGCTGCGCGGGATATGCATCTCATTGAGTGGCCTCCGATCCCAGGTGCCATCTTCGTAAAAGATTCCTCCCGCTGCGATCAGTGATTTGAGGATCTCCTCAACGAAAAAAGGATTCCCTTCAGTAAGTGTATACAGCAGATCTGGAAGTTCTAACTGCCTTGAGCGGGAGAGCGCGAAGATGGCGCGCAGCATGCCGTCGAGATCACTGCGCGATAGGCGTGCAAGCAGGAATTCCTGAGTCAGTCGCTCACGATCAAGCTGTGTCAGCCAGTGGCTGAGACTGGAAAGGACCTCATCACTGCGATAAGTCACCAGGAGCAGCAATGGATGAGCAGCACAGCGCCTTGCCAGGTAATGGAGCCATTCCAGACTGGTATCGTCGCTCCAATGCACATCCTCAATGATCAACAGGACCGGCTGTTTGGTAGCCAATCCGGTGAACCAGCGTGTCAGTGCCTCGAAGAGGCGACGTTTCTCTTGTTCTGGCTCAAGCAGGGGAAGTGGCGGCAGAGGAGCCGATTCGGGCAGCATGTGAACCAGATCTGGGATGAGTTGAGCAAACTCGCGAGCAAACGGTCTCAACTCCGTAGCGATCTCAGTTCTGGACTGACCAGCAAAATGCGTTCGTAACAGGTCGAGGAGAGGAGCGTATGGGCAAGAAGTATCCCCTGGAAAGCAATTTCCCTGGAGGAGTCCGAAGCCCTGTGCAAGAGCGTACGTTTTCCCCTCGGCAACCAGGCGCGATTTGCCAATCCCCGCCTCACCGCTCATGAGGGCAACCTGCCCCATACCTCGTTTAGCCTGGTCAATGAGCATATGAAGGGCAGTCAGATCCGCTGCCCGGCCAATCAAGACCGGGCAAACGATTGGCTTATTAGGGGATAGCACCATGGCTTTCACTACCTTTTGATAAAACTTAACATATGTACTCCTACAGATACGTCTATTTGATTATAGTCTGCGCCAACGTTTGCTCTTAATTTCGGTGATAACGAATAAAAGCGCTTTGCTAACGTCGCTCATCATGTTTGAAACCGTGCCTATTTTCCAATATTCCTAAGATGATAGTCATTTTAACAGGAAAACATTGTGGATGGAAGAGTAAAGAATGGTAGTTGACCCAATAGGTTCAGGCATGTTTCTCAATTAGATTGGTGGCTAGAGGACGCAATTTGGACGAGGGAAAGGAAGCAAAGCTTGTCCTAACACTATTAGAAGTATGGTTTATCCGGAGTGGACAAACTATAAGTAAAGTCACACAGTTATACAGTTGAGGTCTTGTGGAGGGTGACCGATGGGGCTTGAACCCACAACCGCTGGAGCCACAATCCAGAGCTCTACCGATTGAGCTACGGTCACCACGTACTTAACGTATCGTCAGTATAGACGACACCCCGCGAGTTGTCAATAGTTTGAAGGCCCTGCCTTTTAGAGACGACGTCATACTTTATGGCTATACAGCTTTTAAGAACATCTGAGTACCGAAGAAATCGCGCTGAACTAACAGGAGCGAATAATTTGCCCTACTGTGCGTATTGACATGTTCTTCATTCTTGCATACCATTAGGAACGTTGAGCAGCACAGGGGAAACCGCGCATGAAATAGGAGGAAGCATACAGCCATGGCAGAAGCATCGAGCTGGCGCAACTTGCTAGGCACCATCATCAGCGACCCACAGGAAAGACAGCGCCTGGCCAACGCCATCGGGGTCAATCCGTTCACCCTCACCCGTTGGGTCACTAACCAGTCGCTTCCCCGCCGGGAAAGTTTGCTCCGCCTTGTAAAGGTGTGTCCCCCTCAATATAGTGCGCTGCTGAGCAACCTGATCGCCCAGGAATGGGAGGACTTTTCTCTCACCGATGCTGCTGGCGACCTGCAGGCAGCGGAGGCGGTGCCTACCGAGGTGTATACCGATGTCCTGGCGATCAAGGCAACCACCCCCCAGAATACCCACTTCTGGATGATCAGCCAGCGCCTGGTGTCAGCCATGCTCAAACAACTCGATCCCCACAATGTAGGAGTGGGTATTTCCATCCTTGCCTGCACTAAACCAGCAGCGGGCAAGTCCGTTCGCAGTCTGCACGTAGTAGGTGGAGATGGAACCGCGCCCTTGAAGCAGAAAACGAGCGAGGCCGTTGCCTACCTGGTAGGCATCGAGTCGCTGGCTGGCTACGCTGTGACGGTGGGCCGTCTGTTGTCCCTGCAGCATATGGAAGGCGATCGGCTCCCGTTCCTCAAGATAGCAGGGATAGAAAGTGCTATAGCTTGCCCGGTGAAAAGGGAGGGCCGCACAGCAGCAAGCCTTTCCGTCGTTAGCATCCAGGCCGACTATTTTCTGCAAACGCAACTGACCCTCATCGAGTCGTATGCGAATCTGGTTGCTCTCGCCTTCACAGAGGAGCAATTCTACGAACCCGAGCGCATTCGACTCAGCGCGCTGCCCGATCAACAAAGGCAGCGTCTTTCATTCTCGACATTCCAACAGCGCGTGAAGCAGCTCATGAACGTGGCGGTCAGGAATCAGCACCCCTTAAAGGTTACAGAAGCTGAAGAGCAAGTATGGCAGCAGCTTGAAGGGGAGCTGCTCGACGTACCTCTTTCGACAGAGGAAGAGAGCGGAACAAAAGTATATCCATAAAGAACCAGGGGATATCCGCTGGTTCTTTAGAGAACATGTTTCCTAGAACCAAGAGCGCTACTTACTCGTATATAGTCCAGTGAGGGTTCCCTATCTCCGGTCTGCTCAGCGGGATGGTCTCCCGCCACGAGAAAGGGGCGCGTTCCTTGAGGTCGCCTTAGATCTAAGTCGAGAAAGAGCCAGGTTTGCAGGACGCGGGTCCTGCTGATAGTGTCGTTCTGAAAAGAGAAAGCGCATGTCAAATGTTCCATGTCGCCACGTCTGACCTCCAGCATTTCCTGATGACCTATGGCTATTGGGCTGTGCTCTTGTTTGTTGCCATCGAGAGTATAGGGATTCCTTTCCCAGGTGAGACGATGCTGCTGGTTGCCGCAATCTATGCGGGGACGACACATAAACTCTCCATCTGGCTGGTGATCCTTGCAGCAGCCAGTGGTGCCATTCTGGGTGATAATATCGGCTTCTGGATCGGGCGCGAAGGGGGCTACCGCCTCCTCCACCGTTACGGACGCTATATCCGCCTCAATGAACGCAGGCTGAAAGTGGGTGTATATCTCTTCCGCAAGCATGGAGGCAAAGTGGTCTTCTTTGGGCGCTTTGTTGCCGTCCTGCGCGCCTGGGCTGCCTTTCTCGCCGGGGTGAGCCGCATGCCGTGGCCGCGTTTTTTGCTCTTCAATGCACTAGGAGGAATCATATGGGCCACACTGTATGGGCTTGGAGGCTATCTGCTGGGCGACCAGATCCGGCGGTTGACTGGCCCTGTGGGGACAATCACTATCATCCTTGCTGTGGTAATCATCATCGCTTCTATCGTCTTTGTCTGGCGAAATGAGCGGCGATTAGAAGAGAAAGCGGAAAAAGCTTTGCCTGGCCCGATTGAAAATTACTAGCGATTTGGGAAGCCCTGGAAAATCAACCCTTGACAACTCCTGCTACCTGCCATACACTCCAATCAAGACGACAATACAGGCGGGGTGTGAGTGAGAGCAAAAGGATAGCAGGTAACATGTCACAGAGTATCCCAGAAGAGACAACGGGAGAAGAGTTTCCCGGTACCGAAACCGAACTTGCGCAGTTACCACAACTTCCCCCTGGTGTTTTTATACCTGCGCCAGGAACGACACCCCGGCGTAGGACGCGCTGGCCCGATGCTATAGACGTTATCTTCGAGAAAGACCCCGCCTGTAGCAACATCTTTGAGGCGCTGCTCTACCAGGGGCTGTGGGCGATCTTCTATCATCGCATCGCTCACGCTCTTTACAAGGCGCGTATCCCGTTTCTGCCACGCCTGATTTCGCAGTTTGCCCGTTTCATTACAGGAGGCATCGAGATCCATCCCGGGGCAAAGATTGGGAAACGCTTTTTCATCGATCACGGAGCCGGCATTGTGATCGGTGAGACGACAGAGATCGGCAATAACGTGATGCTCTATCACCAGGTGACTCTGGGCGCTACCGGCTGGTGGCGACCTGGCCCTGGCCGCAGGCAGAAGCGCCATCCATCGATCACAGATGATGTGACGATTGGGGTAGGAGCGGCTATCCTAGGCCCAATCACTATCGGCAGGGGCAGCAAGATAGGCGCAATGGCGCTGGTGCTCGAATCGGTCCCACCAAATTCAGTGGTTGCTGCCAAACCTGCTGAATTGCTGGTAAAGAGCGGTGAGCCTTTAGTGAAGCACCAGGAATTGACGCAGGGTTGGAATGGTGAGATGGACTACCAAATATAGAGCTGCCTAATAGGTCAAGATTGTGCTAATCACCATATCCCAGAAACGCTCTACCTCCAGAGCATAGCCAACACGTGCATTTGGCTCTTTACCCAGTTTGCCGTAGACATCGCACACCGTGCGACCAGAGGTCCACTCCCCGGTTATTTCAATTTCAACGTGCATCCTGTGTGCTCGTATGATGGTGGGATCAACCACGGCGGCTACTGCGCAGGGATCATGCAGCGGTGCGGCAGGAAAGCCGTAGATGGTGCGGTAGGTATCAGCGAAGAAAACAAGCAGATCAGCGGCAAAGGTCGCTACAGGACGCTGAGCAGCACGCAGGCGTTCAATTACCACTGACGTCGCCAGGGCCTGATGCGTTACCTCTAGTGGGGACATCGTGATTGGCCGGCCACAGCCGAAGACAATAGCCGCGGCTTCAGGGTCGGTATGGATGTTAAATTCGGCGGCGGGTGTGACATTGCCAAGGCCAATCGCTCCTCCCATGAGAGAAATGGCCCTGATTTTGGGAATGATGGCAGGCTGCTGGCGCATCGCGGCGGCAATATTTGTCAGCGGGCCGGTAGGGACGAGCGTGATATCTCCTTCCGAGTTCATGAGCAGATCGATGAGCAAATCGACGGCGTGCCGGGGATCCGGTTCAATGGTTGGCTCCGGGATGTGCGGGCCATCCATACCGGATTCGCCATGAATCTCCGGTGAGTGCTTTGGTGGACGTACAAGTGGCCGATCCATGCCCATGGCTATAGGAATTGCGCGGATATTAGCCAGCGAGCAGACTTTGAGCGCGTTGCGCGTGGTCTTCTCAACCGACTGATTGCCGGCAATGGTGGTTATTGCGAGCAGTTCAACCCCGGGATGATGGGCGGCTAGCAGGATGGCCATGGCATCGTCATGGCCGGGGTCGCAGTCTAAAATGATCTTGTGCTTCATGCTATGTTTACACCAATTAAGCCATAGATTCGACGAGCTATGTGTTCGCCCACTCCCATACTAGCATGCATAGACAACTACTTTCAAGAAAACTGGTACCTATTCAGGTACATGCCTGCGGCGGCGAAATGCGGAGGGTCACTAATCCTTGGTGAGATCTGCATATTACGTTGCTACTGCAATACCCTGTTGATATA
>WNFR01007562.1_pt1 | contig 11043 bp, 8 predicted proteins | sample 5400221 | NCBI WGS metagenome assembly WNFR01 (sample SAMN13153357, study PRJNA577476) | soil metagenome | isolation source: 40 cm soil under Madrone tree | place: USA:California | collected 2016-06-14 | reverse complement strand
GAAGCGCAGCGCCGGCGAGGCCGCGATGCCGGCGTCGCGAAGCAGATCGGCATCGCGCGCCGCGTCATGGCTTTCGAGCATGAGCAGCGAAAAGCCTTCGTGACGCGCCAGGAAATCGCGGTTGAAACCGCCGAACAGCCGCGCGAAGCCGTCGGGTCCGAGCTTGTCGGGCTCGGCCACCGTCAACAGCTCGATGAAAAAACCCGGCAGCTGGATGATGCGGTTGTGGGTTCCCCATGGATGGCGGTTGCGCGCACCGACCGTGAAGCCGAGGCGCCCGTAGCGCGCCGCCGCCGCATCGAGGTCGCGCACCGCATGGACGATATGGTCGAGGCCGCGCGCCATGGCGCCAAGTCCCTGTGCTGACGTTGTCATCGGTTTCGAAAATCCGCCATTCATTCTACCCGAAAACGCCACGACGGCGTGTCACCGATTCCCCTTGCGGCAGGGCGGGGAGTTGCGGCACATTCCTGCGCAACAAATGCCGCGCAGGCCGCTCGATCGGCCGCGGACAGCACCCAAGGGAGGTTTTCATGGCTAGAAAAAGCTTGTACGCGAGCGTGGCCGCCATCGCACTCACGGTGGGTCTGGCCGGAATGCCCGCGCCGGTGCGCGCGCAGCAGCCCAACGCGGCGATCCAGGTCGGCGCCGCCGACATCGGCGGCACGGTCACCGGGCCGAGCGGGCCGGAAGCCGGCGTCTGGGTAATCGCGGAAACCACCGACCTGCCGACCATCTTTACCAAGATCGTGGTGACCGACGATGCCGGCCGCTACCTCATCCCCGATCTCCCCAAGGCGAAATACAGCGTCTGGGTGCGCGGCTACGGGCTCGTCGACTCGCAGAAGGTCAGCTCCGAGACCGGCAAGACGCTCAACCTGACGGCCGCGAAGGCGCCGAACGAAGCGGCGGCGGCCGAATATTATCCCGGCATGTACTGGTACTCGATGCTCAAGATTCCGCCGGCGAGCGACTTCCCGGGCACCGGCGCCAAGGGCAACGGCATTCCGGAATTCATCAAGTCGCAACATGCCTGGATCGACACCGTCAAGAACGCGTGCCAGTCCTGCCATGCGATCGGCACCAAGGGCGTGCGCAGCCCGTCGCCCAAGCTCGGCGAGTTCAAGGATTCGAAGGAAATGTGGACGCGCCGCCTGCAATCCGGGCAGGCGATGGAGAACATGTCGATCGTGATCGCCCGCCTCGGCCCCGACAAGGGCGTCTCGCTCTACGCCGACTGGACCGACCGCGTCGCCAAGGGCGAGCTGCCCTTCGCCAAGCCGGAACGCCCGAAGGGCATCGAGCGCAACGTCGTCATCACCGAATGGGGCTGGTCGACGCCCACGCACTACCTGCATGACCAGATTTCGACCGACAAGCGCAAGCCGACGATCAACGCCAATGGGCTGATCTACGGGTCGCCGGAGGAGAGCACCGACGAGGTTCCGGTGCTCGACCCGGTCAAGCACACCGCTACCGTCATCAAGCACCCCTATCTCGACCCGAAGATGCCGTCGACCAAGACCAACATCATGGGGCCGTCGGTGTATTGGGGCGAGGAGCCGATCTGGGACGGCCATACCAGCATCCACAACCCGATCATGGACGAGCAGGGACGGGCCTGGTTCACCGCCCGGGTGCGGGGCGCCGACAATCCGGACTTCTGCAAGAAGGGTTCCGATCATCCCTCCGCCAAGGTGGTGCCGCTCAATCAATCGCCGCGGCATCTTTCGATGTATGACCCGAAGACCCAGAAGTGGTCGCTCATCAGCACCTGCTTCCCGACCCACCACCTCTATTTCGGTCACGACGCCAACAACACGCTGTGGACCAGCGCGGGCGGCCCGCAGAGCGGCGTCGTCGGCTGGCTCAATACCAAAATGTATCTGGAGACCGGCGACGAGCAGAAAGCGCAGGGCTGGACGCCGATCATCGTCGACACCAACGGCAATGGCAAACGCGACGACTATGTCGAGGCGAACCAGCCGGTCGACCCGGCCAAGGACAAGCGCGTGATGGCGGCGTTCTACGGCGTGCAGCCGAGCCCGGTCGACGACACGGTCTGGGGCCAGGTGATGGATGTCGGCTTCTCGCGCATGGATCAGCCCGGCTACATCATCCATCTGATCCCGGGATCCAATCCGTCGGAGACGGCGCTGTCCGAGCTGTTCGTGCCGCCGCCGGAAGGCTACGGCTCGCGCGGCCTCGATCTCACCAGCGACGGCGTGGTGTGGACGGTGCTCTCGAGCGGCCACATGGCGAGCTTCGACCGCAAGAAGTGCAAGGGACCGCTCGGCGGACCCGAGGCGGTGACCGGCAAGCAATGCCAGGAAGGCTGGACGCTGTATCAAATGCCGGGCCCGCAGTTCAAGGACGTGAAGGACCCCGGCAGCGCCAACCACGCCTATTACATCTGGGTCGATCGCTTCAACACGCTGGGCCTCGGCGCCAACGTGCCGGTCGCCTCGGCCAATGGCGGCGAGTCGCTGCTGGCGCTGGTGGACGGCAAGTTCGTCGATCTGCGCGTGCCCTACCCGCTCGGCTTCTTCACCAAGAACGTCGATGGCCGCATCGACGATGCGAACGGCGGCTGGAAGGGCCGCGGATTGTGGACCACGTCCGGCACCCGCACGATCTTCCACGCCGAGAACGGCACCAAGGAGCAGCCCCGCGTGTTCAAGCTGCAGATGCGCCCCGATCCGCTCGCGCATTGACGGCTCGACCGACGCTCCAGGATAAGGACTGCATCGCCCGGCGCCACCGCGCCGGGCGATGTGCGTTTTGGGCGGTTGCACCCGTCCTACGGCGTCATTGCCCGCGCAAGCGGGCAATCCAGTACACTCAAAGGCTGGAAATAGAAGGTAAGACGTCGTCCCAGGAACGTTCGCTCCCGTTTCATCATTGAGTCCCGGGAGTACTGGATTGCCCGCTTGCGCGGGCAATGACGGAGCGAGCTTGGCGAAGGCCTGAAGTCCTACACCAGCCGGCTGCGCACCACGGCGGCCTCGATGAAGGAGGCGAACAGCGGGTGCGGCTCGAACGGGCGCGATTTGAGCTCGGGATGGAACTGGACGCCGATGAACCACGGGTGATCGTCATATTCGATGATCTCCGGCAGCACGCCGTCGGGCGACATGCCGGAGAAGCGCATGCCGCGCTGCTCGAGGCGTCCCTTGTAGTTGGTGTTGACCTCGTAGCGGTGGCGATGGCGCTCGGAGATCTCGGTCGCGCCGTAGATCTCCGCCACCCGGCTGCCGCGCGCGAGCAGCGCCGGGTAGGCGCCGAGCCGCATGGTGCCGCCGAGATCGCCGCCGTGCTGGCGCTGGTGCAGCTCGTTGCCGCGCAGCCATTCGGTCATCAGGCCGACGATCGGCTCGGGCGTCTGGCCGAACTCCGTCGAGTTGGCCTCCGCGATTCCGCACAGATTGCGCGCAGCCTCGACCACCGCCATCTGCATGCCGAAGCAGATGCCGAAATACGGCACGTTGCGCTCGCGCGCGAACCGGGCGGCGCGGATCTTTCCCTCGGCGCCGCGTTGCCCGAAGCCGCCCGGCACCAGGATGCCGTTGACGTGCTCCAGGAAGGGCGTCGGATCCTCGCGCTCGAACACCTCGCTCTCGATCCAATCGAGCTTGACCTTGATCTTGTTGGCGATGCCGCCATGCGAGAGCGCCTCGATCAGCGACTTGTAGGCGTCTTTCAGGCCGGTGTATTTGCCGACGATTGCGATCGTGACGTCGCCCTCGGGGTTGCGGATGCGGTCGTTGATGGTCTCCCAGCGTTCCAGCTCCGGCGCATGCGTCGGATCGACCCCGAAGGCGGCCAGCACCTCGGTGTCGAGGCCGGCCGCGTGATAGGCCTCGGGCACCGCATAGATGTTGTCGACGTCGCGCGCCTCGATCACCGCGCTTTCGCGCACGTTGCAGAACAGGCCGAGCTTGCGGCGTTCCTCGGTCGGGATCGGCCGGTCGGTGCGGCAGAGCAGGATATCGGGCTGGATGCCGATGGAGCGCAGCTCCTTGACCGAGTGCTGGGTCGGCTTGGTCTTGAGCTCGCCGGCCGACGGGATGAAGGGCAGCAAGGTGAGGTGGATGTAGATCGCCTGGCGGCGCGGCAGGTCGTTGCCGAGCTGGCGGATCGCCTCGAAGAACGGCAGGCCCTCGATGTCGCCGACCGTGCCGCCGATCTCGACCAGCACGAAGTCGACGCCGTCGTTGCCGTCGCGCACGAAATCCTTGATCGCATTGGTGACATGCGGGATCACCTGGATGGTGGCGCCGAGGTAATCCCCGCGCCGCTCCTTGGCGAGGATCTCCTGATAGATGCGGCCGGTGGTGATGTTGTCCTGCCGGCTCGCGGGCCGGCCGGTGAAGCGCTCGTAATGCCCGAGGTCGAGATCGGTCTCGGCGCCGTCATCGGTGACGAAGACCTCGCCATGCTGATAGGGCGACATGGTTCCAGGATCGACATTAAGATAGGGATCGAGCTTGCGCAGCCGCACGCTGTAGCCGCGCGCCTGCAGCAGCGCGCCGAGCGCCGCCGATGCCAAACCCTTGCCAAGCGATGAAACCACGCCGCCGGTGATGAATATGTACCGCGCCATGGGAGCCAACGTTTAGCCCGCCGAAGTCGATTCGACGAGGGCCTGGGACAAAAATTCCTGGGGAACCGGATCGACCGCCGGCCGCGAAGATTCTCGTGAGCAGATCGCGGGTTATATAGGAACCTCGGCGTCCCGACGCAAACGCTTTCACGGCCCTGTCTCGCGTGCCGCGAGCAATGCCGGATCGATGCCGCATGCGCGCGAAGGCCGGAACCGCATGGGTCATAGAGGGGACCGACGCCGGCCGCGCGCCGCGGCGTCCGGTCACCCCGTCGGGTCGCAGCCACCCAATTCGAACCATTGTTTCGGCTGCCGAAATCGGCGATATGACAGGCCGGGGCGACGATTTCTGCTGGCCAAATACGGCAGGAGGAAACGTTGCAGCAGTCTCGCCACCCCTCGCTCGTCATCGAGCTCGGCCGCCGCCTCGTGCGCAAACGCGATTTTTACGCCGGCGGCCTCATGATCCTGTTCGGTCTGGTCATGGTGCTCAAGGGTCCGGCCTACCGGGTCGGCTCCTTGATGCATATGGGCCCGGGCTTCCTGCCCACCGTGCTCGGCGTCATCCTTGTTTTTCTCGGGCTCGTCATCGCGGCCGGCGCGCTCGCCGAACCCGATGGCGCGGACGAGCGCATTCTCCCGGAGAACCCGCAGTGGCTGGGCTGGCTCTGCATTCTGGCCGGGCCGTTTTGCTTCATCGTCTTCGGCAGCTATGGCGGTCTCGCCCCCGCCACCTTCGCCTGCGTGTTCGTCTCCGCGCTGGGCGATCGTTCGGCGACATGGAAAAGCGCGCTGGCGCTGGCGCTCGCCGTGACGGTCTTCGGGGTGGGGTTGTTCTCCTACGTGCTGCAGGTTCCGATTCCGGTTCTGGAATGGAGGGGCCTGTGATCCTCACCTCCCTGACGGACCTGTGGTACGGCTTCGGCGTCGCGCTCGAGCCGCACAATCTGATGTTCTGCTTCATCGGCGTGCTGATCGGCAACATGGTGGGCGTGCTGCCCGGCATGGGGCCGCTGGCGACGATCTCGATCCTGCTGCCGCTGACCTTCGGCATAAAGCCGGTGGGCGCCATCCTGATGCTGGCCGGCGTGATGTACGGCGCCCAGTATGGCGGCGCGATCTGCTCGATCCTGCTCAACCTGCCGTGCCACCCCCCGCACGCGGTCACCTGCCTCGACGGCTATCCGATGACCAAGCAGGGTCGCGGCGGGGTGGCGCTCGGAGTCACGGTGCTGGCGTCCTTCGTGGGCGCGTCCTGGGGCATCACCGAAATGGTGTTCCTGTCGCCCTTGCTGGTGCGGGCGGCGCTGCAATTCGGTCCGGCGGAAATCTGCTCGCTCATGCTGCTGGGCTTGCTCGCCGGCTCGACGCTGGCGCGCGGCTCTCCGATCAAGGGCGTCGCCATGACGGTGCTCGGGCTGATGCTCGGCATCGTCGGATCCGACATCGAGACCGGCTCGGAGCGGTTCACCTTCGGGCTGGCCCAGCTCGACGACGGCATCGAGCTCATCGCGCTCGCGCTCGGCCTGTTCGGCATCGCCGAATTCATGAACAGCATCAACCAAATCGTCGAGACCAACACCAAATATTCCAAGGTGCGGCTGCGCGACATGCGGCCCTCCAAGGCCGACCTGAAGCAGTCCTTCTTCCCGATGCTGCGCGGGACCATCATCGGCAGCCTGTGCGCCCTCATACCGGGCACCGGGCCCACCATCGCGTCCTTCGTGTCCTATGCGGCCGAGAAGAAGATATCGAAGACTCCGGAACGCTTTGGCCATGGAGCGATCGAGGGCGTGGTCTGCCCGGAGGCTTCGACCCATTCGTCGGTGCAGGGGGATTTCATCCCGACCATGAGTCTCGGAATCCCGGGCGACGCCGTCATGGCGCTGCTGCTCGGCGCCTTGATGATCCAGGGCATCGTGCCGGGGCCGCAGCTGATCACGCAGCATCCGGATATCTTCTGGGGCCTGGTCGCCAGCTTCTGGGTCGGCAATATCCTGCTGGTGCTGCTCAACGTGCCGCTGATCGGCGTCTGGGTGAAGCTGCTGACCATCCCTTATCGCTACCTCTATCCGAGCGCGCTGTTCTTCGTCTGCATCGGCGTCTATGCGGCGAACAACGACATGTTCCAGGTCGGCGAGACGCTGGTGATCGGGCTCCTCGGCTATGTGCTGCTGCGGCTCGGCTTCCATCCGGCGCCGATCCTGCTCGGCTTCGTGCTGGGGCCGCGCTTCGAGGAGAATTTCCGCCGCGCCATGCTGATCTCGCGCGGCGACCTCGCGACCTTCGTCGAGCGGCCGATCAGCGCGGTGTTCATCGCCATCTGCGTGATCCTGATCGCCGGCCAGATCTATTTCCGCCTGCGCGGCGCCAAGGCGGGCCCGGTGGCGGCCGCGCTCCGCGCCCCGGCGGGGGATGAACCGAGCCGATGGCCGGAGCAGGCAGTGCCGGCAGAGCCTGGATTGTTATCCGCCGGCACCAACCGGCTCTCCGCGCTGCGTCTACGCGGAAAGCTCATTCTGGCGGTGGTGGCGCTCGGGCTCGCGGCGGCGATCGGCTTCGGGTGGCACCACGCCGGCGCTCCGGCCTCGCTCGATCTCAGCGCGCAGAAGAGAATTCAGACGCAGACGCCGCGTTGACGTGGGGCGGCCGCGGCCGCCTACGGCCGCCCTTACTGCGACCGTGGCACCTGCGGTCCGGACGGCGCCGGCGGCGGTGCGGGCTGCTGGCCGGCGCCGCCTTGAAGCTGGTCGAGCACGCCGCCGCCCTGGCCGAGCGGGGCCGGCGCGCCCGGGCTGCCCTGCTGGGCGGGCGCCTGGATGATCGAGCTCGGCTTGCGGTCGTGGCTCGCGAGGATCGACAGGATCAGGCTGGTCGCGAAAAATCCGGCCGCCAGGATGGCGGTCGCGCGGGTGAGCACATTGGCGGAGCCGCGGCTGGTCATGAAACCGCCGGTCGACCCGATGCCGAGCCCGCCGCCCTCGGATTTCTGCAGCAGCACGGCCCCGATCAGGGCGAGCACCAGCATGAGATGGATCACGATCACAACCGTATGCATTGAACTCGTCCGTTCATAACCAAATGGCCGGCCACCGGCCGGTCGACGTCATATAGAGCATTTTCCGGCGAAGTGGAGACCGGTTCGCCGTCGAAATGCGACCAACCATGAATCGAGGATGCCGGGCGGCTGTCTACACGATCCCGCCGGGCAGTTCCACCCCGGCCCGGGGGGTCCCTTGTTCCCGCCCCGCGGGCCTACTTCAGCGTAGCCAGATACCCGACCACGTCGTCGATATCCCTGGGATCACCCAGGCCGCCGAACGGCATGCGGGTGCCGGCGACCTTTCCCTGCGGATCGGCCAGGAACTGGCGCAAATTCGTCTCGTCCCACACCAGGTTCGCCCGCCGCATCGGGTTCGAGTAGCGATAATCCTCCAGCGCGGCCGACTTGCGCCCGATCACGCCCTTGAGGCTGGGCCCGAGCGCATCCGGCTTTTCGGTGTGGCAGGCCGCGCAGGCGCGATAAACCTCCTCGCCATGCGCAATGTCGGCGGCCAGCGCCGGCGCCCCTGGCAGCATCGTCGCCAGCACCGCAACGGCCACATGCCAACGACGGCGCGAATTCACAGACACATTACCCTTCATGTCACGTTTCCTTGCCCTTCTGTCGGGGTCACGCCTGCACCAGCGGCCCGGGTTTCTTGATGTATTGCGTCGTGATCGCCTGCGCCGACCAATAGGCGAGCGCGCCGACCGTCCCGGTCGGATTGTAGCCGTGCTGCTGGGGAAACACGGAAGCGCCGAGGACGAACAGATTGTGCGCGTCCCACGACTGCAGATAGCGGTTCACCACGCTCGACGCCGGATCGGCGCCCATCATGGTGCCGCCCGTGTTGTGGGTCGACTGATAGGGCACGATGGTGAAGTTCTTCGGCCGCTGATGCACCTCGTAATGGGTCGGGTTCATCGCCTTGATGATGCCCTCGAGCTTGCCCACCAGGTAGCGCGACATCTTGTGATCGTTGTCGGTGCCGTTGTAGGTGAGCCGGACAAGCGGGCGGCCGAGCGCGTCCTTGTAGGTCGGGTCCAGGTCCATGAAGTTCTTGGCATTGGCGTAGACCGAGCCCTGCGTGTTGAAGCGCGTGAAGTGGTGATACCATTTGGCGGTCGCGCGCTTCCACTCCGAGCCCCAGCGCGGCGTTCCGTGCGGCACCGCCCGCCCGCCGATCGGCGGCGCGCCGCCGTTGCTGCAGGCGATGTAGCCGCCGCCGAAGAAGCCGAGCCCGGCGTGGTCGAAATTCTCGCCGTTGAAATCATCGAGCGCCACCGACATGCCGGGCGCGCCGATGAAGGGATTCATCCATTTGTCGTCGAAGAAGGCTTCGCCGCCCGCCTCGAACTGGTAGCCGTAATTCTTGCCCACCGTGCCCTTGCCGGTGGCGGGATCGTAGGGCTCGCCAATTCCGGCCAGCAGCAGCTGCTGGGTGTTGCCGAACACGTATGAGGACAGCACCACGATGCCGGCCGGCTGCTCGAATTCCTCGCCGCTGCGCATGTCGGTGTAGACCACGCCAGTGACCTTGCGGGCCGCCTTGTCGTAGATCAGCCGGCTCACGAAGGCGCGGGTGCGCAGCTCGAATTTCGGCTCGGCCCGCAGCACCGGCATCACCGTTATGTTGGGCGACGCCTTGGCGTTGGCCTCGCAGGCGGTGCGGTTGCAGTGGCCGCAATACTGGCAGGCGCCGAGAGTCAATCCTTCCGGGTTGACGTAAGGCGCGCTCGCGGTCGCGACCGGCAGCGGGAACGGGTGATAGCCGAGGCCTTTCGCCGCCTCGCCAAAAATGCTCGGCCCGAGGCCGGTCTTCACCGGCTTGTTGGGATAGTGGTCGCTGCGCGGTCCCTCGAACGGGTTGCCGCCGGCCAGGATCTTGCCCTTGAGGTTGCCGGCCTGGCCGGAGACGCCGCACAGCTTGTCGAAGCGATCGTAGAATGGCTCGAGCTCGTCATAGCTCACCGGCCAATCCTGGATCGTCATGTCGTCGGGAATCTGCTTGGCGCCGTATTTCTCGGCGAGCGTGCTCTTGATGCGGAAATCCGTCGGCAGGAAACGCCAATGCAGCGCGCCCCAGTGGATGCCGGTGCCGCCCACGCCCTCGCCCGGCAGGAAGGCGCCGAAGCGGCGGATCGGCAGCGCCGTCTCGGGGCGCTCGTTGCGGAACGTGATGGTGTCGGTCGAATTGTCCTGCATCAGCTCCAGCCGCGTCACGTAGCGCAGCTCGTCGCGCAGCGTCGTGAGGCCGAATTCTTCCTTGGGGTTGCGATCGGCGCCGCGCTCCAGCCCGACCACGTTGAGCCCGGCCTTGGTGAGCTCGCGCGCCATGATGGCGCCGGTCCAGCCCATGCCGACCATGACCGCATCGACTTCCTTCAACCGCGTCACCATGCCGGCCTCCCTGTCAGGAAAAGTCCGCGATCGAACGCGGCGGCGCGACGTAGCGCTTGTTGCGATAGGCGTCGACCTTGTCGGCATAGGTCGCCGGCAGGCCGGGGAAGCCGAGCATCTGCCAGGCGACCTTGTTGCGGTTGCCGCCATACATCGGGTCGGCGAAGAAGCCTTCCATCACGATCGCGAGCACCCGGTTGAAAAAACCGGTGGCCGAGAAATGCTCGAGCTGGGCCTTGCCCTCCTCCATCGCCTTGAGGGCCGTGGCGCGGTCGGCGACAGACAGGCGGTCGAAATCCTTGCCAAACGTCTTGCGCGACCAGTCGTTGGTGGCCGCGATGCCGGCGGCAAAATAATCGCGCGGCGTGAGCGCCAGCTGATAGCCCTGTTCGGGCTTGCCGCGCTGATACGGGCCGGAGCGGTACATCTTGGCGCCCGCCCCATAGGCGCCGGCGAGCTGGCGATCGATATAGACGACCACGCCGCAGTCGGTGCCGCTGGGGGAGAGCTCGTCGGCCGGGAGGATGGTGTCGGCCATCGCCGACATGAAGGCGGCCTCGGTCGCGGTCAGGGTGAGAAAGCTTTCCGGCTCCGCAGCCGGTTTCGGCGCGGCCGGCGCCGTCTGGGCATCGGCCGCGGCCGGCACGCCGGTCAGCCCGGCGGCGACGCCCGCGCCCGCAAGGCCGGCTCCGAGCAGAAATTTCCGGCGTGGCAGCGTTTCGTCCGCCATGATGTCCTCCCTCACTCGGCCGTCCGGCCTGTTGCGGCCAGACTACCAGCCCACGCCGGACGCGCAAAGAACCTTGGGATGCCCCCGGCTCAATCGATCTTGACGCGGGTGACCTTGGCGACCTCGACCCACTTCGCCAGCTCGTCGGCGATGAAGGCGGCAAAATCCTCCGGCGCCCCGACGTTGGACTCGAATCCGATCCTGGCGAGCGTCTGTTTCATCGAATCCGAGCTCAGGCTGTCGTTGATCGCCCGGTTGAGCTTTTTG
>WNFR01007559.1_pt1 | contig 11044 bp, 12 predicted proteins | sample 5400221 | NCBI WGS metagenome assembly WNFR01 (sample SAMN13153357, study PRJNA577476) | soil metagenome | isolation source: 40 cm soil under Madrone tree | place: USA:California | collected 2016-06-14 | reverse complement strand
CCGAGATGCTCGTCCTGCCCCTGATTCACACCGCCTGGATCACCGCAATTGTTGGTTCCGCCGCCCATATTTTGGTACTCTCGCAGCGACTCGTGACGGAGGAAAAGGTCCTCTTTTCGGATGCCCATTACCGCGACGCAATGTCGGGTAAACCGCGCTTTCTTCCGGGCCTGTTCTGAGGCTGAACAACCATGCGCTATCTTCATGCCTTACTGGCAGGCGTCGCTCTTGGTGCAATCTTTCTTCCCGCGCCTTCCTGCGGCGGCCAATCCACCAAAAAACTGGAAACTCCTGCTTTCAGTTCCGTCCCTGAATTGAAAAATGGCTACAACCTTCTCTACGAACAAAAATTCCCAGAAGCACGCGAGATTTTTGAGGAGTGGGCGGCGAAAAACCCGACGGAGCCTTTCGGCCAGGTCTCCATCGCGGCCAGCTATTTGTTCGAGGAGTTTTACCGCCAGCGGGTGCTCACCAGCGATTATTTCCTGGATGACAAGCGCTTTCTCGGAGGCATCACTGGCACTCCCGATCCAGACCGCATCAAGGGGTTTCAGGATGCGACCGCGAAGGCGCGCGTGCTGGCTGGGCAACGCCTGAAGCAAAACAAGCGCGACCCTGAGGGACTCTACGCGATGACTCTCTCTGCCGGCATGCAATCTGATGCCGATAGCATGCTCCTGAAAAAACATTATGACGGTTTGAAACACCTGAAGGAAGCCAACGCCAACGCCGAACTTCTTCTTAGCGAATATCCGGACGCCTACGATGTTTATGTCGCTCCCGGCATCGCGTATTACGTCATCGGCTCGCTGTCGGGATCCGCGCGATTTATTTTGTGGTTTGGCGGCATACACGGGGATAAATCATTAGGCATGGCGAAGGTGCAAAAGACCGCCGAGAACGGCAATTACCTGAGGCCCTTCGCCAGAATCCTGCTGGCCCTCTCGGCTCGCCGCGAGAAGAAGACCGAACTGGCCATCAAGAACTTGAAAGAACTTACCGAGGAATTCCCGGGCAATGCGGTGTACGAAACCGAGTACGCCAAAGCCCTCGGCCGGCCGATTCCCGCAACTATGAGTCCCGCACAGTAGGGCTTCCCCCGCTCCCCTCACATTTACCGATTCAATCGTTCAGGCGCCTCACTGTCTCCCGCGGCAGCAAATCGCCATTCTGCACGCTTGTCACTGCTACAATGCTCCTTCGTTTCCGAAAGGTGGTGCGCTATGTTTCAACCAGGCCTTCTGAAGGATCGCGCCATTTTCTTGACAGGCGGTGGCAGCGGGCTCGGGCGTTCGATGGCCATCCACTTCGCGAAATTGGGTGCACGCCTGTTCGTGGTGGGCCGCCGCGAAGAGCCGCTTAAGTCTACCTGCGATGAGATCCACCGCGATGGCGGAGCAGCGGCGTACGCCACCTGCGACGTTCGCGATTTCGCAGCCGTCGAAGCCGCATTTTCATCCGCTGAAGCGCAATTCGGCGAAATCGATTCCCTGGTCAACAATGCGGCGGGCAATTTCATGGCGCGAACGGAGAAGCTTTCTCCGAACGCGTTCAACGCGGTGGTGGGTATCGTCCTCAACGGAACGTTTCATTGCACGGAGGCATTTGCGAAGCGCCGCATCGAAAAGAAACTCGGCGGTAACATCCTCAACATCACTACCACCTATGCGGCAACGAATTCCGGCAGCGGCTACGTGGTTCCCTCCGCTTGCGCAAAAGCGGGCGTGCTCGCTCTGACCACCTCGCTCGCGGTCGAGTGGGCGAAATACCACATTCGCGTGAATGCGATTGCCCCCGGCCCATTTCCCACCGAAGGCGCATGGTCTCGCCTGATGCCTTCGAAACAGTTTGAAGAGCACGCAATCAGCAAACACCCCATGAAGCGCTTCGGCAAGCATGAAGAACTCACCAACCTCGCCGCATTTCTTCTGAGCGACATGGCCGAATACATCAATGGAGAGTGCGTTGTGATTGACGGCGCTCAGTGGTTGCGCGGAGCCGGAGAATTCAACGACTTGGGCATGCTTCCCGACGCCGCCTGGGAGCAATTGGAAGCCGGGCGTGCGAAAAAGTAATTTACTGCGGCAGACCGTGAGGCCGCAGTAGCACGCGGAGCTTGATGTCGCCCGCGGGGGTTCCATCTGCTTGGGCGTGTACGATGATTTCCTGCGGGCTGTTCGCGTTCGATTCACTTGCTGCCAGCGTGGGAGTCTCGAGTTCCACCCGCATTTCGCTGGTAGCTTCCGCAGGTAAGACAATTTCGCCTTCGCCGCTGGTCACTTTCCAGCCTTTCGGCGCTTCCACCTTTAACTGAAGCTTGAGCGCCCTATTGCCGGCATGCGCAATCGTCAGCGGAACATAAACCTGCGTGCCGGACATTACCGCGATTTCTGGAGGGTCCGCAACACGCAGTGCCCCGAGGCAATGCGCTTCGCGGAAGGATTGAAAGTAGCCCCAGGGGCCTCCAAGTTTTACTGTCGTGGCTGCCAATGGGCGTTGTACTTTTGCCGAAAGTTCGACGCAGCGGTTTGGCTCACCTTCCAGATTCGCAAATACGTCGTCCGTCGCCTTACTTACGTAGTAGGACTTGCCGAACACGAGCGTCTCCGGATCCGTCCACCACGCTGCGTCCGGGTTGCTCATCATTTTTTCGACTTCGGCATCGCTCATCTTTTGAATTCTCTCGATGTCGGCCGGGTATTGCGTCAGGTGGGTGGTAGCCGCGTCCAGCGCGATCCGCCAGTACGGCTTCTTCTGCGATGGGGATACTTCCTTTATCGAATACGCCGGGCCCATGCCCACAAACTGCTTTTCGTCGTTCGCGTCGGGAAAGTAGTAAATTTTCTTCACCTGCCAAGCTTGCAAGTTCTCTAGATAAATTTCCCGGTGCGCCGAGGCTACAGCGAGTTGCGACGGAAACACCACGGGATTTCCTGCCAGGTCAAACGCCTCGGTCGCCAGTACTCCCGCCGCCTGGTGATCACCGTGGTTCTCTCCTATGAACACTCCTGGCAGAGAAGTAATGATCACCTCCGGCCGAGTCAGCCGGATCAGTTCCACCAGTTTTTCGAGATTCGCCCCGTGTCCCCAGTTCGCCAGCGAATTCAGGACATTTTGCGAGGCGGTATCTTTTCCATCCAGAAACCAGACGTTTCTGATACCCATCCGTGCGCAGGACTCGCGCGCCTCCATCTCTCGGATGTCCGCCAGTCCACCGGCATGCTCCCGGCCATAGTTGTTCGCGCCGCTGCCGCCGTGAGTGCCGTAAACCACCGCCACGCGCTTGTGGAGATCGTAAATCGCCCTCGCCAGGTAGGGCGTCACTGCTCCCTCATCATCGGGGTGCGCCACCACCACCAGAATGTCCGCTTTGAAACGCTCGTCCGCTCCCCTCACCGAGCTCGTTGTTTGCGCAGCAAGATTGCCACTCAGAAGCAATGCATTGAGAACATAGATAGACCCGAACAATAATTTCATGCCGCTCCCTCTAGTTAATCGGTAGTGCCGCGTGGTAAGAGATTGTAACTTCCTTCTTTGCCGGAACCCACTTCCCCCGAATCTCCGCCCCGCGCTTGATCAACACCCCATTGCCATTTGATTGAAAGAATCCCGCCTAACAGGGTCTTCAATTTGGCGAGGAGCACCAATTGTAAGACCCTAAAGGCCCAGGATACGCTGGCCTTATTGATATATCATGTGTCATACGTAGGTATTACATAACTCCAATCTATCGTACCATTGACATACCACTTTCCCCTCGATAGTTTGTATCAGGAGAAAGCGTATGGAAACTGTCAAAGTCTCGCCGAAATTTCAAGTTGTTATCCCAAAGAGAGTTCGCGAGGTCTTGGGGCTGAAGCCAGGAGAAGAGCTCCAGATATACATTTTGGATAAGTCAATTCGGCTGCATCGCCCCCGTTCGATAAAAGAACTCCGCGGCATTGCCAAGGGTATGCAATGGAAGGATGAGGATCGTGACCACACCGAGCGATTCTAAGGTGTCAATTGTCGACTCCTCTGGATGGGTTGAATACATGGGGGCCGGCCCCAAAGCGGATAGTTTTGCTCGTTATCTGGAATTCCCGGAATATTTGCTCCTTCCGTCCGTCATAGTATTCGAGGTCTACAAAAAGGTATCCCGTGAACATGGAAAAACTCTTGCCGAAGGTTTTCTTTCTCAAGCGTTCGGCTTTGGTAATCGCCTAATTGCCCTTGACTTGGAGCTTTCGATCCTGGCAGCGAGAGTCAGTTTGGATAATCACTTGCCGATGGCCGACGCGATCATCTACGCCACAGCCCAGCACTACAACGCGCAACTCGTAACTTCAGATGCGCACTTCGCCAATCTTCCCGGCGTCGTGTTCCTCTGATCGCTCCGAAAAGTGTGCTTCAACTTGACCCATCTTCCACCCGCCGATACTCTACATAGTTACAATCTCTGCAGTTTTGCTTGCAGGCCAGGAAGACTCTCATGGATCATATCCACGTAACTTTACCCGACGGCAGCGTAAAGGAATTTCCAAAAGGTGTCACGCCCGTTGAAATCGCGAAATCCATTTCGCCGCGACTTGCCGAAGCCGCGCTAGTGGCCAAGGTCTATGCCACCGACGGCAATGGGGCTAACTCCAAGACGGGCATTTTTTCGAATTCCGTTGATCCCGATGCAGACGGCGGCTTGCTGTATGACCTTCGCCGCCCTCTCGAACAGGACGTCAAGCTCCGCATTTTGACGGAAAAAGATCCCGACGCGCTTTACGTCTTTCGCCACTCCGCCGCGCATTTGCTGGCCGCCGCGGTGACCGAACTTTATCCCGACGTGAAACTCGGCATCGGCCCGCCGGTTGAGAACGGCTTCTTCTACGAATTCCTGCGGGAGCAGCCTTTCACCACGGAAGATCTAGAAAAAATTGAAAAGAAGATGCACGAACTTGCCGCGCAGGACTTAAAGAACGAACGCAAGCTTCTGCCTAAGCCCGAGGCCCTGAAGCTCTATAAGGATTCCAACCAGATCTTCAAATGCGAGCTTGTCGAGGAAAAAGCCGACGAGCCGATGGTTTCTTTTTACACCACGGGGAAGTTCATCGATTTTTGCCGCGGGCCGCACATCCCATCCACCAAGCGCATTCAGGCGTTCAAACTCACAAACGTTGCGGGGGCATATTGGAAGGGGCAGGAAGGGAATGCGCAACTCCAGCGCATCTATGCTCTGGCTTTCTACACGCAAAAAGAGCTGGACGAATATCTGCACCGCATGGAAGAAGCCAAGCGGCGCGATCACCGGAAACTCGGCGCGGAGCTTGATCTTTTCAGCATTCAGGAAGCGGCGGGTCCCGGCCTGATCTTCTGGCATCCGAAAGGCGGCTTGATTCGCACGGTGGTCGAAAACTGGCTGCGCGACGAACTGCAGCACCGTGGTTACGACCTTGTGTTCACCCCGCACATTATGCTTTTCGATCTCTGGAAGACTTCCGGGCACGCGAATTTCTATAAGGAAAATATGTTTGGCGCGGTGGAGGTCGAAAAGGCCGATTACCAGTTGAAGCCCATGAACTGCCCGGGCCACATCCTCATCTATAAATCCAAGCTGCGGAGCTATCGCGATCTACCCGTGCGCCTTGCCGAGCTTGGAACGGTGTATCGCTACGAGCGCAGCGGCGTGCTCCACGGCCTCTTGCGTGTCCGCGGATTCACCCAGGACGACGCCCACATTTTCTGCATGCCTTCGCAGATCGAGTCCGAAGTCGAAGCTTGCATGGATTTTGCGTTCGCCGTCATGAAGAATTTTGGCTTCGACAAATTCGAGGTCGAACTCTCGGACTGGGATCCCAAACACCCGGAAAATTACCCCGGAAAGCCGGAAGACTGGCAACACGCCTCGGACGCTCTCGCCAGGGTAATGATGCGCATGAACATTCCTTATAAGAAAATGGCGGGCGAAGGCGCGTTTTACGGCCCCAAAATCGACGTGAAACTCATCGACGCCATCGGCCGACCCTGGCAACTCACTACCGTCCAGTTCGATTTCAATCTCCCCGCGCGCTTCGGTCTCGAATTTGTCGGCGAAGACGGCGCTCGCCACCAACCGTTAATGGTCCATCGCGCGTTGCTCGGCTCTGTCGAGCGCTTCTTTGGCATCCTCATCGAGCACTACGCAGGCGCATTTCCGCTGTGGCTCGCGCCGACGCAAGTGGAAATCTGCCCGGTCAGCGAAAAAGTAGCGGACTACGCGAAACACGTTCACGAAACCCTGAAGAACCACGGCATTCGCGTGCATCTCGACGACCGCAACGAAAAGCTGCCCGCAAAAATCCGCGACGCGCAGATGCAAAAAATTCCCTACATGCTCGTCGTCGGTCCCAAGGAAGCCGAAGCCGGCACCGTGAGCGTCCGCCATCGCAGCAAGGGCGACCAGGGCCCGCGGCCCATCGCCGACGCCGTCGCCTCGCTACAGCAGGAAATCACAAACCGAGTTATCCAATAATTTAAAGAATGAATGGGCACGATTCTTCGTGCCCATTTTCATACTCCCCCCGCAGTTCCAATCCGGAATTCCGCTTTTCGCTTGAATGTACTTGTGATACCTTGCCGTGCCATGGACGATCCAACCACAACGAATACGAATTCCGCTCCACAGTTTGCCACCGCCGAATACGCCGCTCCCGGGGGTTCGGACACCTGCAAATCCTGCAACCGGCCGGTCGCGGGGAGCTATTACAGGGTAAACGGCACGCTGGCATGTTCTACATGTGTCTCACAACTGCAGAGTCAGATCCCCCGCGACTCGCACTCTGCCTTTGTCCGCGGCATGATTTTCGGAGTCGGCGGCGCCATACTCGGTTTGATTCTGTACTCCAGCTTTGGCATCATCACTGGCCTGGCGATTGGCTATCTGTCGCTTGCGGTCGGCTATATAGTGGGAAAGGCCATTCGCATGGGATCAGGTGGTGTGGGAGGCCGCCGCTACCAGATTGCGGCCCTCGCGCTGACTTACTTTGCTGTGTCCATGTCCGCTGTGCCTATCGGCATCTACGAATCCATCAAAGACGCGAAAGCAAAGGCGCCTCACGCCTCTTCCAGTGCTTCAGGTCCGGCCAACTCCGGGAAGGTTGACTCTGGCGCAGACGGGTCAGCCTCACCGGAAGCGAAAGCCGTGGCGAACGATGAGAAGCCGGGAGTGGGCGTTGGAAAACTCCTTGGCACGCTCTTGTTTTACGGCCTGGCCTCGCCATTTCTGGAGCTGCAGAATCCAGTAAATGGCGCGCTGGGGATCGTGATCCTGCTGGTGGGCATACGGATCGCTTGGCGACTTACGGGCGCCCCGAAAATTGATATCATCGGTCCTTTCCAGACGAAGCCGGCGAGCACGTGAACGCGGTTCGTTCCTGATCCATGAATGATTTGATTGAGCCGTCCCGCCACTGCCACAATTGCGGCGCTGACCTGCCCCTTGGCGCACTAGCCTGCGAGAAGTGCCACGCCCTCGTTTACAGTGAGGAACTCGCGCGCCTCACGCATCACGCAAATTCCCTGGAGCAAGAGGACAACCTGCAACAGGCTCGCGAAGAGTGGAGGAAGTCTCTTCCGCTGCTGCCCCCGAATGCCACGCAGGCCGAGTGGGTTCGCTCTCATATCGCGAAGCTCGATCTTCTCATGCGTACTGCGCCATCAACCCCTCCAAAAAATAATTGGGCTGGAAAATTGGGACCGCTCGCGCCCATTGCGATCCTTCTCGCAAAAAGCAAATTCCTGTTGCTGGCCGTCTTCAAGCTCAAGTTTCTTCTCACGCTTTTCGCATTCATGGGCCTTTATTGGTCTCTCTATGGCGCCTGGTTTGGAATTGGGTTCGTTGTGCTCATTTTCGTTCACGAGATGGGCCATTATCTGGAAATTCGCCGCCGGGGACTTCCGGCTGAAATGCCTGTGTTTCTGCCGGGGTTGGGCGCGTACGTCCAATGGAATGCGCTGGAAGTTACCAGACTCACGCGCTCCATAGTCAGCCTGACGGGGCCGTTCGCGGGATTTCTAGGTGCAATTGTTTGCCTGTATCTCTGGCATCGAACGGGCAATGGCGTGTGGGCAGCATTGGCACGCTCCTCCGCGGGGCTGAACATCCTCAATCTGATTCCCGTGTGGATACTGGATGGAGGACAAGCCGCCCTCTCTCTTTCCAAAGTCGAGCGGTCGCTTCTTCTGTGCCTCTGCCTGTTGCTGTGGTTGGGGCTGGGAGAAAACCTCTTTTTCCTCGTTGCCGCCGGCGTGGTTTATCGCTTGTTCACGAAAGACCTGCCTCCGTTCGCTGCGCCTAAAATTACCGCGTACTACGCGTCAGTGCTTGTGGGATTGGCTGTGGTCATGCATCTGGTGCCGGCGCAAATTTTCACCCATCGCTAGGTCTCCTTTGTTATTACTATCAGTCGAATCCCGTTGATTGGAGCGCTTCCGCATGACAAATCTCTTCGAGCGACGCCAGTTCCTCCAGCTGTCTGCGGGGACTCTCGCCGCTTCTTTGCTGCTACATGGAGAGGCGCCTGTGAACCTTCCTGAAGAACTCGATCATATTCTTCTTGGCTCGGCTGATTTGCAGGGCGGCATCGCGTTCGTCGAACAACACACAGGCGTACGCGCGACGTTTGGGGGCGTTCATCCCGGCCGCGGCACGCAGAACGCGCTCCTTTCTTTGGGAGGGCGCCGCTATCTGGAAATCATTGCGCCTGATCCGGCACAGCCCGGAGCGAAAAATCCCTTGGCTTCCAACTTACATTCCCTCGCGGAACCGCGTCTGGTTGGCTGGGCCGCTCATCCCGGCAGCATCTCCGCTTTTGCCGAAAAGCTCCGTGCCGCGGGAATCAAGTTCGATGGGCCAACTCCAGGATCACGCAAGCGGCCGGACGGACAACTCCTGAAATGGCAGACGGTGTCGCTCGCGGATACTGACTCGGGCCTCTTGCCTTTTTTCATTGAGTGGAGCCAGGGTTCCGCCCATCCCTCTGTGGATGCCCCGAAAGGTTGCTCGCTTCTCAGTTTTACCGCGGAAGCGCCCGATCCCGAAAAACTCACCGCCACATTGAAGACGCTGAACCTCGGTCTCCCGGTCAAGAAGGGCGAACAACCCCGTCTTCACGCGGTAATTTCCGGGCCAAAAGGCAAACTCGATGGGTATTCCTGATTCACCCCGGCGCCGAAATCTTTGCCCCTTCCGCTCCCCAACCACCTCTTGCCCCATCTTCTTAGCGTGCTATAATTTTAAGTCCGTCCCTCCTTGCTGTGGCCTGTAGGGACCTGCTTCTAACACGGGGTGCGACCCGGTTCGCCGGGTGCCTTTCTTTTTCCTAGGGGGTTTTATCGCTGAGAGGAATTTCCGGCAAGCGGACCGTATCCGCATCAATGAACGGATTCGAGCTCGCGAAGTCCGGGTGATTGACGAAGATGGTGGGCAGTTGGGCGTCATGCAGCCTTTCGAAGCAATGCGTCTGGCGCGTGAAAAAGGTTTGGATTTGGTGGAGATTTCGCCCACGGCGGATCCTCCCGTTTGCAAGATTACCGATTACGGCAAATTCCAATACCAGCAGAACAAAAAAGCCCACGAACAGCGCAAGAGCAGCCGTGGCTCGCAGCTCAAGGAAGTAAAGTTTCGTCCCGCCACCGCGGAACACGATTTTCAGGTTCGCAAGAACCAGATCATCCGGTTCCTCGGCGAAGGGCACAAGGTTCGCGCCATGATTTTTCATCGCGGCCGCGAAATGGCGCACCAGGAAGTGGGCCGCGCCAAGATGACGCGCCTTCTGGGCGAAATCGGCGAGCACTGCCAGATCGAAACGATGCCGCGTATGGAAGGAAATGTTCTGGTTGCGCTTCTGGCGCCCAAGAAGGGTGCGGGCACCGCGCCTCGCAGCAGCGCCCAAGCGCAGACGAACGCTTAGCTGAAATTCGAACCTGGTTTCATAGCGGCAGTTTCACCGCCGCAAAATTTCAAGAAAAGGGGCTGATCGATTTTAGCCCGCAACAACGCACGGAGAGGATTCAAAGCAATGCCACGCAATTCCACGAAGCCCAAGTTGAAGCTCAAGACCCATCGCGGCGCGAAGAAGCGCTTCAAGATCACCGCGACCGGCAAGATTTTGCGCATGCATTCCGGCAAGCGCCACCTGCTGGGCACCAAGGCTCCCAAGCGCATGCGCAAGCTCAAGAAGTTGACGCTGGTCAACAAAGCCGACTTGGCCAAGACCAGGCAGATGCTTCCGTACGGCATTTGAGATTTTGATTTTGTAGGGGTGGAGCTTGCTCCACCTGTGCAAGAACTGCGGAACTCCGGTTTCGCAATAGCGTGCCAGGCAGTGCTACACGGGTGCCTGCCGGCCGTTTCGCTCTCTTCGTAGAGCGCACAAGCGCCGGGCGCAAGCCCGGCCATGTAGGGGCGGCTTTACGCCGCCCGCCGCAAGGCAACTACAAACACCTCGGAAACAAACCCGTTGCGAACGACGCATTTCCGCGTCTCTCCGCAACCCGTTTTGTTTCCCTGAAAACTAAAGGAGCAAACCCATGCCACGCGTAAAACGCGGCACTAAACGCCGGGCTCGGCGGAAGAAGTATCTCAAACGGACCAAGGGCTTTTTCCTCACCAAGAGCAAGCTCTATCAGTCCGCGCAGGAAGCGGCCAATCGAGCGGATCGCTATGCATTCCGCGACCGCCGTGTAAAGAAGCGCCAGTATCGCCGCTTGTGGATTCAGCGTGTCGGCGCGGCTGCTCGCCAGAACGGCATCACTTATGGCCAGTTGATCCATGGCTTGAAGGCCGCGGGAATTGCCCTCGACCGCAAAGTCCTGGCTGACATGGCCGTGAAGGACGCCGCCGGCTTCGCGCAACTCGCCGAAAAGGCCAAGGCATTCGCACCCAAGCGAACCGCCAAGCCCGCAGCCAAGAAGGCTTAGATTCCTTTCACCGGCTTCCGGCCGGCGCATAATTCCGTCGCGGGGCACAGCGAAACGTGCCCCTGCGATATATTCTTATCGCAACCAATGTCGACACCGGATTCGAAGCTCTCGC
>WNFR01007556.1_pt1 | contig 11046 bp, 5 predicted proteins | sample 5400221 | NCBI WGS metagenome assembly WNFR01 (sample SAMN13153357, study PRJNA577476) | soil metagenome | isolation source: 40 cm soil under Madrone tree | place: USA:California | collected 2016-06-14 | reverse complement strand
CTCGACGAAATTACGAGCAAGCTCCGCCAGATCGCCAACCAATACGGCCCTGAATCCATTCTCCCGTACTCCTACGGAGGCACGCTTGGCAGTCTCAACGGCGCTTCCATGGACCGCCGATTCTTTCACCGCCTGGGAGCCTCGCAGCTTGATCGCACGATTTGTGCCAGTGCCGGCGCAGAAGGATTGATGTCGGTCACCGGAGCCAAGCTCGGCACCGAACCGGAACAGTTCGCGCAATCGCGCACCATCATTGCCTGGGGCTCGAATATTCACGGGAACAATGTCCACCTGTGGCCCTTCATCGAAGAGGCGCGACACAAAGGCGCGCGGCTGGTCGTGATCGATCCTTACATGACGCGAACCGCAAGATGCGCTGACTGGTATGTTCCTATCAACCCCGGCACCGATGTCGCGCTCGCGCTCGGCATGATGCACGTCATCATCAATGAAGGCCTGTACGATGCAGACTACGTTGCGCGCTACACTCTCGGTTTCGACGAACTGAAGGCCCGGGTTCAGGAATACCCACTCCACAAAGTCGCTGGCTGGACGGGCATCTCTGCTGCCGATATACACAAGCTCGCGACCGAATACGCTACGCAACGGCCGTCCGTCATCCGCGTCAATTACGGCATCCAGCGCTCGGAAAACGGTGGCAGCGCCATGCGCGCTGTCGCCATGCTCCCCTGTCTCATCGGATCGTGGAAAGAAGTAGGTGGCGGTCTGCAGATGTCGACAAGCGGCGCTTTCGGCCTGAACAAGACTGCGCTCGAAATGCCGGAGCTAATGCAGAACGCTCTCGGCCGCCCAGCGCGGGTCGTCAATATGTCTCAACTCGGCTCGGCCCTCAATTCACTGGACTCGCCCCCTGTCAAAGCATTGTTCGTTTACAACTCGAACCCAGCCGCGGTCTGCCCCGACAGCAACGCGGTCGTCCGCGGACTCAAGCGTCCCGATCTGTTCACCGTGGTCCACGAGCAATTCCTCACCGACACCACCGATTACGCGGACATCGTCCTGCCCGCCACCACTTTCTTCGAGCACAAAGACCTGCAAGGGGCCTACGGGCACTACTATCTTCAAGTATCGACTCAGGCAATCGAGCCCTTGGGAGAATGCCGCTCGAACGTCGAACTGTTTCGGAATCTCGCCGAGCGCATGGGATTTGATGAGCCGTGCTTCCGCGACACTGACGAGGCTATGATCGACCGCGCGCTCGATTCCCCGAACCCGTGGCTAAAAGGAATCACGCGCGAACGCCTCGAACAAGAAGACCATATCCGCCTCAACTTCTCGGGGAATGGATCGATCGCCACAGCAACCGAACATCCATTCCTCCCATTTGCCGAGGGGAACTTCCCCACCGCGTCGGGCAAAGCCGAGTTCTATAACGAAGCGCTCAAGCGCCTGGGACTCGATCCCGTAGTTTCCTTTGTCCCGCCGGAAGAATCCCGCAATGGAGCGAAAGCGGCAAGCTTCCCGCTGGAACTGTTGTCCCGCAAGCCTGACAACCATCTCAACACGACGTTCGCGAATCTGCCAACCGTGCGCAAGATGGAACCGCTGATCGGCATGCTCGAGATGCACGCGACCGACGCCGAAACCCGTGGCATCCGCGACGGCGACCGCGTTCGCGCATTTAATCAGCGAGGAGAGATCGCTCTGCAAGCCAAAGTAAACGGTTCCGTGCCTCCCGGCGTTGTCGCCGCCCGACTAGATTGGGCTCGTTTTGGTCCGGGCGAGCGAAATATTAATGTCCTAACTTCAGAAAAACTTACCGACATGGGCAACGCGGCGACCTTCTATTCCGTCTGTGTTGAGGTGGAGCTTTTTCGGGCCTGACACGGTGGGAGATATTCCGCCTTCCTTGGACGCCCCGCCGGACTCTACCGTATAATTGCCGTTTTCCTAACTCCCGATTTTTCGAGGTAGTTGCGATTCATCGCCGTCGTCAGGAAATCCCTGTGTGCGCTCAAGGCTTGCATCGCCGCGTAAGTACGCGGAGCGGCCCTGCCTCACTCCCATCCTCTTTCTATTCAAAGGGTTGGATGAGACACCTCAGCGTGCGACGGCTTTTCGGAATGATGATTCTGCTTCTGCTTTCCGTGCCCGCCATCGCCCAGCAGGACCTCATCGTGGGAATCACCGTTCATGGCAACCGCCGAATCCCAGCCGAGACCGTCAAGTCGCGCATCTTTACGCGCATTGGAGATGTCTACGACCTCGCTGCCATCGAGCGCGATTTCAACTCGCTGTGGAACACTGGCTACTTCGAGGACATCCGCTTCGAACGCGAGCAGACTCCCAAAGGCTGGGTTCTCCACATCTACGTCAAAGAACGTCCCACCATCCGCGAAATCAACTACACCGGATTGAGTTCCGTCTCCACCAGCGACGTTCTCGACCGCTTCAAGGAGCGTAAGGTCGGTCTGTCGGTCGAGAGCCAGTACGATCCCACCAAGATCAAGAAAGCTGAAGTCACATTGAAGGAGTTGCTCGCGGAGCATGGCCGCCAGTTCGCGACCATTCGAAGCGAGATCCGTCCGATCCCTCCCGCGGCAGTGGCACTCACGTTTGTAGTTCGGGAAGGACCCAAGGTCAAGGTCGGAAAGATCCGCTTCCAGGGCAACAGGCACATAAACAACCGCACGCTGCTCGCGGCGATGAAGAACCTGAAGCCTATCGGCATCCCGCACTCGATTTTTCTGGAGAGTCTCTTCGCCAAGACTTACGACGCCACTAAACTCAGCGAAGACACGGAGCGTGTGCGCGCCGAATTCCAGAACCGCGGCTACTTCAAAGTACTTGTCAACGACCCCAAGACCGAGATCCACGATACTGGCCATACCGGCTTCCATGTGCCTGGACTCCAGAAGGGCGCCGGCAAATCCGTCGATATCACCATTCCCATCGAGGAAGGCGATCGCTATCACCTGGGTACCATCACTTTCAAAAACAACAAGGCGATTTCCAACAACGCCGCCTTGCGCAGCCTGTTCGCGATGAAGGACGGCGAAATCTTCAGCCGCGAGAAGATTGCGAAGGGCCTGGAAAACCTGCGCAAGGCTTATGGCCAGGCCGGCTACATCAACTTCACGTCGGTGCCGGACACCAAGTTCGACGACGAAAAGAAAATCGTCAACCTTGAAATCGACGTCGACGAGGGCAAGCAGTTCAACGTCCGCCGCATCGAGTTCCAGGGCAACACAACCACGCGCGATAAAGTCATCCGGCGCGAAATCGCTCTCGAAGAAGGCCAGGTCTACAATTCACACCTCTGGGAACTGAGTCTGCTGCGTCTGAACCAACTCGGTTATTTCGACCAGCTCAAGCCCGACGATCCCAACACTACCGACCGCAAACTCGACGAAAAGGCCGGGACGGTCGACCTAACGCTTAAGGTCAAGGAAAAAGGCAAGAACCAGATCGGACTGCAAGGCGGTGTGAGCGGCCTGGCCGGAGCGTTCATCGGCCTGACCTACAGCACCAATAACTTCCTGGGACTCGGCGAAACATTGTCGGTGCAGGCCAGCCTGGGCAATCGGCAACGCGATTTGCTGTTCGGATTCACTGAACCTTATTTGTTCGACCGCCCCATCCAGGCGGGCTTTACGGTGTACACGCGTAAATCCAACTTCGATCAGGCCCGGCAACTCTCGATCATCTCGGGCCAGAATGTGAACCTGCCCTCGCCACTCCTGCAAAATCTCCAGAACTACACGCAGTCGAGCACCGGGTTCAGCTTTTCGGCAAGCTATCCACTGCGCCGCTCCTTTAAGCGGCTCGGGATCAGCTATTCATTCGACCGCTCGTCACTGGTTGCAGTCAGCGACGCTTCTAAGATTCTGTTCCAGAACATCAACTTCCGTGGTATCAGCGGGCCGAATGCGCTCAACGGAATTATTACCAGCAAGATCGTTCCCAGCTTCACCATGAACACCCTCGATGCCGCGTACCAGCCCCACCATGGCAAAAGCATTTTCCTCGGAGGCGAGTTCTCGGGACTCGGCGGCACTGTTTACACCATGCGTCCGATTGTCCAATACAAACAGTTTTTCCCAGTCAACAAACGACGCAACGCGATCGGTTACAACCTCCAGGGTTCCTTTATCAGCGGATATAACGGTGTCGTGGCGCCGCCCTTCGAGCGCGCTTATCTGGGCGGCGACAATGATCTGCGTGGCTTTGACATTCGCACCATCTCGCCGATTGCCTTCTTGCCGAGTCATCAAGCTGTGACGCTGACCAATCCAGATGGCTCACCCGTTCCCAAGGATCCGCGTAATCCGCGTGCCGGTAACTGGACGATTCCAGTGCCCTTCGAGCAACTGGTGACGCCCGGCGGAGACCTGAGCTTGACCGGCAACCTGGAATACCGCATCACCATTGCGGGCCCCGTAGTGCTCGCTCCTTTTGTAGACATTGGTGTCAATCCAATCGTCCGCAAATCGCAATTGAAGATCAACAACGGCCAGTTCGATGATCTCTTGAACACGGAGTTTGGCTGTCCGGTGCTGGATCCGTCATTGCAATGCGTGGGCGGCCAGAAGATCGCATTCTCGCAATTCCTTCAACCGGTGCCGGGAACCAACTGGGTACCTCGCATGTCCACCGGAATCGAACTGCAAGTCATGCTTCCGGTGATTAATGCCCCTTTCCGTATTTATTGGGCATATAACCCACTCCGTCTCAACAGCACCACCAATCCTCCCGTGCCCATCACGCGCGACATGTTCCCCTGCCCGGTGGCGGGTGATCCCAGCTGTGTAAACAAAGCCGCCGGCGACTTCACCTATCAACAGACCATCGACACGCTCGGCCCCAGCTATACTCTGCGCGAACCTCGCAAAACATTCCGCTTCTCGGTCTCAACAACGTTCTAGAGCAATCGCTCTTGCATGAACTGTCATCCCGAGCGAAGCGAGGGATATGCATTCCGCAGCAAACTGCAGATCCCTCGCTTGGCTCGGGATGACAGTCAAGAGATTTCAACTGCGGGATTAGTGAGGCCAGAAGACGATCGCGACAAGGTAGATCGCCTGCGCGGCCGCCATAGCGATCCAGATGCGACGTCGAATGCGTGATCGTCGCAGGTCGCGGAGAAGGATGGCTTGAGTCGGTTCGCTGGTTCGACCTTGTCCGTCCTCGCGCACGGTAGCGACCTTCAGGACTGACGGCGCAACGGGTCCCAGAACAGTGGGCTTGTCGGGGTAAAACACCTTCGGCGTGCTGATCACCTCTGACCATGCTGGCAACAGTATCCAAGTCTCCGGGATGATATTGGCAACCGGTTTAGAAGTCAGTTGGAGCGCCGGCAAGTTTTCGGGGACAAGCCGGTCGGCAAGATTACGAAGCAACGAACTAAACCAGAAGTGGCTCAACTGGTCGGTGATAAGTTCGCCGACATCGACCGGAATCGATTCGAGTTCCAGCGGAGGCAAGGTTTCCGGTGAAATCACGTCCCCGATGTTGGTAAACACGGTTCGAAACCAGGGCAAACGCAGACGCTCACCGAGCAGTAGTCCTACATCTACCGGTCGCGACGTAAGTTGTAGCGGTGGCAGCTTTTCCGGTGCAAACTTGTCACGCAAATTTGTTAGCAGCGATTTCCATAAAGGCTGGGTCAGGGAAGCGGGTGGAAGCAGATCGATCTGGAGTTGGAAAGACGAACCGGATGCTTCCGGATACCACGCTTCAGCCGCGTTGGAGCGATAATGCATAACTTAGATCCTAGATGCCCGGGGGAAAATTGTCACGCCCGTTTACTAAGCTTTACGAAGGGTGCCAGGCAATAATTCGTCCGTTTGTCCGGCGAAAGCAGCGCATGCGCATTGAGATTCCGCTACACTCATTTGGCCTGTGAGATTGCGCGACTTACTGACCCACTCATGTATTATCGAGTATCATTATGGGAATCCTGCAATAATTTTACTCAGAAAAGCCTTTGACTCCGATGCGCGTCCAAGTAAGATACATTGTCCTGGTAGTAACGAGTTCTTGAAGTGTTAACGAGTTCTTGAAGTAGTAACGAGTTCTTGAAGTGTTAAAGAGTCCTTGAGAACGCGGAAACGAGTTCTTGAGGCGGTGTTGCAGCCTGAGGGGGACTCCCATTCCGGGAGTAATCAGACCGGTTCCCACGAAACGGAATCGGCGAACTGCAGCACCTGGCTATCTAGGAAGAGTCCGATCGCGAGGCCCGTCAAGGGCCGTCGCGATAACCCCCAGACACCAACGCTCAAATTTGCTGCCCCGCGGAAACGCACGGACAGAAGGCGCAGAGGTGTCCAAATGGCGGAGAACTCGCCTCGGCTTGAGGGAGAGGCTCGCCAGAACGAGGAGCCGTTCGGAGGTATGCCCGATTCGACGGTGGATGAGCACTACCGCGATCGTCTGCTGATCGAGGCCACGGACCTGATCGTTCGTGCCCACGGTCTGCCGGACTTATTCAAGGAACTTGCCCCCCGCATCCTGAATCTGACGGGTTGCGAATTTCTCAAATTCGCTCTGCACGATCCCCGTCAGAATTGCATGGTTACGCATTACTGGAAAAGAAGCCGGGAAAGCGGGCAACTCGACGCCTTTCCTGTGGACGAGTGTGTGACCGGTTGGGCTTGGAAGCTGCAGGAGACGATCACGATTTCCGATGTTGAGAAAGAAAAGCGATTCCCGTCTTGCATCCGGGAACTGCGAAAACATGGCGTGAGATCGTACGCTGTTCTACCCCTGAGTACGGACGCAGACCGTTTCGGAGCGCTCGGTCTTGGCAAGTCCGTTCCCGAGATTCCGTCTGCAGAAGACATGCAATTCTTCCAGCGGGTCGCACTCATGGTCTCTCTTGCCCTGGAGAACCAGGCCGCGCGGCACGCGGGGGAACAGCAACGCGAACGATTACAAGGACTGGTCACGATCGGCCAGGAACTCAGTTCCAGCCTCGATCTCGAAAAACTATTGCCATTGGTTTCTCGGAATCTCCGTCAGATCACCAATTGCGACCACGCGCTTCTCGCGCTCCTGGAGGAGGATCAAAAATATCTACGCGTGTACGCCGTAGATCACGTGCCCGGATTCGAGACATTGGTGCCCGACCGTTACCGCCGCGTATTAACCACAGAGGCTACAGCCGCGCAGGCAATCGAGACCCGCACCGTCACATTTTGGACTGCAGAAGATCTGGACAGGCTAGGCACTCCCATTGCCAAACAAATGCGGGGTTCGGGCATTCAATCGCTATGCAACGTGCCCTTGCTCGCGGGCCACGACGTTTGGGGAGCGCTCAATTTAGGCAGCCGCCACAACGACGCTTTTAACCTGCTTGATGCCGAGTATCTGCAACAGGTCGGAAATCTGATCGCAGCCGCAATCCGAAACGCCAACGCGTATCGCGAAGTCGCGCAACTCAAAGATAGATTAGCGGGTGAAAAGCGTTATTTGGAAAGCGAAATCCGCACCGAGATGCGGTGGGACGAAATTGTGGGCCGAAGTCCGGCCTTGAAACGTATTCTGGACTATGCCGCGATTGTTGCCGCCACCGACTCGACCGTCCTCATCACTGGCGAAACCGGCACCGGAAAGGAACGGATCGCCCGGGCCATCCACAGCATGAGCCGCCGCAAGGACCGTAGTTTCATCAAGCTGAATTGTGCCGCCATTCCCACTGGCTTGCTGGAAAGCGAGTTATTCGGCCATGAAAAGGGAGCTTTCACAGGAGCGGTGAGCCAGAAGATCGGACGGCTGGAGTTGGCCGATAAAGGCACTCTGTTTCTGGACGAGATCGGTGAAATTGCTCTGGAGCTGCAGCCCAAGCTATTGCGGGTGCTCCAGGATCAGGAGTTCGAGCGACTGGGCGGCACTCGAACGATCCGGGTGGACGCGCGACTGATCGCAGCCACCAACCGCGATCTGGCGCGCGCCGTAGCCGAAAAGCAGTTCCGCAGCGACTTGTTCTATCGCCTGCACGTCTTCCCTTTGCACTTGCCGGCCCTGCGCGATCGTCGTGAAGATATTCCGATGCTCGTCCGCCATTTCGTGGAAAAGTCCAGCGCGCGGCTCGGCCGACGCATTGAGAGCATTCCCGACGAAGCGATGGAGGCCATGCTCGAGTGGAACTGGCCCGGCAACATCCGCGAGTTGGAGAATTTTATCGAGCGCTCGGTCATCCTTTCGGACGGCGACGTGCTACGTTCCCCGTTGGCTGAGTTACGGCACGAGATCGCCAGGCAGCGCGCCACTTCGGAGGGCTCTCTCGAGAACCGCGAGCGAGAACATATTATGGAAGTCCTGCGGCAGACGCGGGGCGTTCTCTCCGGTCCGCGCGGCGCGGCGGCGCGGCTGGGATTAAAACGGACGACTCTCCAATACAAGCTCCAGAAACTCGGTATCTCCCGCACCGAGTATTTGGATTGATCCTCTGCCCACCCTTCGTCGGCACTGCCGGTCCTCCGGCGAACCCACCTGTTGCTCCACTCGCCGCATCTTGTTAAGAATTGTCGTTGCCTTCACTTAGCTTTCTCCATCGGGTGGCAGGCGGCATGCACTGTTCAACTTGCTCGGCCATTCAACTCCCAGAAACGACCTTCCCCGAGATCGTGCGAGCAGGAGCGCCATGCGTGTGCCTCGCCGCTTTATGTTTTCCGACGGTTGCCTCACTTGCACTTTGCGGAGCGACGGTGACTTCTGCGATCTTCCTCATCCGTTACTGACCGAATTGCATGGCATGGGACATCTTACTTTGTATCCACCTGACGCCGTGCTCATGACAGAAGGGCAAGAGCCGCGCGGCGTGTACATCGTATGTTCGGGGCGCGTAAAGCTCTCCGTGGAAGCGAAAGATGGAAAGACGGTCATCCTGAAAGTCGCCGGCGACCGCCAGGTTTTGGGATTGAGTTCAGTCGTGACCGGTCAGCCCTCCCCCATTGAAGCCACCACGATTGAACTCTGCCAGATCAAGTTCGTTGACCGCGAAAGCTTTCTACAACTGCTCGACCGGAATAGTTACGCTGCTCTTGCTTGCGCTCGGCTCGTGAGCCAGGAAATCGGAACGACGTTCCGCGACGTGCATGATCTGTTGCTGGCGCGCAGTTCGACTGAAAAACTGGCGCGCCTGTTGCTTTCCTGGGTGGCCAAAGAGTCCCACAACCTGGAGGTTCGCATCGCCGCGAACTTCACGCATGAAGAAATTGCCCAGATGATTGGATCCTCGCGAGAGACGGTAACCCGCCTGCTTAGCGATCTGAAACGCAGAGAGTTGATTCGCCTGGAGGGCTCCACCCTCGTGATCTCGAATCGGATCGCCTTGCAGGCCATTGCCTCATAGGCTTTTCCTCCCCGGGGCGGGTGCTTGCAACCTCAAGCCCGCCCCACTTTTCTTTCTACAGGTTGAATAGCTCACGCAAGCGGCGAGTCTGGGCCCGGCTGACGGGAATCTCCGTCTGCTTCTTGTCGTCCATGCGGAGTTGGTAGGAGCTCTTGAACCACGGCACTACTTCGCGGATGTGGTGGATGTTGACCAGAAAAGATCGGTGCGCTCGCCAGAACAGGCTGGGATTGAGATTATCGTTGAGCTCTTCCAGAGTGCGGCAGTTGGACTGCCCTTCCATGCCGACGTTGCCGCTGGTGACCACCGTGATCACTCCGTCCTCGATGGTCGCGTAACAGATGTCCTTCGGGTCGGCCAGAAGCAACCTGCCCGCCGCTTTGATCAGGATCTTCGCGGTCTGTGACTTCTGCGGTTCCAGCATGCGAACCAGAGTCTCGAATTTTTCGTCCGATCCCACGCCGCTCTCAATCAGGCCACGCACTTTTTCAACCGACTGCGCCACGCGCTTTTTATCGAATGGCTTCAAGATGTAGTCGACAGCATTCACTTCAAAAGCTTTCACCGCATACTGATCGAACGCAGTAGCGAAGACAATCTTGGGAAGCGGAACCTTGCGGTCGAGCAATTTCTTGATGACGCCGAAGCCGTCGAGGCCAGGCATCTGCACGTCGAGAAACACCAGGTCGGGACTATGCTCCTTGATGAGATTGACTGCGTCCAGGCCATTCTTGCCCTGGGCAACGACATTCACATCGACACTCTTGACGAGGTAAGCAAGTTCATCACGGGCTAGCTGCTCGTCGTCAACGATGATCGCGGAGAGAGCCATGAGGTTTGGAACTCAAACTAACGACTGCATTTAGCACTCGTAAGTATAGACGTTGAGCAAAAGACAGGCAACGGAGCGAGTGGGGCAATATGTCCCAGAGCGTCGGCAGAGGGGGCGATCTGCAAATTTGGCAATATGTTCCACGTGGAACATTTCTCGTACTAGTATGTACGTACTATATTGTACTACTCAGCGCGCTATGTGATTGAACCGGCCGGGGTTGGGAGGGGAAATCGGAAGACTGCTAAGACCCCACTTCTTGCAAAGGACGCGAGAAATGGGGCACCCAGACCATTTATGGTGCCGGAGAAGTGGGCCACGCGCCCTTCTTCACTCTGACAGTGTCGTCATCCTGCCATCACTCGCGTTGATTCAGGCCCGACGACGATTCGCTTCGGCCTAGAACCGAAATTCCCATGGGTCGGAGCGCTTGATGCAGCCCAGGCGGTTGGCGTATCGTTTTGAGGTTATTCGGAACTGCTTCGAAGTAACAGAGGCAGGGTGCGACGCCCTTCGGTTGATCTGGCCAATCTGCTCGGAAATCCAACTCGGAAGGTGGTGATGAGGGGCGTACTTTTTTCACTTACACCGGGAAGAGGCGACTGCGCAATAGCCCGTGCTGCTGTTCAAATCTTAATCTGACCTTAATCTTATTCCATCGGAAGATTGATATTTTGACGCATGAGGAGATTGATCATGGCTAATTTGGAATTTCGTCAGCAAAGCAGAGTTCCGTTCCAGCAATTCTCTTTGCTTCTTGTGTTTTCAGCTTATCTAACGGTTTCGTTGCTATTGGCGCCTGGAGCATTTGGTGCTCCGACTGCCGGCAGTGGTTGTCAGCTCAAGTCGCCGAAAGGCAATGTTCAGCATGTGATCTATATTCAGTTCGACAATACGC
>WNFR01020528.1_pt1 | contig 11047 bp, 10 predicted proteins | sample 5400221 | NCBI WGS metagenome assembly WNFR01 (sample SAMN13153357, study PRJNA577476) | soil metagenome | isolation source: 40 cm soil under Madrone tree | place: USA:California | collected 2016-06-14 | reverse complement strand
TCCCTCCTCGAGCGGTGTGGTGGCCGACCAGCCCAGCGCTTGGATGCGGCTGCTGTCGAGCAGCTTGCGCGGTGTTCCATCCGGTCGCGACCTGTCGTAGACAATGCGCCCTTCGAAGCCCACACAACGTTTAATGTGTTCGGCGAATTCAGCAATCGTGACGTCGTAGCCGGCGCCGACATTGATATGCGACTCGCCGGAATAGTGCCGCAGAAGATGGATGCCGGCGTCGGCGAGATCGTCAACGTAGAGAAACTCGCGGTGAGGCGCGCCGCTGCCCCAGACGACGACTTCGGGAGCCCGCACCATTTTGGCTTCGTGAAAGCGGCGCAAGAGTCCCGCCGGGACGTGGCTGGTTTCGGGGTGGAAATTGTCGCCGGGGCCGTAAAGGTTGGTCGGCATCGCCGATATGAAATCGCAGCCGTGCTGGCGACGGTAGGCCTGACAAAGCTTGATGCCGGCGATCTTGGCGACCGCATAGGCTTCGTTGGTCCTCTCCAAAGGTCCCGTTAGCAGCGCCGCTTCGGGGATCGGCTGGGGAGCGTCGCGCGGATAGATGCACGACGAGCCGAAAAACAGAAGTTTTTCGACACCCGTGCGGTAGGCAGCGTGAATGATGTTCGCTTCAATGAGCAAATTGTCATAGAGAAAGTCGGCCGGAAAAGCGTCGTTGGCGTACATGCCGCCAACACGGCCGGCGGTCAGAAAGACGATCCGAGGCCGCCGCGACCCCATCCAGTCTTCGACCTCGGATTGGCGTCTCAAGTCGACGGCCGTTCGGCCGGGATCGAGCAACAGAGCGCAAGGTTCGCGCTCTAGCCGTCGCATCATGGCCCCGCCCACCATGCCATGCTGACCGGCGACCCAGACAAGTTTATCGGTCAGATCGAACAAAGATTTCACCTCTTCCCCGCGACGATCCCGACTGCACTAGTTAAAGCCTATCCGTAACCAGCTAAGCCTGCCAGATCTGCCGCCATGCAGGTCTTGCGGGCTTCTTTATTGGTCGGGCACTTCATTTCGATCACTCATTCCTCTGCTACTTGCACCGATAGCGGTACTGCGAATCGATAGAATTGGAGCGAAGAGCCGCCAGATTGGACTGATCGAGTAACTTGGCGGAAACGGCGTGTCGTTCCGGCAACTCTATGAGTCGCCGCCGTTCGCTCGGGTTTGCCTCGAGTGTCATGTCTTGCGGCTGGATTTGCGCAGATGCACACCCGGCTGTTTTCCATTTGTGAATTCAATACCGGCCCGTTCAAGCGCACCACGAAGCTTAATACCGGTATTCTTGCGACCTCCTAACAATCCATCTGCCGCTTCCAGTCGTTTAACCGTGGGCAGGGAAATTCCTGCCGTTGCCGCTAGATCTTCCTGGGACCAGCCTAGCAATGCGCGTGCGGCCTTGATTTGGCGGACTGAGACTTTTAGTATTGACTTCATCTCGATACTATTAGTATCATAGCGGCCTGTCGAACATGCAGCAGAATTGGCGGAGGACAGAATGTTACCAAAAACATCTAGAAAGCGAGATCAATTCGAACGACGCTTCTTCGTCGGCGGTTCAGATGCTCGGATCATCATGGGCAACGATGAAACGGCGCTCATCCGCCTCTGGTGCGAAAAAAGGGGGGAAGTCGAGCCCGAGGACCTCTCGGGCAATTTGATCGTACAGCTGGGTACAGCAACGGAAGAACTCAACCGAACCTGGTACGAGCGCAACACCGGTCGAAGCGTCCGCGACGTCCAGCGCCTCGTCAAGCATTCGGCAATCCCTTGGATGGCAGCAACACTTGACGGCATCGTGGACGGGACCGGAGCCGTTTTCGAAGCGAAATTCATGCTGCCGTGGTCGTTCTCCGAGGAGGCCGCAGCCGAAAAGCACATGGCCCAGGTCCAGCACAATATGTGGGTCACTCATTCCCGGATGGCGGCGCTGTCAATCATCACCGGGGGCGGCAAGTGGGTCGAGATCACGATCCCGATGGACCCCCTCTACCTGACTGTCCTGGTGGCGGCAGAAAAGAAGTTCTGGCGATGCGTCCAATCCGGCGAAACTCCCCACCTCATCAACGCCGAGCCCCCGCGGCCTCGTATCGAGGCGATCCGGATCGTCGACATGAGCTCGTCGAACTCCTGGGCGGAGTTCGCCGCCCTGTTCCGCAGCACCCGCAGTGCCTTTCTCGACCACGAGCGGGCAAAGAGCGAGCTCAAGGCGCTCATCCCCGAGGATGCCAAAGAGGCGATCGGACATGGGGTGCGAGCAAAGCGCTCAAAATCCGGCGCGGTGAGCTTTGATATCTTGGAAACCGAGGCGAGCCATGCAGCGATCCAGTGAGTCGGTCGGGGCTCTGGCCTCAGCTTTGGCGAAGGCCCAAGCCGAGCTCGTCAACCCCGAAAAGTCGCTCACCGCTACGATTAGAACTGCAGGGCCGGGAGCAGGAGAACGCACCTTTCGCTATGCGCCGCTCTCGAGTGGCCTCGACATCGTGCGAAAAACACTCGGTCAACATGAGATCGCGACGGTGCAGACGACCGCCATCGACCAGGCATCCGGCATCCTCAACTTGACGACGATGCTCGCCCACGCCTCGGGCGAATGGATCGCCTCGGACTGGCCGGTCTGTCCCATTGCGGAGATGGCGAGCCCGCAGCGCATGGGCGCCGCCCTGACCTATGCCCGCCGGTACGCCCTGTTCACGCTCGTCGGCATCGCGGGCGAGGATGATCTTGATGCCCCTGACATAACTACCTGTGGGCCGGGCTCCGGCCGTGAGCTCGACACGCGGCAAGATCGATTTCCGCCCCGCGAGTCCGGGAATGGACGCCTGCGGGGCGCCACAAAGGCCACCACTGCGGTACTCGATGCGGGCCGCTCAGCAGCGCTGCGCGATAAGCTTCTGGCCGAGGTCGCAAGCCTTACCTCCGCCGATGTTGCGGTCACGTGGGCCACTCGCACGCTCCCCGCCAAAAACAGCCTCACGGCGGCCGATGCCAAAGTCCTCGAGGATGCGTTCGAGCAAAAACTGTCCGGCTTCCCGTCGCCCGTTGTAAACGACATTACCGCGGGAAAGAGTGCCACGGCCGCAGACGTCACGTCGCAGGAGCAGCCGCAAGCTTACCGCGCCGGAGATGATGAGCCCAGAGGCATCGACAAGAGTACCCTTGCGCTTGCTACACCGCGCCGGTATCGCAACCGGGAGCATCTGCGCTACGTCGCTCAGCAAGCTTGCCTCGTCTGCGGCCGCAAGCCATCGGACCCGCATCATCTTCGATACGTTCAGCCACAGGCGCTCGGACGTAAGGCCAGCGATGAATTTGCGGTGCCGCTCTGCCGCGTCCACCACCGCGCGGTTCATCGCGCAGGCGACGAGCGAGCATGGTGGAAGCAGGCCGGTATCGATCCGATCAAGGTAGCCCGTAAACTTTGGAGCCGCACGCGCGCAAAAGAAGGTCGGATCGGTCCGCATCGGCCGGAGCACGCCGCCGATTCAGCTTCGACTTTAAGCTCCAACGTTGTGGGCAGCAAAGGATACGCGTGACGACAGCCAATAGGATCAGGACCGAAAGCGCTTGCTGCGAATGGTCAGGTTCCCCGGCGCGCCGTCGGTCACGAGAGTCGCATATCTAGTGCTGGTCGCCATCGAACCAGCTTGCCACGCGCCGTTATGCATTTTTACTCCCCTTTAACCATCCGACTTTCGCAGTTGAAGCTTCCTATTGTTCCTTATGCGTTCGCCACCCATCTGTCGCACAAAGGAACATCGCCATGCCGAAGAAGAACTACGTCATCCCACCGGAGATCCTCGAAGTACTTGGTCCGCCCCCTTTGCTCGCCAGTGAAAGCCCGAAGCGATGGAATGAGACGCTGGCTCGTTACGCGCAATCCTACCCGCCAAAGGATACAGATGATTTTGAGGGATGGAAAGACATATGGAATCTCGCGTGCGATCACTGGGAAGAGGAGCGAATGAAACGTTTCAAAGCCGGGGTTTTGGAGATCCCATACAGGGCTAGGTTGGAGAAGGCGCTGCTAGCACGCGTAGACAAAGTTGAGGAAGAGCTCAGGACGCAGGCCTTCGATCGGATGCTCGCCCAGTGGGAACGTGGATATCCAGCATCAAGGCGGCGAGCCGAGTCAAATGAAAGGCTCCCAACTGAGACAAAAGGACTTAGAGCCGAGACGGATCCAAAGTCGCCAGCCGAAGCGCAAACTATTCCGGCAGTGACGGCAACAGAGTCCGCGCCCTTATTGCCGCCTGCAACCGACGCGGATTACGCCGATGCTTTCGTGGAGAACATGCATATCTATTATTGCGCCGACCAAATTCAAAACTCGGCGCGCAAACGCTACGATGCGGTTCGCGACCAGATTGACCTTCGGCGCGCTGCCGAGCTAGCTAGCAAGATGGTCAACGGTGAGGTCGCACCAACAGAGCGCCAACTTCAGAGCGGAGAAGTCTTGGCCGTGGAGCACCTGAGCGAACCGGCGCCGGACACAACCTCGGGTCTGCTGTCATCAATCCAGCCGCTCACACCAGGCGCATCCGTGACTGAGACATTGATGTCGGTGCGATCCACGCAGCTTTTGGGGCCGCCGGACTCGCCCGAGGCGCAGGGGTCGTCGGAGGTGTCGACCGCCTCCGCGGTGGCCGCCGCCCCGGCGATCGAGCTCTCCATCGCGGTGGGGGAGACATCGAGGTCCGCGTCGTCGCCGCAGCATTTGGAGGCGCCAAACCTGCCCGAGCCGCAGGACTCGTCCGAGGGGGCGATCGGCTCCACGATAGAGGTCGCGCCGGTGGTCGACCTTTCCACCACGGTGGGCGAGACAACAAAGTCCGCGTCGTCGCCGCAATTCTTGGACGTGCCGAACTCGTCCGAGCGGCAGGAGTCCTCCGAGGTGTCCACCGCCTCCGCGATCGATGTCACGCCGGCGATCGAGCCCTCCACCGCGGTGGGCGACGGCGGTTTGCAACCGTCGCAGCAGCATCGGGTTGCGTCCGCTCTAGAGGAATCGGAGGTGGATCGGATCGCTCGAATACGAGCGTGGGTGCGCAAAGAGATAGCCCGGCGCGACGCGGAGCGCGCCGCCGCTGGCCGATCACGGTGAAGCGCACCCGAGGTCTCGATAAGGCACGTCAAGCCGGCCAACCTTCGAGGGACTGTCATGACTTCCGAAACAAAGCGCGCCGCCAATCGGCGCAACGCGGCAAGAAGCACTGGGCCGAGATCGGCAGCCAGCAAGACACGTGCGAGCCAGAACGCATTACGCCATGGGCTTGCGATCTCTCTGCGCCACGATCCTGCGACCCGGGCGGAGATCGAGCGCATGGCAAAGTTAATCTCCGGAGACGGCGCAAGCCGGCTGAAACATGAGCTTGCCCTTGTCAGGGCCGAGAGCGAAATCGTACTGCGGCGCGCGCGCATGGCCCGCGTCGCGATCATCGAACGCGCGATGAACGCCGCCCACTTGCGTGTCGATCAAGGGCAACCCAGAGGACGTCCCGGCCCAGGCGCGGACACCGATGCACCAGCAACAGCCGCCCCCGCCGACGTCGAAGCGTTACGGCAAGCGTTGCCACAACTGGTTAGGTTAGAGAGATATGCGCGACGCGCGTTTTTACGCGGTGACCGAACCGCTCGCCGCCTTGCCGCGATCGCGTGCAACGAACCCGAAACGTTCGACCATGAGGCGGAACTAGGATAGGGACAACCAGAATCGGCGTAATACAATCAAGAGTTGTAGATCAGCAAAACGAAGCCAAATTCCCCAGTATATTCAGTGCCGCTCGATGAAACCCGCGCCGTTCGAATATGCAAGACCCGCGGACCTCGACCAAGCTTGCGCGATGCTCGCCGCCGGTGACGACGCGCGGATCATCGCCGGCGGACAGACCCTCGTTCCGCTCATGGCCATGCGGCTCGCCCGGCCGAAACGGTTGATCGACATCGCCCGCATCTCCGATCTTGCCTTCGTGCGCCACGAGCGCGAGGGGATCGCAATCGGCGCCACCACCCGCCAATGCGTGCTCGAACGCGACGCGGTCGTTCGCGCTGCGGTGCCCCTGCTCGCCAAGGTGATGCCCTTTGTGGGCCACGCTGCGATCCGTTCGCGCGGAACCGTGGGCGGCTCGCTCGCCAATGCCGATCCCGCGGCGGAGATCGCGCTGGTCGCAGTCACGCTCGAATTCCGGCCTCCGATTTCTTCGTCGGACCGATGATGACGGCGCTGCCTGCGACCGCCTGTCTTACCGCCGTGCGCTTTCCGCGCTGGGACGATGCGCGCATCGGCGTGGGTTTCCACGAGGTCAGCGCACGCAGGAGCGACTTCGCTTTCGCCTCGGCCGCGGCGCAGGTCGCGCTCGACGACGACGGCGTCTGCCGGCGCGTGGCGCTGGGGGTCGGCGCGGTGACGGCCTGCCCCATCCGACTCGATACGGTGGCGAAGGCGCTTGAGGGGACGCGCATGGAGCCGGCCGTTGCGCGTGCGGCCGTGCGTGCGGCGCTCGCCGACATCGAGCCGCTGTGCGACCTGCACGCGTCGGCAGACTACCGCCGGCGCGCCGCGGCGAGCCTTGCCGTGCGCGCGATCACCGATGCTTGCCGGGCCGCCGAGGCCGCGCATGCGCGTTGAATTGATCGTCAACGGGGAAATGCGCACGGTCGAGGTCGAGCCGCGCATGAGCCTGCTCGATTGCCTGCGCGAGCGCTTGTTGCTGACGGGGGCGCACGCCGGCTGCGAGCACGGCGTGTGCGGCGCCTGCACCGTGCTCATCGACGGTGCTCCGGCGCGTTCCTGCCTGATGTTCGCCGTGCAGGCCGACGGCTATGCCATCACCACCATCGAGGGCGTGACTCCGGGACCGGGCGAACTCTCGCCCATTCAAGACGCTTTCTGCGAGACGCACGGGATGCAATGCGGCTACTGCACCCCGGCGATGATCCTCACCGCGCACGCGCTCCTGGCCGACAACCCTGACCCGACGCGCGCGGACATCGTCGATGCAATTTCCGCCAATATTTGCCGCTGTACCGGCTACGCGCAAATCGTCGAAGCGATCGCGCTCGCCGCCGAGCGCATGCGCGGCTTGAACCAGCCGGCGTGCAAGCCATGACCACGAATTCGTTCCGTTTCGTGTCCACCGATCGCCGCGTCCGCGAGGATCGGCGCTTCGTCGTGGGCAAAGGCCGCTTCGCCGCCGACATCGCCGCGGCCGGCACGCGGCACGTGGCACTCGTGACCTGTCCGCACCCGGCCGCGCGCATCCTCGCAATCGACAAGGCCGCGGCGCTGGCCGTGCCCGGCGTGCGCTACGTGCTCGACGGCCGCGAGTTGGCGGCGGCGACGCAGCCGCTGCTGGCCGGCCTCGATACCCCCAAGGTGCCGCGGCGTCCGCTCGCCGTGGACGTCGCGCGCTACGCCGGCGAATGGGTCGCGGCCGTCGTCGCAGAAACGCGCGCGCTCGCTGAAGATGCCGCCGAGCTGGTGCGGGTCGACTACCAGCCGCTGCCGTTCGTGCTCGACGGCGAAGCCGCCTACGCGCCCGGCAGTCCGATCGTGCACGCGGATCACGGCTCCAACGTGCTGCTCGACCGCACCTTCGTCTGGGGCGAGGTCGAGAAGGATTTTGCCGAGAGCCCGCATCGCCTGTCGCTGCGACTTAAATGGGGCCGCAGCTCGACCGTGCCGGTCGAGACTTTCGCCGTGCTCGCCAGCTGGGATCCCTGGCGCGAGGTCCTCGATGTTTACGCTTCGGTCCAGATGCCGCGCTTTCCCGACCAGGTGGCGCTCGCGCTCAAGCTGCCGGGATCGTCGGTGCGCGTACACAATGACGTCGACGTCGGCGGCAGCTACGGCGTCAAGCGCGGCATCAAGCACGCGGTACTGGTCGGCTACCTCTCGCGCCGGCTCGGTTTCCCGGTGCGGTTGGTCGAGGATCGGCTCGAGAACATGCGCGCTGGCGACGGCCACGGCCCCGAGCGCAATTTCGACATCGAGGTCGCGTTCGACGAGATGGGCCTGATCCGCTCGATGAAGATGCGCGCGCTCGACAATGTCGGCGCCTACGCCGGACGCTCGCCCTTCCAGCTCGGCAAGCCGATCGGCGCGATCGTCGGGCCGTACCGCATCCAGAGCGTGCAATACCGTGCCATCGCGGTCACCTCGAACAAGACGGTGCAGGAAGCGGTGCGCGCTTTCGGCCAATCGCCGACCAACTACGCCATCGAGTGCGTGATCGAGGAGGTGGCCCGGCATCGCGGGCTCGATCGATTGGAGGTGCGGCAGCGCAACCTCATCCGCGCCGAGCAATTTCCCTATCTCATTCCGAGCGGCACCACCTATGACAGCGGCGACTACCACGCGGTCGTCGACAAGGTGGTCGCGTGCGCGGATTATGCCGCCCTCGTCGCGGAGCGCGATCGCCTGCGCGCGCAGGGCCTGCTCGCCGGCATCGGCATGGCGGCCTGCCTCGAGCCCAGCGGCGCCAATTCGACCTTCGAGCCGCTGCTCAATCCGAAGAACGAGACCACCACCTATACCGATTCCTGCCGCATCAATGTTGATCTCAGCGGCGCCGTGACCGCAACCATCCATACGCTCTCGGCCGGACAGGGACACGAGACGCTGGTCGGCACCGTCATCGGCGAGGTGCTCGAGTTTGATCCCGACCGCATCCGCGTGGTGCGGCCGGACTCGCTCGCGTCGTTGCCGAGCCAGAGCCCGGTCGGCAGCCGAATGGCGATCATGTTGGGTGGGGCCGCGTTCCACGCCGCGCAAAAACTCAAAGCGCGGCTACTCGCTATTGCCGCCCATGACCTCAAGATTGCTCCGGAGCGCGCGGCCTATGGCGCTGGCGACGTATTCGACCGCAGCACGCCGCAGAACAGGCGGACCTGGACCGAGCTCGTGACCATCGCGCATCGCAACTTCCACCGCCTGCCGCCTAATACCGAGCCGGGGCTTGCCTTCACCCACGTGATGCAGGTGCCGACCGGAGGGCGGTTGCCGACAGCCGATGGCCGCGTGCAGATGTATCCGTGCTTTGCCTTCGAGTTCCATCTCCTGCTCATGGCGATCGATCCCGATCTCGGCAAGCCCGAGATCAAGCGCTACATCGTCGGTCACGACTGCGGCACCGTGATCAACCCCAAAATCGTGCGCGGCATGACCATGGGCGGCATTGCGCACGGCATCGGCGCGGCGCTCTACGAGGAGTTCGCCTACGACGCGCAGGGCCAGCTCCTCGCGCAAAGCTTGATGGATTATCTGCTGCCGTCCGCGCACGAGGTGCCGCCGGTCGAAATCATCCATCACGTGACGCCCTCGCCGCACACCGTGTTCGGGCAGAAGGGCTCGGGCGAGTCCGGTTATCTCGGAGCGCCGGCCGCAATCGCGAACGCCGTCAACGACGCGGTGCGGCCGCTTGGGATCGTGGTGAACAGCCTGCCGATCAAGATGGCCCAACTCGCCGACATGATCGCTGCCGCGCGCGACAAGTCGAACACCGTTGAGGCGCCGAAATGATCATCGATGTTCACGGCCATCTCGTGCCGCCCGACCTTCTTGCCGCGATCCGCAAGGAGAGTGGGCGCTTCCGCTCGCTGCGCCTGATCGAGGATGGGACAAGCTTGGCGATCGCCTTTGCCGGCGGCAAGCCGTCGCGGCCGATCATGAAGGGCTTGAGCGACGTTGCCGCGCGTCTCGCTTGGATGGACAAGCAGGGGATCGACCGTCACGTCGTCGGAGGTTGGCCCGACTGGTTCGGCTACGAGTTGCCGGCGGCGGAAGGCGAGGCCTGGTGCCGCCTCTTCAACGACGCCCAACTCGCCGCGGCGAAGGCCGAGCGCCGATTCGTGCCGCTCGCGAGCGTGCCGCTGCAGGACGGTGCGCGCGCCGGCGCCGTGCTGAAGGCGGCGGTCGCCGCGGGCTTCCCCGGCGCGATGATCTCGACCTTGCCGCGCGGCATCGGCAGCGTGCTCGACGCCGCCGATCTCGACCCATTCTGGGCGGCAGCGGATGAGACCGGCGCCGTCATCCATATCCATCCGAGCTACGACGCCGGCGACACCCGCGTGAACGATTACGGCCTCGCCAATGCCGTCGGCCGCATCAGCGACGCCATCGTGGCGGTGGCGCGCCTCCTCGCGAGCGGCCACGTCACGCGCTACCGCAACGCCAAGATTTTCGTGCCCATGGGTGCCGCCGGGCTTCCCTTCCTCCTTGGGCGCCTCAAGCGCAACCACAAGATCACGCCGGGAATTGCCGATCCGGCAGAAGGGCTGGCGCTGCTCTATACCGACAGCATCCTGCATGACCCGCGAGTGCTGCGATTCGTCGTGGAGATGATCGGCGCCGACCGCGTGATGATGGGCTCCGACATGCCGTTCCCAATCGGCGACGAGGAGCCCGCTAAGATCGTCGTGGCGGCCGGGCTGAAACCCGATGCGGTCGCCACGATCACCGGCGGGCTTGCGCAAAAACTGTTCCGGATCGGATGAGGACCGTGCAAGCGGTGGATCCCCGCTTATGACGCTGCCGATTCCGCGCGGCTAGAATTCCCGCAACAGCCGCCCATAGCCTGCGATGCGATCGTTCACGCCGACGAGGCGCAGCGCGTCCCACACGCAGGCTTGCGATGCCGCCATCACGGTCACGCCGAATTCCTGCTCCAGCGCCTCGATGGCCTCGATCACCGGCCAGTGCGGCGAGGGGAAAAAGATCGCGTCGGCTTGCGGGTGCGCACGCATCAGCGCGCGGCCCATGTCGAGCGCGGCCGTCACCGGGATGCGGCCGAAGTCTTTGATGACCTTGCCGCATCCCATGACGCCGACCACCTCGCAGCCGTAGCGTTCGGCGTCGGCGGTCAGTCGCGCGTCCTCATGGGCGCCGTAAGGGTGTGCCACCACGACCTTCTTGCAACCGAGTACCTTCGCGGCCTTCGCCTGCGCGGCGACGCTCGAGGAGACCTTGACGCCGAGCTCCGACGCGAGCGTCCGCAGCATGGCCTGCGCGTTCTGATCGCCGCGGGAGAGGTTGATCGGGACG
>WNFR01007553.1_pt1 | contig 11047 bp, 11 predicted proteins | sample 5400221 | NCBI WGS metagenome assembly WNFR01 (sample SAMN13153357, study PRJNA577476) | soil metagenome | isolation source: 40 cm soil under Madrone tree | place: USA:California | collected 2016-06-14 | reverse complement strand
GAAGTCCAAGGGCTCGATGACGTGGAACTGTGGATCCACACTTGTTGGGGCAACCCGAACATGCAGCGCGTGATGGAGGACACCAGCTACGCCAAGTCTATCGAGATCTATCTGGAGCGCTGCCGCGGCGATGTGTGGACGCTCGAGATGAAAGATCGCAATCAAAAGGATCTCGAACTCTTCGCGCCCTTCAAGCACGATCTCAAGAAAAAGATAGCCGTCGGCGCAGTCAGCCATCGCACCCAACAGGCCGATCGGCCGGAAGACGTGGCCGCCGAGATCCGCAAAGCGCTCAAGTACATCCCCGCCGAGCGCCTGATTGTGTCCAGCGACTGCGGTTTTGGCCGTCAAGGCTGCAACCGCGAGATTGCGTTCTACAAGGCGACCGCCATCGCGCAGGGCTGCAATATTATTCGGCGCGAACTTGGACTGGCACTGACTTACGTGCCAGCCGCCGATCCAACTCTGCAGATCGATGTTGTTTCCGGGCGGAACGCCGCCCCGACTGCAATGGGTGCAACGTAGCGCTAGGTGTGCTTGAACGCACTTGGACCAGTTAACCGCGCGCCAGCAGGTTTTCCATGCCAAGAACGCGCAAGTTTCCGTGGAAGGAGCGGCTTAAAGGATGAACGAAGGCAAACTCATTGCGCGTCGGATGACGCGGCGCGAGGCGATCAAGTCCACTGCGGCGGCCTCGGTCGGGGCCGTTGCCGCTCCTTTCCTCAGCAGAGGGCGGTACTTCCTGTTTGCCGGCTCGAGCGCGGAGTACTCATCGCGCGCAATCGAATTAGTCGGCCGAACGACGGTCATCGACATGCTCAGCCCGTTTGTGATCAGCCCTTCGCGCCATACGCAACTGTTTTCGCACCCGGAAACCTTTACGCCCTCCGATCTCGAGCAATTCCGCAGCTCCGGCATCCGCGCCTTTCACATCGCCATCGGCAACGGTGGCCCGGATGCCTACACGGAAAGCCTGCGGTTTTTCGGTCTCTGGAACGGGTTCATCGCCCATCACGGGCAAAACTTAATGCGCGTCGATAGCCCTGCATCTTTCGAGGAGTTGAAGAAATCCGGGAAGATTGGCGTGCTCCTGGGTCTGCAGAATTCCGAACACTTTCGCGGTCCGGACGACGTCGATCTGTTCTTCAGCTTGGGGCAGCGTGTTTCGCAGCTCACCTACAATTCACGCAACCTCATCGGCAACGGTTCCACCGAGCGCCGCGACGACGGCATCAGCGATTTTGGAATTGCCATCATCGAGCGCATGAACAAGCTGGGCATGGCCGTCGATGTTTCGCATTGCGGCGATCGCACCACGCTGGATTCCTTCGAAATTTCCAAGAAGCCCGTGCTGATCACGCACGCCAATTGTCGCGCCCTGGTTCCTCACCCGCGGTGCAAGACCGACGAAGCCATCAAGAAAATGGCGGCAACCGGCGGAGTCATGGGCATCACCGGAGTGCGCATGTTCGTCAAGGTTGATGAGCCCACGACCATCGAAGACGCCCTCAATCATTTCGACCATGTTGCAAAACTGGTTGGCGTAGAACACGTCGGCGTGGGTAGCGATTCCGACCTGCAGGGCTATGACAAGATGCCGCCGAAAGAAAACGAGCAATTGCGCGCAGGCTACAAGGGTAGCTATGCTTTCCGCGAAAAAATCGACATCGAGGGCCTGAACCACCCCAAGCGGATGTTTGACCTGACGGAGGGTTTGATTCGCCGCAAGTACAGCGACTCCGATATCGAGCTGATTCTTGGCGGCAATTTCCGGCGAGCGCTAACGGCCATTTGGACGGTGACGGCGGAGAAGTGACCGTTGCGGGCCCAATTCATCGCTAAAGGAGAAACACGCTTGTTCCCATTGAACAGTTCATCGGGCCTCTATCGCATTGCAATCGCGCTTCTGCTCGCTTCCTCTCTGTGCGTGCCGTTCACGCGCGGCCAAGGGTCCGCTTCGAAGGTGCCGGCCGCAAAGGCAAAGGCCGCGCCCGCGACTTCCGAACTGAAGGTCGCTGCCAAGGCGCCGGAACTCACGGCGACAGATCTCGAAACCTTTCTGGATGGCTTGATGCCGCTGCAACTGGAGCGCGCGGATATCGCCGGCGCGGTGGTCGCCGTGGTCAAAGACGGCAAGTTGCTCTTCGCGAAGGGCTACGGCTACTCCGATTACGAGAAGAAGGTCCCCGTCTCGGCGGAGAACACCCTATTTCGCCCGGGCTCCATTTCCAAGCTTTTTACGTGGACCAGCGTGATGCAACTGGTGGAGCAGGGAAAACTGGATCTCGACCGCGACGTCAACACTTATATCAATTTCAAAGTCCCGGCCACCTTCGGCAAGCCCACCACGCTCCGTGACATCATGACCCACCGCCCCGGGCTTGAAGAAACCATCAAGGATTTATTTGTGGGCTCGGAAAAAGATTTGCGCCCCATCGCACAGTACCTGCCGGCACATCTGCCCAAGCAGATTTATCCTCCGGGAACTATACCCGCATATTCCAACTACGCCACGACGCTCGCTGCCTATATGGTGCAGCGCGTTTCCGGCGAGCCATTCGACGATTACGTCGAGGCCCACGTCATCAAACCCTTGGGAATGGCTCACGCGACATTCCGGCAGCCGCTTCCCGACGCCCTGAAGCCTCTCATGTCCAATGGATACCAGCTCGCTTCCGGTGGCGCAAAGACTTTTGAGTTTGTCCAAGTGGCGCCAGCGGGTTCGCTCTCTGCTTCGGCGGAATCGATGACCCATTTCATGATTGCGCACCTACAAAATGGCCGTTACGGCAGCGTGCAAATCCTCAAGGCGGAAACAGCGGTGCAAATGCATCAGCGGCAACAGGGATGGCCGCCATCCATGAACGCCATGGCGCTGGGATTTTACGAAGAGTCGCGCAATGGCCAGCGCATTATCGGTCACGGCGGCGACACGCAATGGTTCCACAGCGACCTGCACTTGTTGCTGGATGCCAACGTCGGCTTTTTCGTGTCCTACAACAGCGCGGGAAAGGATGAAGTCAGTCCGCGAGGGGTTTTGTTCGGCAAATTCATGGATCGCTATTTTCCGGTTGCGCCGGGGAATGAACCGGCGCCGTCCACCGCGGCACAAGACGCGCGTAGTGTTGCCGGCCTATACAAAATCAGCCGGCGCTTTGAGACCAACATCCTGGCGGTGACGACGTTACTCGGCGAAGCGAAGGTCGCGGCGGATTCCAAGGACAACACGATATACATCGACGAGTTTTTCAAGGACCTGAACGGGCAGCCCAAGCATTTCCGCGAAATTGCGCCTATGGTATTCCGCGCTGTGAATGGGACGGAGAAATTAGCCTTTGTGAAAGACAAGGACGGCAGGTGGCTCTTGTATCTCGATTATCCGTTCATGTTGTTTCAGGAAGTAGACGGCGTTCTCAATCACAAAATCTTCAACTATGTCGTAATTTGCTTCAGCCTTGGCGTAATCGCGCTCACCTTGCTGTTCTGGCCCGTGGCGGCAATTCTGCGAAAACACTACGCAAAACCTCTCGCGCTGAGCGATTCCGCCCGGCGCTTGCGCATGCTGGCCCATGTGGTTTGCTTCGTGGCGGTCGGCTTCGTGATCGGCTTGGCGTTGTTGCTCAACGCCTTGGAAAAGCCGGGAGGCTTGGGCGACGCGGGTGATTTCAAGATTCACCTGCTCCAGGTCGTGGGCCTACTGATCGGCATCGGAGCCTTAATCGCGATCTACAACGCCGCAAAATCCTGGAGTGACACGCAGCAGTGGTTTTGGTACAAAATCTGGAATGTTTTGCTGGCTGCTGCCTGCGTCGGCTCTTTCTGGTTCATCTATCATTGGAACCTTCTTAATTTCCATTTGAACTACTAACCGGGCCGGTCTTCTCAACAATCCGCCATCGGTGCCGCAATCTCCCAGTTCCCCCTGGGAAAGGCGATAACGCACGGATGAGTTCGCCGTGCGTGCAGGCCTTTGCAGGGGTTTGTGTTCTTGGCAAAGGTCAGCAGCGATGCAAGACCGATTTTTCCCGGCGTACTAAAGTGGTGGATCCGATGATGACGCTGGAGCGGTGGTATTGACGCGCAGCACGTGTGTCGCGTCTGAAAAAAAATGACGCTGGCCTGAAACGGCAGCGACGGGATCTGCGTTAAGCGAATACGCGCTATTTACAGCGCCCCCGAGTGCGGAATACGAAAAGGTATAGCCACTCTTAGTACCGCCGGCTAGCAAATTGTCAATCAAACAAGCGGAGGACGCAGCCGGAATTTGCGGGGGAACGCAGTTGGATGCCACGCCGCCATCGCCCAATGACCGCAAATCCGCCGAAAAACCGACGGTATACGTCGACGAATAAACTATTTCCGAGGTGATGATGGTGCGCATGGAGGCGATCGCCGAAGCCTCATTCGCGGACATGCGCGCACGCAACAGGTTCGGAACTGCGACCGCCGCCACGATCAAAATGATCGCCACAACGATCAACAATTCGACCAGTGAGAAGCCGCTTTGTCTTTGTCGCCGCATTTCTTCAGAGCTCCCTCAGAGCCGACAGACGAGCGATCAGTTGACGGGGGCGCAACGGGGGCACAGCCCCATGGCTTAGCGAGCATTTCCCCTTCCGTTTCCACTCCTTCCTTAACTATCACATAATAAATGGCTTACAAAAATGGTACGGATTTTCCCTGACCTTTTTTGTCGTTGAAAATGACACATATCGTTAGGCAGAGAAGCGGTCGGTTTATCTCCGGCACATGCCAAGCGTCCCCTGGAACTACCGGGGATTCGATCGAGCGCCCGTCCAAACCCCCATTCGAATCGTGATACCATCCGCCCATTCGTTTTCATCGCACTGGCCATGAGCGTCGTCCCGCGCCTTATCTATGAACACCGCCACTGTTTCCAGCGCGGATAACCGCGCCAGCGATTCACCTCCCGAAGGACTCGGCTCGGGCCGCTGGACGCGCATCATTCCTGTCGCGCTGGTGATGTACACCATCGCCTTTATCGACCGGACAAACATCTCCCTCGCGTTACCGCGCATCCGTCACGATCTGCATATCGATCCGCAGCAGGCCGGCACCATAGCCGGCATTTTTTTCTGGGGCTATCTGGCGCTGCAGATCCCCGGCGGGCATTTGGCCAAGCATTGGAGCCCCAAAAAATTTATCAGTGTTCTGCTGGTGGCGTGGGCCCTGTTTGCCGTCGGATGCGGCTTTGCGCGCACCTATCGCGAACTGCTGCTCCTGCGCTTGCTCCTCGGCGTCGCCGAAAGCGGTGTTTTCCCAGCCACCTTGATTCTCCTTTCGCACTGGTTCTCGCGCGCGGAGCGAGCGCGAGCGAATGCCATGTGGCTGCTCTGCCTCCCGGGCGCGGTGATTCTGTCCTCGCCCTTTTCCGGTTGGATGCTGGATCACTGGGGCTGGCGCGTCATGCTCATCGCGGAAGGAGCGCTGCCGCTGGTCTGGCTAGCCATCTGGCTGGCCTTTATTCAGGACCATCCTGCGGAGGCGCGCTGGCTTTCAGCGGCGGAGCGCGAATCGCTGGTCAAAATCCTGCGCGCGGAATCAATCGAACTCGAGCGCTCAGAAAACGTCTCCTATCTGCGCGCGTTGCTGCGCCCGCAGGTTTTCATTCTCGCTGCCATTTATTTCTGTTTTGTGAGCGGCCAGATGGGCCTGCTTTTTTGGCTGCCCAGTGCCACGGAAAATTTCAAGAAGCTCAGCAGCCTGCACACCGGCATCGTTTATACGTTTCCGTTCATTATTGGCGCGATCGCGCTGCTCGCCGTGGCTCGCCATTCGGACAGAACCCGCGAGCGCCGCAAGCACGCCGCTGCGGCCATGGGTCTTGGAGGATTGTTCATTCTTCTCGCTGTAGCCGTAATTCCGCATTCGCTGCTGCTCGCGTTCATTTTCATTACCCTCAGCGGCGTCGGCGCTTACGGCCCCATGGGCCCGTTCTGGGCCATTCCCACGGAAACTCTGCCGGCCAAAACCGTTGGCTCGGTGATGGGTTTCGTCAACGCCATCGGCAATCTCGGCGCATATTTTGCCCCGCTCATGGTCGGCTACCTCAACAAAACCACTGGGAATTTTCTCTCAGGCTTTGCGTATCTGGGGGCCATCACTGTGGTAGGAGCGGCGTTTTGCCTCTTGCTCAAGACGAGCACGGCCACCTCGGTCGTCTCGTCGCCTACTGCCGCGGATGCCGGATAGTAAGCAGCGAGAAGAGGTATACCGCGATACCGAGAAGCAGCAACACTCCTCCGACACTGATGAACGCCAGAAACGAAAGCGGTCTGGCCCAAAAGAGGCATAGCGATTCCGTCAGCAGGCCGAGGATTAGCAATATCCCCGATATTTGCAGCCGCCGCTCCAGTGCATTCTCGCTCAGCTTCACGGTTGCCCCTTCCACATCTTCACCTTATTGAGCTTCGCCACGTTATGCGCCACTTCGTGGCAGCCGCTTGAGATGCACGACAACTTATTGGCTTTGACCCCCGGCAATAGATTCGGATCCGCGTTATGCACCGCGCCTTCCTCGAACGAGCGCGCCCCCAGATGGCAGTGCAGGCATTCGCGGTTGTTGTACGGTTCGTGCAACCTGATGCTTTCCGGCGCCGGCGGCGTGGTGAGGTAATAGATATAAATGTGCCGCAGCCCGGCCATCTTCGCCTTCACGGAGCCGAACATCGCATAGTTCGTGTGGCAGGTATAGCAAGCGCTGTCCGCTGGAACACGATGGTTCTGAAAATGCGCCGCCGCCAAATAAGAGGGATCGTCCACTCTCAAGCTCTGCCCATAGGGCTCCATGATGTGGCAAGACAAGCAAAACTTCGTCGTTTTCGATCGCTCCAACTCGCTGGAAATTCCCATGGCACCGCACAAGATCGGCAGCAGAAAAAGCACCAGAAACGCCATAATCTTGCCGCCGCGCGTCACGGTGATCCCCGGCCGCGCCACGAACACACCAATCAGCGTGGTGCTGAACAGCAAAAGCACGATAATGAGCGTGGTCTCGACTGGCATCGTGGAGGTTTCAGTATCGCGGACCGGCCCGGCAAATTACTTCTTCGCCATCGAACGAACGTATGCAACCAATTCCTTGACCTGTTCCGTTTTCAAACTCTTCGCATAACCCGGCATCTTGCCTTTGCCGGTCTCGATGATGGTTGTCACCTCCGCATCACTCTGTTTCTGGACTTCCGCTGACCCTAGATCGCGCACCCTGTTGGCCTTGCCGATTGCAGTCTCGCCTTTGCCGTCCGGGCCGTGGCACGCTGCACATTTTGTCTTGTACAGCGCGGCACCATCTTGCGCCCGCAGCGGCGAGTTCGAAAGCACAAGATTAGCCAGAATCGCTGCTACCGTTAAATTTACAATCACCCAACTCCGATTCTTCAACATCGTCCCTCCTGTATTCGATTCGACTGCTCGGCTGTTTAGAACGCGTATCGTAGCGAAAGTGTGACCAGGTTCGCACGGAAATTTCGCGGCGCGAATAAATCAATCACCGCGCCGGCCGTGGGATCTTCGTGGTAGCCAAAGTAATCCCAGTAAGCTCTGCCGGTGAACTCCTTCGAAAATTTGTATTCCAACCCCGCCGTGGGATGCAGCCATTTCGAATTTAGCGACCCCGACACATCGATGGGAATCAGCGCCTGTGGGTCCAATCGCAATTCGCTCCCCGCTCGTTTCTGTTATGTTCGCTCCCAGGTGCGCCGTCAGCCGCGCGAACGGCGTGAACCGCAAATCAAAATATCCATAGTGCGAATTGTTGGTGTACGTGGAGAGTTGCTGGACCAGCCCCGGGACATCCGGGCAGACTCCTATGCCCGGTCCTGGGATGCTTTTGCCGCCGATAGTAACGCTGCTGATGTAGCAGATCAGCACCTACGAAAAGACGTCGTTGTAGTCGTAGCCGATATCCAGGCCAAATTTTTCGTTCGGCTGAATCATCGCCGAAATCCCGTACGTGCGGTTGTGCTGCAGGTCATCGATATCGGAAACGTTGTTCCGGCCTTCCCAGATCGTCGCCGAGCCGTTCACGTTCAGCCAGCTCGCCGCCTTATATTTCGAGCGCACTCGGTACTCCTGCGATTGCCGCGGGCTGATCCGCGTAAATGCATTGTCGGCGCTCATCGAGTCCGCATCGAACCTGATGCGCCAGTTGGCCGTCGGCCGCGCCCAGACGCCCAAGACTCCCGCATATTCGTGAATCGGCGTTTCCGAGCTATCGCCTTGCCCCGGCATTGTCAGCACGCACGGTCCCGCTGCGCCGCCCACGTTGTTGGCCACCGGGCAGTTAACCGGAGTTCCGTTGGCGTCCGTCCATTTTGCAAGTTCGGATAAAATACAAACGTTCCGCTCGCAAACGTTTTGTCCGCTATCAAACGGTCGCGGTAACGAAATCCCGCTCGCGCGCCCAGGCGCGAAGAAACCTGATACTCAAACTCCGCCAAGTTGGTCTTCTCGTCCTGCTTCAAGAATTGGCTCACGCCCAAAATCGTCAGGTCCGGGCCCGACGACGCCGTGTGCACCGGGTTTCCTGCCGGCGATCCCGCCGGTGGCGCGCAGGTGACTGGAACCGGAAACGTGGGAGTAAAAACGTTGGCGGGCGTTAGCAGATTCCCGCTAAAAAATATGCATGTCGAAGCGTCAAACTCCGCCGGAATATGCCAGTTCGAATAGTGAAACGAATCGAGGAAGCTCAGCTTGTCCGTGATGTGCCACGTCGCTCCCGACTCCGCGGTCGCCGCCACCCGCCTCCCGAACACCGCCCCGTCGTCGATTGGTTCCGCAAATTCGTGCGCGATTCCCGCACGAATATGGCCTCGTTATACCCGAACACATTGGTATCCCCACTCGAATAAGTTCCCCTCGCCGAAAGGTCCCAACTGCTCCAATAATTCGATTGCAGGCTGATTTGCTCCGTGGGCAGTTGGGTTCGTGTACGCCCATGGTCGAAATAGCTGAAATACGTGCTGCAAGCGGGGTTCACGAATCCCGACGCCAGGAAGGCTCCAGCGCACGGCTGGTTCGCTCCCGCGTTGAGCGATCTGCCCAGATCCACCAACTGTGTCGGTGAAACTTGGAATGTGGCATTCGGGTCCGTAGTTCCCGTGTCTCCCTTGTAGAAGGTTCACAGTTGGTCATAGCTGATGCTCGTACGCGGTGTCCCACCAATCCTTTGCTCAATTTTCCGAGTTGCTGTTTCCATTCGTCTGTGACGCAGATCACAGGGCGCCGTTCCCCTGTCACATCGGGCATGCGTCTCAGGTCAGAGGTCTCTTGTTTTGGTTGCAGCGACGTTGGTTTCTCGCCTGCGAAGGTTAGGGATACTTCGGCCCCCCTCCTTTTCGACCCCAAACAGGAAACCGGGAAGGGTTTGTGCACGTTGACACCATTCGTGACAGCCGTCAACCGTTTGTACTTAATTTTTAGGTTTCATATAAATGATAGAACTAGGGCCAGCCGACATCTTTGTCGGCTGCTTCACCCGGCAATCAGCGGCAGCAAGCACTCCTGCAGTTTCTGGCTCTCCTCCAGCGTCAACCGCCCCAGGTGAATGCCCATTTCTTCCCGCCCATGAATGCGCACCACCGAACCCGCTCCCACCACCGGCTGCGCCGTCTGGCTCATTTGCAGGCACACCTCGACAGACGATCCGATCGGTACCACCCTGGGCACACGGATTAACATTCCCTCAAGGCTCACGTTTATCGTCTCGCCTTCGATTTCCTGCCCGCGAAACTTGATCTGCACTTTTGACTTCACGGCTACTCGCCGCGTGCGCCGCAGTCCGTGCTCGATGGACGCTTGTGTGGCCCGCACCAGTCTCAGAAGGCGCTCCCTGTCCACTGGCTTGTACAGGAAAAAGCTCGCGCCCGCCTCAAATCCCTCGCTCATGGCCGCCGGCCTCTGATCGTCGCTGATCAACACGATCGGTGTGAGGCGATTGGATCCCGATGCCCGCATCTGCCGCGCCAGCGCCGGCCCGTCCGGGAAGTCCATGTGATAGTCCAGGAAGGCCACCGCGAATCTTCCGTGCCGCAGGATTTCCGGAGCCTCGGAGCTCTTCGTCAGCGCCAGCGACTCCATGCCCACCGAACTCAGGACTTTCCCGATCAGTTCGCAGGTCGCCGCCTCGTCGTCCACGATGATTGCCCGGGTTTCCACGTCAGGGCACGATGTCCGCCATCATCCGCGGCAGCGTGCCGGTGGCCAAAGCCGCCCCCAACGGCTTCGACCTCGAAACTTCGTAGCAATCAAACTGCACTCCTACTCCCCGCTTTTCGCCCGTCGCTTCGATTGGCTCCACCCGTACCACGTGGCCCGTACATCGCCATTCGCTGCTCGGTTCGCCGATGATCTCCTCCGGCATGTCGAAAAACACTTCGATAGCCTCCCCCTCGCTCAGCGGTGAGTTCGCCTTGAAGTAGATTCCGCGCTGCGAAATGTTTATCGATTCTGCGGCATATTCAGGGATCCGCGATTTCCAGATGTGCACCCGCAGCGGCCTTTTCAGGCTGTACCTCTCGGCCAATCGGCGGTCGGTTTGAAAACCACTCATGGTACTTCCTTGCTGCGCCATTCGGGTGTTTAGGGGTGGCACGAATGATGTCTAGAAAGGGGGGAAACAGACTCCCACGATTTCACACCGTTGCACAGACTCAATTTCGTACTGTCCAAAGTTGGACAGCCCGCTCTCCCCCACGGCGGCGAAAGGTCCACGAAACTTCCATGACCCTTGACGCCCTCTATCATGTACCGCTAGTCGCGCGCATGTCGGTTTCTTTGCTCGCGTCAAACTAAATAAATAACCTATTGCGTGATAAGGAGCCAAGACTTCATGACACCATCGCTGCAGCGCCGCACCTGGTACCACGACCCCGGTGCCATTGCGTCTGCAACAAGGGGGTGTAATATGAGCATCAAGGGCGGAAACACAACCGCCTCCCCCGGTGTCTAAAGGTATAGAGTTCGACACCCGGGTGGAAAGGCCGCAGGCCGTAGCCAATGCCGAACCCGGGCTTAGGTGCAGATTTCA
>WNFR01017310.1_pt1 | contig 11049 bp, 13 predicted proteins | sample 5400221 | NCBI WGS metagenome assembly WNFR01 (sample SAMN13153357, study PRJNA577476) | soil metagenome | isolation source: 40 cm soil under Madrone tree | place: USA:California | collected 2016-06-14 | reverse complement strand
ACATCCGCCTCGAAGACCTGCTCGATGCCTGGTGCGGGCAGACGCTCAAGGCCCACGAGCACATTGCGCTCGCGTTTTCGCTCATGTGCGTCTTCGGCCGCGTCTGCGTCGTCTTCGTTTCCAGGCGGGCGCGCCTCCACGAGCACGGCGTGTGTCAGCGAGGGCGGGCGCGAGAAAAGCGGCGCGAGAGCCAGGCGTGAGGCGTCTTTGTCCGCGTCTGAGCTCTCCGCGTCCGGACCGAGCGCGGGTATGTCCTCCTCCTCTTCATCGTTGTCAGGGGACGGTGCGCGTGGCGGGAGCAGCAGCTGTAGCAAAGGTTCGCGTCCGCGCTCGCACTCGCGCAGCGCAAGGCCGAGCTCGCGCCGGAGGCGTTCGTACGCCCGCAGGGCAGGCGCCTCCTCCAGGCTCACGGTGGTATCGTCCGCAGTCCCATCGCGCAGAGAGGCGACGCAGGACTCGAGGTGCCCTCGCGCGTCGTACAGCGCGTTGGTGAGAGCGTCGACGTGTGCCGCGAAGCGCGAGAGGTGGCTCGGTAGCGGTGCAAAGGACGTGACGTGTGATGTTCTCTGCGTCAGGTAGTGGAATGATGAGGGTCGCGTGTGAGATTCCGAAGAAGCGCGAGAGTGTGATGTTGTAGGAGTTGGATTTTCGGTGAGAATACGCTCGTGCTCAGCGGCTTCGAGCGCTTCGACTAATGGAGCGGTTGCGTTCGTAAGTGCGTTCGTCAGGAGCGCTATAACCGCGCGAACGTCTTCCCAGTAGCTATCACCGCCTCTATCATTATCTTCCAAACTATCTCCACCCCCAAAACGTAACGCCAAGAGATGTGATGCAGCATAGCGCCGTGCGGCGAGTGCCCCATTGAGCGTGTGAGTCAGTGAGTACAGGGAAAGTGGGTGCCGCGGCATCTGCATTGCCGTGAAACGTGAAGAAGAATAAGGCGAAGGAGATTGACGAGAGGGAGATCTGTTCCCTAGGCGAGTGATGTGTGTTGAGGTCGGAGGTTGCGGGCTGATCGCAGTATACTTCGGAGGCGGTGATCGAGTGGAGAGAAAGAATGCTTCGAACCCTCGGCTCCGTCTCTGACGCTGAAATTCCAGAGCTGCTGATGCGAACTGCCCCCGCTCGCTAAGCGGGACCACGGGATCAGCATCTCCCTCTTGTTCAGAGAGACTGGCGGTAGTAGCGCGGTCGTCCCTCCTCTGTTCTTCGACGCCATCATGCGACTTCCCTAGTTCTGGTGTGGGAGGCGCGCTCATAGCCGTTCCATTTGGCCGTAAGAGTAACGCAGATAAATCTGACCTGCGCTTCTCCCAACGCATCAGAGATCGCCGGGATGGGCTCCCAGCGTTTGCCAGCGCGGCATAGTTGTACGACATGCTCCCATTCCACGTCGCGCGCTTGTTCGACGAAAGAGGAGAACTGGTGTGCATGCGCGACCCAGTTGTCGCAGAACGCGAGTGGAGTGGAGTGAGCGGTTTCATAGGCGAAGGTGGTGCATACATCTCAGACATCTGGGCGAGTGCCGAGGGTGCGGTGAGCCCAACAAGAACGTGCCTGACGTTGTCGGACTGGACTTGTGTGCTCTGGAGAGACGAGTGGAGAGCCACGCGAAGGGGAGAGGAAGGTGATAAGGAGGAACTCCTGCTCGATGTCATGAGCTCAAGCGTGCACGACGGGGACAGCTGCCATACGTACATGCTCTCTTCAAGCTCGAGAAGGTTGATAGCTTCGTGTACTGCGGAATCCCACAGGTTTGCTGCAGCGATGAGGTCGTTAAGTGCACTCAAGGTCTAAACGTTCACATCAGTATGCGACAGCGTAAACGCTAATTAAAGATCTTACGGATGTTATAAATTCCGGTAAATTTCCAGGCTGAACAGTGAACGATTCGAGATAGTATAGTGCAGTTCCCATTAAAACGCATAGAATGAGAGAGTCAAAGAAAAGTGAAATGCAACATAAGCAAAATAGTGTGAACGGCCATGCAGGGCTCCGGTGTAACACAGGTTGGCTAGGGAGTGGCGAGGGAGGTTTTGTCCTAGATTTCAGGTCGGGGTCGTCAGGAGAGGGATCGCCGGTCAAGGAAGACGAGCGTTGTCGAGTGGAAGATGGAGCGGTGATAGAAGAAGATAGAAGAGAGGATGAAATCACGTCGTATTTAAACTTCTCAGAGAATTCCTGAAGAGCAGAGTGGTGATTTTGCATAGAAGTTACGATAATGTTGAAAAACTGGAAGATGAACACGTTCAGTACCAGAGACATTGGATAGTCGTTATAATCGTAAGATGGGAGATATGACGAAGAAATAGAAGGGGGGTGGAAAAATCTCCAGCATCTCATGTGTCTTGTCGTGCTAATGAAGGACTGGTGCAGCGCTGGTACACAGCTTTACCCCACAGTCGAGCTTACCATAACCCGATCTGCCAACGGAATCCGCGCGAAGTGTTTTGAGAGAAGACAGACTTACATGTACAAGGCGTAATGCGGGCGTTGGTAACCAGGACCACAGATTGAGGTCAGCGTCCGTGTCCGTGTCGGCCTCTGCGTACTCTTCGGAGAAAAGATCTGGAAGGTCGGACATTGCGCCGGGTATTGGCTCAAAGATATCACCGGATTCTGTGAAACAGTTAGAAAGAAGAGAAGGGTGGGGTATGGGGAAAACGGACGAACGCCTGAGGTAGTCCTGAAGGGGGTGCTCGTTAAACAGGGGTTGGGCCATGTCGGTAAATTATAGGATAGGTTAGTCTTGCTGTTGTCGAAATAACAGAATATAAGTTAATTTTGGTAATAAAAAAAAGAGTGCAGAGCCGTGATCTAAAAAAGCGCGTTGGAAGACGGAGAAAGGAAAGGCAATGAGGAAGATGAGGCGAGGGTGAGGGAAGGTGGCCAGAACAGTGCGAGTGCCACGACTTTGCGAGTGCGAGTTCGGTTACCGATCAAGTCGCGACAAGTCTCGCGCGGACTTGTCTGTCTTTGTCTTTGTCGTCGGTCGCATAATAGTTTACGGCAATGCACGCGTCGTATCGCTTTCTTACGGCATCCTTCGCGATGACCACGACGACTCTTTCACACTCACGTAATGTCGCTGAGTCGCTGTACTTTTCTCACCCAATTCGGCTGCCCTGCCTCATCCATATCTAGGTACCTTCGTTACTCGTGCCGAGCATGGTCGTCGATCCACCCTGCTCTTTTTTAAACCGTCACATCTGCCACCCCTTACCCAACACAGCCATTAATACTTCTCTGCCATGTCCGACCAACTTCCTCAGAGTGTCCATCTACTCGTCCTCATCCATGGAATGTGGGGAAACCCATCACATCTTGACTCGATGCACCGCATTATTGAGCAGACACGAGTTCAACAGTCATCACATACTCCGGATGGGACGGAACTCCATGTAATGCTCGCAGAAGCTAACCAGGCCGAGAGCACCTATGATGGTATAGACTGGGGAGGTGAACGAGTGGCAACAGAGGTGAGTCGTGTGATCGTTCCCCGTCGACATCTAGCTTAAACACTTTCACGCAGATCTTCGAGGAGGTCAAAGAATTGGAAAAGCGGGGCAAGAAGGTCACTCGGTTTTCCGTTACAGGATATAGTTTGGGTGGATTACTTGCGCGCTATGTGGTTGGGTGTGTCTTGTCGCTTCTCTTGTCCTATGCTCCGAGACTCACGTTGTCTGTAGCATCCTCCATCAGGGCCAATTTTTTGCTACAGTCACTCCAGTTAATTTCAACACAATAGCGACCCCTCATATTGGACTTGTTGACTACCGTTCCATCCGGTCAAGGCTTAGCTCAATCGTCGTACCTAGACTTTTCAGTAGAACAGGCGAGCAGTTTTACGGTGTGGACAGATGGTCGAATACAGGGAAAAGCCTTTTAGAGGTCATGACAGACCCCAGTAAGAGGCTTTGACCACTGGCAACTCGGCTTCCCAAAAACCATCTAATCACCTGCTTAGCCCATGTCTTCTACCAAGGTCTCAGGCTATTCCCCCATGCTCGGATATATGCTAATGCGTGGGTTCCTTTTATTGTCGTTCACCTCTCGCACGCTCACATACTACCTAGCATTAATGACGTGACGGTGCCCTACTTGACCGCATATGTGGATCTGGAGGACCCTTTCATCAACCATTCTACGAATGGTCTTGCAGTGTATGCCAGCTTCCCCTTCCCGTAATGTGCCGATCTCTAGTTGTTGACAGTTTGGCAGAGAATACGACGATAAGTACTACCCGATCATCAAATCTTTCACCATACCGGATACTCCACCACCACCCAAACGTCATGGTCCCCGTCCCTTTACGCTGGCATGGTTCAGATCTTACAAGCCACCACTCCCTCCTCGTTTCCAGATTCGCTTTCCGTTCAACCTTGTACGTGTTTGTGGAGATCCCTCAGACAAGTCGTTCACTCGTTCCTCTCACAGGTCGCAACAGCTCTCATCCCAGTTCTCGTGCCCCTCATCTTGATCCTCATGTTGATCAGAATTTCCATCTCGTCTTATCATTCTCGCTCGCGCATCAGGCTGCTCGAGTCGGAAGACGCCTCTGCTACCCAGCGGCTTGTTCACGTCGTTGGGCAGTTAGAGCGGGAGGTCGAAGGCATGGTTGTTGATATGGTAGATGCCCCCGCGGCTCCGGTGTCGTCATCGAACGGCAATCAGATCTCGAAAAGGGTCCCGCGCATTACCCCCGCACAGAGAAGGATGGTGGCTGCCCTGAACTCACTGCCACAGCTCAAGAAGGAGCGCGCATACATCACTGACGTGAGCAACTCCCATGCGACGATCATCGCGCGTGACATCAAGAACTTTGAATTTCACAAGATTGGAGAGGGCGTTCTGCGGCATTGGGCAGACGCATTTATCATGTAGCCTCAGAAGACGATATGGCGTCTCTGCCGCACGGGTTATACACTATTGCCAACTTCGGAATCCGTGGCTCTGTTGGGGATACGGAGTAATCTATCGAACAGCCATTTGTTAAAGACCTCCTGAATACACGTCGGTGCTGTTTTTTTTCTTTTCAGACGGTTTTCGTGCCTCTTCGTCAACGTGCCAAACCAGGGAAGGTCCACACTGTCTCTCAGTCAAAGAATCAAATCCCTTCGCCAAAGCTAAGGTCGGGAAAGTGGTTCGAGTTACTCGTCCTCACCAACAATGGTGTTGATTTACGGACAATACCTACCAAATGTCCAAAAACGCAACAAAGGGACGCCACTCGACCTCAGAACGGGACCCGTCTTGCGCCCCTGGAGCCCACCAACATGCCGGTGTAACTTTGTGTCCGATTCTTCGCATGTTCGTCTGAGGCTTGGTGCGAACAAAATGGAAGGTCGCACTTCGTTGCATATCAATCTGACCTAGATCCCTCCCTTCCTGCCTGCGCTCTGTTTATTTTGTGTATATATATTACACCATAGATACATACGCAAACTTGAACCCTTCCTTGTCTCTCATCTTACAGATTCCCAGCATAAATCGTAACGACATTACGGTGTCAAGGACTGCGTGTTTCGGATTCAAGTTGGGGAGTCCCACCAGCTTCGAGTGGTTTGGCGCGCTAGGAGTGTTAGGTGAGAAGTCGGAAGAGGAGGAGCAGTGAAAGGAGAGAAAAAAAAAATTGTGCACCTCCCCGGGTTGCTGCAAGGAATGATAAATGCTGGTTACAGAAAAATGCGTGCGAACGCATTTCTCGCCCCATGGACAAGGGCGTGGAAGGAAAGAGCGACATATTCTATCGGACGGGAGTTGCTTCCTACACACACCCTGTTTCCAGTCAAATTCGTAAGATGCCTTTCGAAAGACATGCGAGGGATACTTACAGCTTTTGGAGGAGTGAGTCGCTGTTTGACCGAACGAAGTCCTGGAGGGAAGTCACCCCGTCCCATGAGGTATTCCACTAAATCTCGCTAGGATACGAATTGGAGTGAGGGAGCCAAAAGTGTGTATGAGAAAGGATGGAATACCATGTCATTGTGCGGAACATGCGCTCGAGGACAATTCACGTCTCTGCATACACCGTAATAGACGAAATTCCTGCAAATTGATCTAGGTTTGTGCGGTGACATGATAGGGGGGTTGGAGGGAGAGTTGGGCTGCAAAAGGTGGGGGACCTCAAGTCAGTGAAAAACCGCAAGTCACAAAGACACTTGGTAAATGTACTGGCGGAAGCTGTTGAGGAGAAGTAGAGTTGGAGTCCATGATGTGCAACTGAAAGAAGCCAAATAGATTTCATACTAGGTTCCAGTGATTAAGAGTTAATTCATTACTGTAATGATTAGATTAGAGATTGATGATCATAGGAACAAGGCGCCTCTCACTCACCCATGATGATGAATGGGCGATCGGAACGTCGCCGTCACGTTCACGTCCAGAACGCGACAGCGGAGTGTGACTCATCCTTGCCAGTGAACAATGACCTCAAAGCATCAAAGGCTAAGCACATTGCTTCAATGGGTCACCAGTGGCATACAACCTGCAGCGCCCGAAAAGCGCTGGAAAAGGCCGCATGTTCCTGTTCCTTTCTTTGAAACCGCGTCTATTCGAGCGCCAAGTCAAAATGCCACCAAGTCGGACCTATGCACACTCGAATGCCATTGTCGTCTCAGGACTTATCTGGCGTTCTATCCTGGTTTTTCACTGGTTCTGTTTTCAGTTTAACGTAGAATCCTCTAGAACGTCGGGTGGGGGCAGGCTTTTTTCAACAAAGAAATTTTTTTAAAAGAAAGAAAGAAACAATGAAGTAGACACCGCCCACACTTGACATTTTTACTCGGCGAACAAAGTTCTTTCCTTTGCGCCCACACTCTGTCTATTCCCCTTATTCAACCCCGAACGGCCAGCTGCTGGAGACGTAAACTCTATTGTGGCCAGAAAGTAAAAAATACGCGAGTCTTCTGGAAGATCCGCTTTCTTTCAATCCACCTTCCTTCTCACATGCACTCTCCTACGCACTATAACCCCACAACAACGCAACCCACTGACGTCCCGGCTTTTCGCCCTCAGGACATGTCAGGCCGAGTCGACTGCGTGGCTGGCCCGCAGAGTGAATCGCGGTTCTTTGTTTACTTTCGTGGCATTCTCGAATTTTGCTGGGCCGACATCTGGCGCGCGGTCGTAGCCCAGCCACACACGCTCGCAGCGAACGAAGCCCCTCGCGACATCGCGACTGGTGATCAAGCGTCATCTACACAAACCACGTCTCCCAAGAGGGTCTCTTGGTCATATCTGCGCGGTTTGTGCACGATCTGTATATCCCGTCGTGTGGTCGTTGACAAATCGGACCTGTGTAGGGATCTCCCTTGCGCTGAGCGAACTCTCTCAGGACGATAGTTATGGAGGCAATCGGATTCCCCTCTCTGCCATATTAGATCTCAGTACGTACCGCATTCCACACTCTACAGTATGGGGTGGACTCAAGCCACTTAGTGAGACAACATCAAAGTGCATTCGTTCCGTTGGGGCCTCATGTGGAGAGGGACATTCCCAAGCGGCTCATCCGGCTTGTAGGTTATCTGATTATCTTAGTGATCTCTAACCACATCTCATCTTGCAGGCCAACGAGGGTGTCGTATTTTTCAATCCCTTCGAAAGATATGTTACCGTCCCTGAGGCCACCAGACAAAGGTAGGGGGTTTCTTCCTCTTGTTTCAATATGTCACCCTTAGTTGCGACTAGGTACGCCTCGCGACGCCTCGAATTGTTGGCCAAAGGTGTCGACCCTGCGGACTTGACTGTATTCGGTGCCGCGTTCACGAAGGGCCTTTCTCTGAGTGAGAGAGTAACGAATGCTGGGGTCGCCGTACGTCTTCCAGGATGATCTGGTCGCACATCGGATCCTGTAATTTGACCTGATTCCTTGCCAGCAGAAGTACAAGGGGCGATTCTTACTTGCTCAAGGACGGTCGGGATACAATTCTGCTCCCGCAGCACTCACCCGTAGGGAGTCGCTCATTTCGATTGCCGATGCCGTCTGCCCTGCTAGTGCTCAGTTCGGGCCAGAAATCGAGGTACCTCCGATTGAGGGCAATACCCGCGTTGATTCTATTCGTCGTGGACAGTCGGTACGTGGATTAGTTTCGATCTCAACTCGCTGCTGATCTGAGTAAAATGACCCTGGGAAGATCGTGATGGACATGGCCCGTATTATTACTAACCGCCCTGACAGCAGCAGCCAGGAAGCTGCTGCTCATGGTAGCGAGCTGCGTCGTGGACTCTCGGTGAGTATACTTCGACCCGTTCATTGCCGCCTGTGGTGCCTTTAATAAAAATCACGATCCGCTGCAGATACTTCCGAAATGACTGCGATTGTTCGCGAACGAGACGCACTGGAAGCTCAAAACGATCGCTTGCGTACCGTCCTTGAAGCTTGAAGAGGCGTCGAGTATCTCATCTACGTGATAGAGGGGCAGTTATTCACTATGCTGGCCATATACTGAAACCATGATTAATTATGTTTTTACCTGGAGTTATAAATTTGTACTCAAAAAGACAAAGACACTATGTTTGTCCAAAAATGGTTTTGTCTTGAGTACGAATTATGGAAAATTTATAACCCAGTACATGTGGTTCGTATTCATCTCGTCGTGTTGTGGTGAGCGTGTTGTGGTGAGCGGTGAGCAGGGCTCTCCTAGTCGCACCCAATGATTCTTCACCCTCAGCCTTAGTGACATGCTAGGCGCACATTTAGGCTGTTTTAACAAGAATACATCATCGATTGTGGGTATAAATTATATGTTTGTTGTATATAGGTATATAGACTATGGTGAGTAAGGAGGAACAGAGCTCTACAACATGTACTTGGTCAAAGTCCGGTCTACTAGATGCTACAGGATCAATGTCTGGTGCCCCTCGCCCATAACTGCATGTTCGTGAGAGCAAGGCAGGGCCTTGCGAGGATGGCTTTTGTCGGAGGTTCAAGAAGCGCCGGCCTCACAAAGACGTGGGGTTGATATAGATGCTCCGACGACGAGAAGCTGCGGCATTCAGGATCACGAAGCCGTCGGGTAGTAGGGATGCGCGCTCTTTGCGGCGCACGGTGTTGGTCGCCCGCTTCCAGATGCGTACAAGATGGCGTTCGAGGAATTTCGTCGCGGTCGATTGTCTTTGGGGAACGAAGGACATACTGCGAATGCCGTATCAGCATGGGAGGACGCGTCCACTCTGGAGGGGTCTTACCGAGAACGCTCAAGTGAGGCCGCGTACGTGATAACTGGGCCGGCCATGCTATTTTATGGTTTGGGGGCAAGTTGGGGTAATACAAGGGGAGTAGTTTCTAGTGGGTCGGTTGGGTGACGGTAATATTATGGAGCCCCGGGGGGCCTTGAGGACAGCGTTATATACTCGGTCCATGGGAACCAAGCGAGAGAAGCCAGATAAGTTACAATTGGTCGTGTTGTGTGGGTGGGTGCATTGTTGCATTTACGGCGAATGATCGAGTGACCGAACCGAAAACAATGCCAAAACCAAAAATAATTGGCCAAGCTAAGTGATGGTGTCGGTCACCCCATCTCCGCTACAGACCATGAGAATAGAGCGAAGCGAGTCATCCAAAGCACTCCCAATTGTGTTCGGAACTATGACGACGGCGACCGTAGCTAGCTGGATGAAAAGTTAAAATAGGTTCTGAATGTATGACCTGGAAAGCAGGGAACAAGGCTGCAACCTAGGAAGACCTTCGCAACCAAGTCTACGTTGCGAGATACAGTATGGAAGACGAAGGTCGTGGTCGACCGACCGAGAGATTGCATCGCACCGTGTGTATGTTCTTTTGGTCCGGGTTGTGACCAAGTCGCACGACACAAACGATTTTGCAATTGTCTACCTCGTTGCATGATTGGTAACTTCCTTTCATATGTTTCGATTGAGTACGTGAAGGTTTCAGGTTACTGTAAGATGGTCGTCGTCGAATGAACGGTCGGCGGATGTGGTTGCTGCGAAGTGTGGCATCAGAGGGCCAAGGCTATCACAGAACAATGGATCCTTTTCATGGACAATACAGTAAGGGTACAAGTCGTGTACTTGTACACATTTGTATGTACACATTAGTCCACTTTGCAGGCTCCGGGAGGCTGACCTTGACATTCGTGGTTGTGAAAGGTGTGGACGTACGCAAGATATCGTTACAGTAATCGTTACAGTAATTGTCTAAATCCGCGGTTGTTGCCAAGGAGTATGCAGGTTCTTGCCGACACCGTACGATAACGCTTTGGCTTTGGCATTGACCATCTCCGAACGATGATCCAAGCGTCATCAAAAGTTGCCCACAATATCTCGATACCCTTTCCTCTGGCCAAGGCCAAACTACACCCAACATCTCCTACTCCACCTTCCCACACATTTCCTCAGCAAGGCGAACCAACTGTTCCGCCCATGGTCTCAACGACACCTCGCAGTCCCGACACTACATGGACAGAATCAACTGATCCTGACGTTCGGATGGCGTTTCAAAGCATCACCACACAAGGTTCTCTTAACTGGTTCGTTGTCCGCACCTCACCTGGCCTTCTACTAGCTCACCTCCTTAAAGGCTCGCTCTTACTTTCGGAAAGGTCTGTCTTTCGCTGAATGGAAGGGCCGACGGCCGACCTCAGTTATCTAAACAGTCATGTTTCCAGTGGACACCAACCTTGAAGCTTTTCGCCGCTGGTTCGCAAGGGTTACCCGAACTAAAACAATGCATTGCGCAGTCAGAGCAGCCCATAATTATCGCCTTTATACGCATATTTATCGACAGCGTGACCTGCTTTGCTACGATCACCTATATGCCAGAAGGCACATCTAGCCTGCGCAGAGGTGCTCACGTTCTCATTTTACGTAGCCGCCCATTTCCTGAACCTTTGGTCGTCACGCAGCGCGTACATCCGTAGCGGCGCGTACCATGCAATCTTGGTTCAGGGTGCGTCGTCCTCTCACATCGTGTGCGTCGTCACTCTGAACTATGCACACAGGGTCCACAGGCGACTATAACCGTCACTCATCTCGAAGTTCTCACCGTCGGTGCAATCCGCGAAGCGATGCCTTTCTCGTTTCCGGTTC
>WNFR01008985.1_pt1 | contig 11049 bp, 7 predicted proteins | sample 5400221 | NCBI WGS metagenome assembly WNFR01 (sample SAMN13153357, study PRJNA577476) | soil metagenome | isolation source: 40 cm soil under Madrone tree | place: USA:California | collected 2016-06-14 | reverse complement strand
CAAGAAATGAAATGCTATTTGAGGGAGATCACATGCGAAAGTTGCTGGCCGGTTTGACATGCATTTCATTTGTCGTTGCACCGCTCTTCGCTGACGTGGCGAGCGCCGCGGACCAAACCAAAGACGACGACCGCTTACGAAATTGCGGAACGGTCTTGAAAGAGATTCTCGATGTTCCTGATGATATTCCGCAGGGCTTGCTCGATAAGGCAGATTGCGTCGTTGTTTTTCCTTCCGTTTTAAAGGCTGCTTTTATTATCGGCGGAAGCTACGGTCGAGGCTCCATGTCGTGCCGCACCGGTGAAGACTTCCGGGGACCTTGGGGCGCTCCCACGATGATGGCTCTGGAAGGCGGCAGCTTTGGCTTTCAGATCGGCGGAGAAGCTACGGATTTTGTATTGCTGGTGATGAACGAACGCGGCGCGCGCGGCATTCTCGCCAGCAAGGTCAAGCTGGGAGGCGACGCTTCCGTGGCTGCCGGCCCGGTCGGCCGCGATTCATCGGCCGAAACCGACGCGACCCTGCGAGCCGAAATCTTGAGCTACTCACGGGCGCGTGGGCTATTTGCCGGTGTCTCCCTCGAAGGTTCCACTATCCGTCCGGACAATGGCGACAACCAGCGCGTGTACGGGAGAAAGATCCCGGCGAGCAATATTGTCTTGTCACGAAGAGTCGCCGTGCCTCCAGCAGCCAAGCAACTGGTTTCGACCCTGGATGACAAGACGCCGAAGCACAAGCAATAGATTTGTCAAATGACTCAGGTTTGCGATGCGGTGAAAGGATTTGGGAGTGACTCATGTGGATTGTAAAACTAGCACTGAAGCGGCCATACACGTTCGTGGTACTTGCGATTCTGATTTTTATCTTTGGGGGTCTCGCGATTGTCAGCACTCCCACGGACATTTTTCCGAATATCGACATCCCCGTCGTCAGCATTATCTGGAACTATAACGGCAGCTGCCTGCCGGCACCACGCCGCCATTGATCATCACCTACAGCGCATCGACGGTCCCCATCCTCCAACTCGCGCTCTCGGGCAAAGGCATTTCGGAGCAGCAACTGAACGACTACGGTCTGAATTTCATTCGCCCGCGGCTGGTCACCATCGAGGGAGCAGCGCTGCCCTATCCTTATGGCGGGAAGCAACGCCAGGTGCAAGTGGACTTAAACACGGCGGCCTTGCAGTCCAAAGGTCTTTCCGCTCTTGATGTTGTCACTGCCATTGGCGCTCAGAATCTGATTCTGCCAACGGGGACATCCAAGATCGGTTCCAAGGAATACAACGTCGACATCTCCAATGCCGCTCCCCAGACGATCGAGCAGCTGAACCGCATCCCTATCAAGACGATTGGCACTACAACCACTTATATCGGTGATGTCGCCTGGGTGCGCGACGGTTTTCCGCCGCAAACCAACATTGTCCGCGTGAACGGGCAGCGCGCTACTCTCCTGACCGTCCAAAAAAACGGAAATGCGTCGACGCTAAACATCATTGCGGGGATTAAGGCTCTTTTGCCGCAGATCAAGCAGACCGTGCCGCCCGCGTTGGACATTAAACCGCTCGCCGACCAGTCCATCTTCGTCAAGAGCGCCATTCAAGGTGTGGTGAAAGAAGCGAGCATCGCCGCCTGCCTCACAGCTCTGATGATTCTCCTCTTTCTCGGTAGCTGGCGAAGCACCATCATCATCGCGACCTCAATCCCTTTGGCGATCTTGACCTCCATCATCGCGCTTAGCGCGATCGGACAAACGATCAATATTATGACCCTCGGTGGACTCGCTCTTGCGGTTGGCATCCTGGTGGACGATGCAACCGTGGAGATCGAAAATATCAACCGAAACATCGCCTTGGGAAAGGAAGTAGAACACGCCATCCTGGATGGTGCTCAACAGATCGCTATCCCGGCGTTTGTCGCGACGCTTGCGATCTGCATCGTCTTCGTTCCGATGTTCCTCCTCACGGGCGTCGCGCGGTATTTGTTCGTGCCTTTGGGTGAGGCTGTCGTTTTTGCCATGCTGGCTTCCTACCTACTCTCGCGCACGGTGGTTCCCACCATGGCGAAATATCTCTTACGCGGCCATGAGCACGACGCCGCGCACACCGTAGCTTCCCGCAATCCTTTCGTCCGCGTGCAAATTCGCTTTGAGGAGGCCTTCGAGCGTCTCCGGGAGCGTTATCACGGGTTACTCGAGCGCTGCCTTCATCATCGTCGCGCTTTCCTGATCACATTCTTCGCTGCGTGCCTCGGATCCTTGGCCTTGATTGTTCCGTTGCTGGGCCAGGATTTCTTCCCCTCGATCGACAGCGGCTCGTTCAATCTTCACCTCCGAGCTCCAACCGGAACACGCATCGAAGAGACCGCGCGTCTTTGCGATCTCGTGGAGCAATTCATCAAACAGCAACTCCCGCCAGGCGAGGTGTCCAATGTGATTGACAATATTGGGCTGCCCTATAGCGGCATCAATACGTCCTACAACAACACGGGAACAGTAGGCGCCTCGGACGCGGATATTCTTGTAACTTTCAAGGTCAACCACCACAAGACGAATTCGTACGTTCACGACCTCCGCATCAGCCTGGCCAAGCAATTTCCCGGCGTAACCTTTTCTTTCCTGCCTTCCGACATGGTTAGCCAAATTCTAAATTTCGGTTTGCCAGCCCCCATTGACATTCAAATCCTCGGCAATGATTTGGCGGGCAATCATGCTTATGCAGACTCGTTGCTCAACCAAGTCAGGTACGTGTCTGGGATAGCAGATGTGCGGATTCAGCAGCCATTCGATCAGCCCTATATGCACCTCTCGGTGGACCGCACGAAGGCCCAGGAAGTCGGCTTCAACACCCAGGCCATCGCGCAAAATGTGTTGATTTCTCTGGGCGGCAGCTTTCAGACCTCGCCGACGTACTGGCTCGACCCGAAGAATCGGGTGAGCTATCAGGTCTCCACTCAGACGCCGCAGTATCGCGTTAGCACGCTCCAGGATTTGGCCAACATGCCGATCACCGGGCCTACTCCGAATGCACCGCCGTCCCTTCTCGCGAGCTTCGCTTCCGTCCAGCGCGGCAGCGGAGCGGCCGTGGTTTCTCACTACAACATCCAACCCGCTATCGATATCTTCGGTGCCGTTCAAGGACGCGACCTTGGGGGCGTCGCGGGTGACATAACGCGCATTCTCAACCAAACTCGCAACCAACTCCCACGCGGTTCGCAAGTCGTCCTGCGAGGTCAGGCGCAGACAATGCGCTCCTCGTATGTCGGCCTCTTAACAGGACTATTCTTCGCGGTGCTCCTGGTCTACCTGCTGATTGTCGTCAACTTTCAGTCTTGGCTGGATCCTTTCATCATCATTTGCGCGCTGCCCGCCGCCCTCGCTGGGATCGCGTGGTTTCTGTTCGTGACTCACACCACCCTTAGCGTGCCGGCTCTCACGGGCACCATCATGTGTATGGGCGTAGCCACCGCCAACAGCATTCTGGTCGTGAGCTTTGCGGCAGAGCAGATGGCCGAGGGCAAAGATCCTGTCGCCGCGGCTCTTGAGTCCGGATTCACGCGCTTTCGCCCCGTGCTGATGACAGCTCTGGCCATGATCATCGGCATGTTGCCCATGGCCCTTGGGCTCGGAGACGGTGGCGAACAGAACGCCCCCCTGGGCCGCGCGGTCATCGGCGGGCTGCTATTCGCCACAGTATCCACGCTGCTCTTTGTCCCGACTCTCTTCAGCGTTCTACACGGGCTGAAGAGCCGGCCTGCGGAGACCACCGCTCAACCACAGGAGAATCTCTGAAATGGAATTGGAAGGGGTAAATTCAATGCAACCACAAACAAAAGAACAAATTTCCACGCAAGAAGCGCAATCGTCACCGGTCACCGGCAAGCCGGATCGACCCGGACGGGGCTGGCTTGCTGCGGTCGTAATTTTCGCTGTCTTCGCCGGACTCCTGGTCTCCGGGATTCTTCAGCGCATGCACGCCAGCGCCGCACTTCGCACCGAAACCACTGAGATGGCGGTACCAACCATCTCCGTCGTCTCTCCGCAGCGCACCGCTCCGTCCCAGGAAATCGTGTTGCCCGGAAACGTACAACCCTATGTCACGGCGCCGATTTACTCTCGCACTAACGGCTATTTGCAGGCTTGGTATTTCGATATCGGAGCACATGTGAAGAAAGGGCAGCTGTTGGCGGTGATCTCCACTCCCGAAGTCGACCAGCAACTGGGACAGTCACGCAGCAATCTTTCCACTGCGGAAGCCAATCTCAGGCTTGCCGAGATTACCAAGGACCGTTACGAAGGCCTGCTCACGACCCATGCTGTGGCCCAGCAGGACGTGGACAACGCCGTCGGTACGTATAACGCCAATAAATCGATTGTGGAAGCCGACCAGGCCAACGTGAAGCAACTGGAGGCGCTGCAATCGTTTGAGAAAATCTATGCGCCATTCGACGGAATTATCACCGCTCGTAACACGGATGTCGGCGCTCTCGTTGACTCTGGCAGCGGTGGCGGCGTCAAGACCGATCTGTTCCATCTCTCTCAAGTGGACCGGCTGCGCGTTTATGTCAACGTCCCGGAAGAATACTCGCAGGCAACCACTTCCGGGCTGACCGCGGAGCTGACTTTGTCAGAGTTCCCAGGTACAACTTTCACAGGAAAACTCGTGCGCACCGCAGAGGCCATCAACTTCGAGACGCGCACCCTCCTAGCGGAAGTTGACGTCCCCAATCCGATCGGTAAATTACTTTCGGGCTCCTATGCCGAAGTCCATTTCAAAGTCCCGGGAAAGATCTCCACCTACATTTTGCCAGTCGACACGCTGTTGTTTCGCAAGGAAGGTCTGCGCATCGCTGTTGTCAGGGACAGCAAAGCGCAGTTACTGCCGGTAACCCCCGGTCGCGACTTCGGTGACACGATCGAAATCATTTCCGGTCTGCAGGGCAACGAGTCCGTCATCGTGAGCCCCCCGGATTCCGTTGTGAATGGAGAGAAAGTGCAGATCGCTCAGGCCACCACCGCAGGAGGGACGCAATGAATTTCTTTCTCCGCTGCAGTACCAGCACTCAATTCTTGAAGCGCATCGCCGGCAGGATCAGCGTCATGAGCATGTTGTTATTCGCCGGATGCACGGTGGGACCCAATTATCGACGCCCCGCAGCTGAAGTTCCGGCAACCTACAAAGAGGTAGGAGACTGGAAGGCCGCCCAGCCGAATGATCAGAGCGTCAACGGCAACTGGTGGGAAATCTTTCAGGATCCGCAACTCAATGCCCTGGAGGCTCAAGTCAACGTCTCCAACCAAAATTTGAAGGCGGCGGAGGCTCAATACACACAAGCTCGTGCACTTCTCCGTTACCAGCGGGCCGATTTTTTCCCCACGGTCACCGCGGGCGCGAGTGCCACACGAAACCGAATCTCCAGTCACCGGCCTGCAAGTGTCACCGCCAATGGAGCTACCTACAACGATTTTCAAATCCCATTCGAGTTGTCCTATCAAATCGACGTTTGGGGCCGCGTGCGTCGTACCGTAGAAGCTTATCGCGACCAGGCGCAAGCCAGCGCAGCCGACTTGGCAGCGGTGAACCTGTCCATGCATGCTCAGCTGGCTTTGGACTACTTCCAGGCCCGTACGCTTGATGCCGAGGAGCAGCTCCTGAACTCAACCGTTACGCAGTATGAACAGGCATTGCAATTGATCGAGAGCAGGTATGCAGGAGGGCTTGCTTCCGATCTGGAGGTCGAGCAGGCCAGGACGCAACTTGAGACAACACGCGCTCAGGCAGTCGACGTCGGGGTCGCTCGCGCCCAGTACGAGCACGCGGTAGCGGTCCTCGTTGGCAAGCCTCCCGCTTCGTTCAGTCTCGCCCCTCTTCCTCTCACCATGCCTCCTCCGCCGATTCCTGTGGGCCTGCCCTCGGAATTGCTCGAAAGGCGGCCCGACATCGCAGCTGCGGAACGCCAAATGGCCGCCGCGAACGCGCAGATCGGAGTGGCCAAGGCCGCCTACTATCCCAATATCAGCTTGGGGGCGACGGGAGGATTTGAGAGCGGCGCCATCACGACATTGTTATCCGGCCCCAGCGTTTTGTGGTCGGCCGGTCCATCTGCTCTACTCACGGTCTTCGATGTCGGAAGACGTCGTGCTGCCTCAGACCAGGCCATCGCTGCGTACGATCAAGCCGTCGCCAACTATCGCCAAACTGTGCTGACCGGGTTCCAACAAGTTGAGGACAACGTCGCGGCGCTTCGGATCCTGGAGCACGAAGCTCAGGTACAAAACGCAGCCGTGGCCGCCGCCGAAAAATATCTCTCACTAGCCAACACTCGTTATACAGGTGGTGTCACCAGCTACCTTGAAGTGACCACCGCCCAGAGCGCCGCTCTCTCCGACGAAGTCACTGCGGTCAATATTCTCGGCCGCCGCATGGTAGACGCGGTCACACTCGTCCAGGCCCTCGGCGGTGGATGGAATAGCTCCGAACTACCTCAGCGGCCCGAATGCTGCGGCAAACTTATAAGCGCTTCAAGGTAAAAGCGGGAAAATAAAGGTCCATGTCCCTTAAGCGAAGCCAGATAAGACGTTCAAGACTTGTATTTTGAGAGAGCTACTCCCCGTAGGGTACCCAGATATTTTTCACCTGTACGGTGTGGTCGAGGAACCACCGGCCTTCGCCTTGTTTCACGTCGAACCAGTCGATGGCGCGGCCCTCGTTAGTGAACACCTGCTTTAGATTGCCTATCGAGAGCGTTTTCGCTGCTGCGGCGCTCGATTCGTCAGTAAAGCACCAGATGGCGTCGATGTCGTCGTGTTCGGCGACTGTCTTCAGTAATTCCGCGGCGCGACCGGTGACGATGTTAATGACACCGTCCGGAAGATCGCTGGTTTCGAAAACCTGGTAGAGATCGCCAGCAATCAGTGGATATTGTTCCGACGGAATGGCGATGACAGTGTTGCCAGTGGCAATCGCCGGCATCACCAGAGAAAGGAATCCCAGGAGCGGCGCATCCGTGGGGCACACCACGCCTATCGTGCCAACCGGCTCTTTCATAGCCAGCGCGACGTTGCGGAACGGAGGATTGTGCACCGCCCCTTCGTACTTATCAGCCCAGGCGGCGTAAGAAAAAATGCGCTCGATGCCGAAGCGGACTTCCGCGTCGGCTTGCTTCTTGCCGACAACGGCAGATAGCCGGCGGGCGATTTCTTCGCGCCGCTGCGAAAGGTTTTCCGCGACGTAGTAAAGCACCTGCGCGCGATTGTGAGCCGTAGCTTTGCCCCAGCCTTCCGCTTTGCGCGCGGCTTCAACGGCGTTGCGAATGTCCTTGCGGTTGCCGAGCGGGGCCTGCCCAAGCAGTTGGCCGTCCGCGCCGTGCACTTCTATGCTGTAACCGGAATCCGGCCGCGCTTGTTTGCCGCCGATGTAGAGCTTCACGGTTCGATCGATCGGTGGTGCCGCGAAATTGGCGGACTGGTCCTGCGGCTGATCGATGGCGAGAGGTGTTGCATGCATTGGTGGCGCGTTCTTAAACCATGCAGGTTCTAGATATTCCAGGAGCCCTTCGCGCCCGCCCTCGCGTCCGTAGCCGCTCTCGCGATAGCCGCCGAAACCGCTGGCGGCGTCAAAAAGATTCGTGCAGTTGACCCACACCACGCCGGCTTTGAGCTGCGCGGCGACATGCAATGAAACATTGATGCTCTCGCTCCATACGCAGGCGGCTAGGCCATAAACGGTATTGTTGGCGAGCTCGACAGCCTCCCGCGGCGTGCGGAACGTCATTGCGGCAAGCACTGGGCCGAAAATCTCCTGCTGCGCCACGACCGAAGTCGGATGAACGTTGCACAACAGCGTTGGCGGAAAATACAGCCCGCGCGCCGGCATAGGGACGGACGGCTGCCAGCAGGTCGCACCTTCGGCGACGCCCTGATCGACAAGCCGCTGAATGCGCTCGAGCTGCACGCGCGCGACGATCGCGCCAATGTCGATGGCTTTGTCGAGCGGCGAACCGATTCGCAGTGTGTTCATGCGGTCCTGAATCTTGCCGATCAATTTGTCCGCGATGCTTTCCTGCATCAGCAGGCGCGAACCGGCGCAGCAAACTTGGCCCTGGTTGAACCAAATACCGTCGACTAGGCCTTCTACGGCGCTATCCAGATCGGCGTCTTCAAAAATGATGAACGGAGACTTACCGCCAAGTTCAAGCGAGAGCTTCTTATGGCTCTGCGCTGTAGCCTTGCGAATGGCGCGGCCGACTTCCGTCGATCCCGTGAATGCAATCTTGTCAACATCAGGATGCTTCACCAGCGCTTCGCCAGTTGAACCGTCGCCGGTCACGATGTTCACTACTCCGGCGGGGAGGCCCGCCTCCTGACAGATTTGTGCAAAAGCGAGCGCCGTCAAAGGCGTAAACTCCGCCGGTTTGAGCACCACGGTGTTTCCCGTGGCAAGTGCCGGGGCAATTTTCCACGCCAGCATGAGCAAAGGAAAATTCCACGGAATGATTTGTCCTACCACGCCGCAAGCCGTGTAGCCCGGAAATTCCTGCTCGAGCAGCTGGGCCCAGCCGGCATGGTGATAAAAATGCCTAGCCACCAGCGGAATATCGATGTCGCGGCTCTCGCGAATCGGCTTGCCGTTGTCGAGGGTTTCTAGGACCGCGAGCCAGCGCGAATGTTTTTGCACCTGCCTCGCCAGCGTATAGAGATAGCGCGCACGCGCATGCGGAGTGAGAGACTGCCACGCGGGCAAAGCAGCGCGGGCAGCTTTTACCGCGTTGTCGACGTCCGCTGTCGATCCTTGTGCGACCGTTGCGAGTTTCTCGCCAGTGGATGGATCCGCGGTGTCGAAATACGTCCCATCCGCTGGAGCCTGCCACGCGCCGTTGATGAAATGTCCAAACCGCCGGGAGTGACGGTCCAGCCACGAGAGTGCTTCACGCGGATCCTCCGGCGCAGGGCCGTACTCCATGGTCATGAATTTTTCGACGATGCTCATTCGAATCTTCTCGTTTTTTTCGTCATCGAAGATGGATTCTCCCGCTCACGCAATCGGATGGCGATAGTCCGCCGAATAACGTCCTGTGGCCTGGTGTTCCAGTTGCCGCTCGATATCCGCCAGCATGCCGCTGGCGCCAAAACGGAAGAGCTCCGCCTTGAGCCACGAATTGCCGAGTTCCTCCTTCATCAGCGCGAGCCAATCCAGCGATTGCTTCGCCGTTCGAATGCCGCCCGCCGGCTTGAAGCCTACCGCCATTCCGGTTTCCTGGGCGTACTCGCGGATGGCGCGCGTCATGACCAGGCTGACCGGTAGTGTTGCGTTAGTCGCTTCCTTCCCGGTGGAGGTCTTGATGAAGTCTGCTCCGGCCATCATAGCGACCATGCTGGCGCGGGCCACGTTACGTAGCGTCAACAGATCACCGGTGCCCAGGATCACCTTCAGATGGGCGGGACCGCAGGCATTCTTGAAGGCCGTGATTTCGTCATAGAGCGCTTGCCATTTCCCGCCGAAAACATGCGCGCGTGTAATGACCACGTCGATTTCGTCGGCGCCGGATTCCACCGAGCGCCGGATTTCCGCGACTCGTTCCTCGAACGGAGAAAGCCCAGCGGGGAATCCAGTGGAGACCGCGGCAACATGAATGCCACTTCCCTCGATCGCGTGCCGAGCGGTTTCGACGAAGGTGTGATACACGCAAACGGCAGCAACTTTGATATTAAGGCTCTCAACGCCGAGCTTTTGGGCGAGTTCGTGTTGGATTGGTTGTCGCGCCTTGGCACACAGCCGGCGAACGCGTTCGTCGGTGTCGTCGCCCGAGAGCGTCGTCAAATCCATACAGGTGATGGCGCGCAGGAGCCAAGCCGCCTGCCAGTCCTTCTTCACCGTGCGCCGGGTGCCGATGGTTTGCGCGCGGCGCTCGACCGCGCTGGTGTTCGCGCGCACTGCATTCACCCAATCCAAATTCAGAGGTACACCGCGGTTGGGCTGAAGCTCACGTCCTGCGTAACTAGCGATGGCAGTATCGGAAGGGGAGATTGGACGTTTTACACCGGAGCGTTCGGGGCTTGAGGAGATGTCGATCCCCGGGTTGTTGCGCAGAGTCATGGCATTTTCACCGCTAGTGTTGGAGCAATCAGGAAAACCCTATCTTAGCACTTTGACAAAGCCGGTTTACAGGCGCGCACCACGATTCTGCCACTCCCTCTCGAATTCCGCCCGGTTGCAAAAGGACTTTTGCGTGCCCACCTTGGTCGTGGACAGAGCCGCGAAGAGATTCGCACGCGTCAGCGCTTCTTTTTCCGGCAAACCCTCGCTTAGAAAGACGGCGAAGCTTCCGATGAAAGCATCGCCCGCGCCAGTGGTGTCTACCGCTTTGACCTTGAAAGCGGGTACCAGCTCGACGCCTTCTGAACCCGCAACCAAAGAGCCTCGCTCACCGAGGGTGATGACCACTTTCCGCAGCCCCTGACGCAGCAAGAATTCCGCACACTTTTTGGCGTCGTCGATCGAATGAACGGGCATCCCAGTGATGGTTTCGGCTTCACTCTCATTGGGAATGAAATAGTCGGCGTCGCTGACTTCCTTGAAGTCAATGGGCTGCGCGGGAGCCGGGTTCACAATGCAGCGAATACTACGGGCCCGGGCGAACTTCACAGTGTGGTAGACGGTGCGCAACGGGATCTCAAACTGCAGGACGATAGTGTCCGATTTGTTCAGCAGCAAAGCCGCGGCGTCCACATCTTCAGCGGAGAGCATGTCGTTGGCGCCCTTCACGACGATGATGCTGTTTTGGCCGCTCGGATTCACGAAGATGGGCGCCACTCCGCTGGAAACTCCTTCAGTGAGCAGCACATTCCTCGCGTCGATTCCTTGCGATTCAAAGTTCTTGATTGTCGCGGGGCCGAAGAGATCGTTCCCCACTCTCCCCACCATGCACACATTTGCTCCGCAGAGCCGCGCCGCAACCGCCTGATTGGCGCCTTTGCCGCCAAAGCCGAGATCGAACTTTTTGCCGAAGATGGACTCCCCGGGCCGCGGGAACACATCACTAAAAGTAGTGAGGT
>WNFR01010541.1_pt1 | contig 11050 bp, 13 predicted proteins | sample 5400221 | NCBI WGS metagenome assembly WNFR01 (sample SAMN13153357, study PRJNA577476) | soil metagenome | isolation source: 40 cm soil under Madrone tree | place: USA:California | collected 2016-06-14 | reverse complement strand
TCGAGGCCGAGCGAGAGCGCCTCGCGGTAGAGGATCTCCTCGCGCACACGCCCATCCACGAGGGCCTGCATCTGCTCCGGCGTCGGCGCCGGACGCCCCTGCGCGACCCACGCGAGGTCGATCTGCCGCAGATCGTCCGAGGTGAGCTCGATCCGGCCGGGCCGCGGCCCGGCCGTCCGATGCAAGGCCTGATACCCGATGAACAGCAGAAGCCCGAGCGCCAGGAACTGCAGCAGGGGCTCTCGGACCAGCCTCCCGACGATGCTCACGGCAACGGCTTCGCCCCCGCCGCCAACGGGCTCACCTCGGGCTGCTTCGGGATGACCTCGTAGTTGGCGTAGCCGAACTCGTTGCTGCGCACCCCGTAGAACTTCCCGCCGAGCTTGTAGACGGTGATCTCGATCGGCGTGCCGACGAGCGAGGTCACGATCTTCCCGTCGTTGATGAAGTAGGGCTGCGAGTTCCCGAGGTAGCTCGCATTCGCGACGTCGCCGGTGAGGCTCGGGAGCGTGGCCCGTTTCCCCACGTAGCGGATCTGCAGCTCAGCCTGGTTCGCGCCGAACTTCCGCGCAACGTAGCCGGGCTCGACGGGGAGCGGCGGCTTCCCGCCCGCGGCCTTGCCCGACGCGCCGTAGACGATCTCGTACTTCTCGCCCGTGACCTTGTTCTCGAGCCACACCGACTTCTCGGTGATGAGCTTCCTCAGCTCCGCGCCGGCGACCGCCACGGCGCCCTGCTTCCTGAGGGCGTCCACCGTGGTGCCGACCTTGGCGCTCCGCCGCGCCTCGGCGCTCGGCGTGTACCAGATGGGCGAGCTCCACGCGCGCTCCTGGAGCGTCGGGGCGACGACGTCGGGCGGCGCAACCCCCAGCTTCGCGGCCTGGATGGTCGTCCACCGGGGCGTCGGGATCTCCAGCACGCGGGCGTAGTAGAAGGCGTGCAGCGACGGATCGAACTCGGGATCCGTCCACACGGTCTTCAGCTCCACCGAGCCGATCGTGTTCGTGTACGTCCCCTTCTCGAGGTCGACCGTGCTCCCGATCGGCGGGATCTGCCCCGTCCACTTGTCCGGCTTGCGGTCGCCCGCCCAGGCGACGTCGAAGACCTTCTCGAAGCTCTGGCCGCTCTGCGTCCAGCCCTTGACCATCTGGATGCGGTCGAGATTGCCCGAGGTCGGGTCCTTCACCGCCCAGACCATGAACGTCGGCGCTTTGGCCTTGGCCGGCGGGAGGTCGCCGCCCATCGGCACGCCTTTCGCGTAGCCGGTCTTGACCCAATCCGGGGCGGCGGGCGCGTCGGCCGTGTATTCCCAGCCACCGAAGAAGCGCACCTTGATGTGCGGGCCGCTGACGGCGAACGTCTCCTTGCGCTGCATCGCCTCGAAGATGGAGGCGCGCGTGTTCTCCTCGGCCCACACGCCCGTCAGCCCGCCGGTCCCTTCGGTCCGCGCATCGAACATCCCACCCACGAGCGTACCCGACATGCGGGCCTCGATGGTCCCGTCCGTGAAGCTATGACCGCCGAAGAAGTTGTCCTGGCGGTACGGCACGGCGGTGTTGTGCGAGTCCGACCCGGCGCCGAAGCCGAACTTGTAGGGGTTGAAGCCCTCCGTGTCCTGCATCGCGAGGCCGTCCTTCAGCGCCTGGCGGGCGTAGCTCCCCACGATGTGCGGAATACGGCCCGGCGGGTTGCCCAGCAGCACCGACATGATCTCGAAGCTCGCGAACTCGTCGGTGGGCGAGAGCAGCGGGTGCGTCTCCGACGTGCCTTTCAGCGATCGGCCGGCCATGCTCGTCCACGTCGGTCGAATACATGCGGCCGTCGGAGAGGTTCGCGTTGTGCGAGATCGCGAGAAGGTCATTGCCGGACTTCCGCTGCCCGTCCATCCACTTCCAGAGCTCGTCGGGAAACGGCGAGTCGAGCGCGCTGAAGGGCATCGGCGGCACCTTCGCGCAGTCCTTGAAGAAGACGTTGCGGTGGAGGTTCATGTTGTTCGGCATCGAGGTCCACTCGTACGAGCAGAACGCCGTGAACTTCCCGGGCTCGTTCGCCTGCTCCGCGAGCGCCACGTTCCGCTTCCAGACCGTACCGGCGATCTCGGGCTGCATGAGCGCCTTGACGGGCGGTCCGGCAACCAGGGTGTTGATAGCGTAGAGTGCGACCCGCTCCATTTCCTCCTTCGTCCTGGCTTTCAGGACCAGGGGCTCCGCCTGGGGGATCTTGGAGACCGGGGAGCCCGGCTCGTTTGCCAGGTTGATCACGCCCGCGTATTCGGAGTGGTCGGTGACGCCCGCCCAGTCGAGCGGCGTGTCGATCTTCACGTCGTAGCCGAGCGGATGCTTGATCGGCTCGCCCTTGAAGTACTTGTACGCGTCGCCGGGATTGGTGAGGACGTTCCCGATGGCGAACGCGTCGAGCGACCAGCTCGTGTGGACGTGCGTCTCGCCGAAGTAGGCGTCGCGCTCGGGGTTCGGCGCGGACAGAGCCGGAAGCGCGATGAGACAGACCCCCCCTGCAGCGAGCGCCATTGTCCGAAGGTTCATCCGCATCCGTTCATCCTCCTTCCGTCTCGCACGGCGACAGTCATGCTCAGGATCCGTCCGAGGTCCGGCGAATAGTCGGCCAGACGACCTTGCAGCGGGTTTTGCTGTTGGATGTTGTTGCTGCCCGGATCGAGATACTCGAACTGACCGCCGATTTCGTGCTCTCGCTCACGTCGCGCAGGGCATCAGGGCGTGGGCACCACGCGATAGTAGACGCCGTTCGCGCCGTAGGACGGCTGGAACCACGTATTGCCACACAGATAGTAGGTCACGCCCTGGACACTCGGGGTGGCGCAGCCGGGAGGCAGCGTCGCGTATATCGCGCCCATCGCATACGTGGGGTTGGCAGCGCTGCCGGCGACGTAGCCCGAAGCGTAGGCGTTCGAAGCGGCGGCGTTGGTGTTGGCCGAGGCCACGGCCGCGCCTGCAACCACGCCGACGGCGGCGCCTGCCGCGGCGGCGCCCGCCGTGGACCAGCCTCCGCAGCTGCCGCAGCTGGATCCGTAGTAGTTCACGGTGGTGGGCGGATGGTAGGTCGAGTAGTGCGCCCCGTAGTACGTGCTGCTGTGGTAGGCGGTCCCGCCGGAGGCGCTGCTGGCGCTCCAGGACCCCCCGCCGCCGGAGGCGGAGCCGCCGTGGCCACCCTCGCCGCTCCACGAGCCCCCGCCACCGGAGGCGGAGCCGCCGTGGCCACCCTCGCCGCTCCACGAGCCCCCGCCACCGGAGGCGGAGCCGCCGTGGGCACCGCTGGCGCTCCACGAGCCCCCGCCACCGGAGGCGGAGCCGCCACGGGAGTTGCTGGCGCTCCAGGAGCCGCGCCCGCCGGATGCATGCGAATAGGCCGACGCCGGCCCACACGAGAGCGTCGTGATCAGAAGACCTACGAAGCCGGTGACGATCCTCTTCATGGTGTGCCCCTCCTCGGGGGTTGTTGGGAGGGCCCTCCCTTCGCCGGAGGCCTCTCCCCGGGCGGAAGCTTCGGGTCCGGGGGCGCGAACGGGATGCGCGGCGCCGCGGCCGCCTTCGACGACGTGAAGACGCCCGGCGGGACGTCGAGATCGAGCCACCAGTTGGAGAGCTCCATCTGGTGGCGCATTTGCGACCGATCGTCGTGGTACACCGCGCGCAGCATCCGGGGCAGCTTGTCCTCGGCGCCGATCCAGATCTGCACGAACACGCTGTCGCTGGCGTACGCCACCATGTCCGTCGTCGTTCCGCCGACTACGTGGGATTGCCCGATGTAGAAGGCATGCTTCAGCCCGTCGGCGATGTCCTGGTAGGGATCGGCGACGACCACGTCGCTGAACGGAAAGTAGATCGCGGCGGAGTCGTAGGCCGCCTTCAGCGCGCCGTCGATCGTGGGCGGGGCCTCGGCGACGGCGACGAGGTTCGCGACCGGCTCGAACGCCATCATCGTCTTGCCGTCGTAGTAGAACTCGGAAGGAGGACCGTCGCCGGAGGTGATCACTCGCAGCTTGTCCGGTCGCTGCAGGACGACGTCGGACTTCGTCGTGTAGACGAGGGGCGGGCCGAGGAGGCTCGGGTGCTCGTAGGAGATCACCGCTGTGAACCTCATCGAGCGGGCAGCGGCGAGGCGACCGCTGGCGGCCTTCAGGAGGTCGATCGCCCTGGGCTCGAGCACCGGCTCGCGCGCAGGCGGCGCTGCCTTCCTCGACGACTTGGCCTGCACGTGCTGAGCGTCCGCGCCGGCAGCGGCCAGGAGCACGCTCGACGCGAGCAGCAACGTCCAGGCGCGAGATTGGCCTCGGATCATCATGGGACCATACCGCACTCGAACATCTTGTTGGCGACGGGAGCCGCTATTTTGTTGATGAACGCGGTGCGCATCTGCGGATCGCCGCGCATCAACTGTATGAGGTTCTTTTCCTCCTCCGGTTTCGGCTTGCCTCTCCGCTCCCACAGCTGCTCACAGGACGCTTCCCGGTACCTCTGGATGACCCGGTCGGCCATCATGTCCATGAGCGGGTACTGCTGGGCGGCGGCGACGCCCGCGAAAAGCAGTGCGGGCAGCAGCGCGAACAGTCTTCTCATCATGCTCATCTCCTTGCCTCGAGTGAGGCAGCTTCGGCCGATCGATCTCGAGCGTCAGCTTCGCGAGCTTGCCAGTGAACCTGAACGGCACCCGGTAGTCCTGGTCGTCGACCGGGGGTACCGGTGTCGACGCCGACGTCGAAGGTCTCGTCCCACTGCATGATGATGGGGGCGCTCGCTCCACCTTCTGGGTGGCCACTGCCTTGCCGTCGACCCTTGAGCACGCCGGTACCGCTGCGACCGATGCCGTTGAAGGCGGGGGTGGGCAGGCCGAGGCCGTCGAAACTCCATCTCGAAGCCGATCTCTTCACGTGGGCCCGGGCGACGGGCACCAGAGCGAGCAGTCCGAGCGCGACCGCGACGAGGACGCGGCTCACGGCGTCCGGCCCCTATTCTCTCCGGAAGCGGGTGTCGGGGCTCGCGGCGAAGCAGGTCTCCGTCCCTTCCTGGCAGATCACGACGTAAGTCGTGCGCTGGTTGCAGCCCTCGACGCCGACCGTGTACTCGACGCGCGTCATCCCGCTCGCCCACGGTCCTTGCACGGCCGGTTGGATGTAGTCGCGCGAGAGGACGGTCGCGGTCGCGGCCGGACAGTTGAGATCGAATCGGCCCCGCTGCAGGGCCGACTGTACCGCTCCCTCCTGTCTCGCCTGGAGCTGCTGCTGCTGGGTCGCGCAGCCGCTCGTGCCCAGCACCGCTGCGAACAGTGCCAGGGCCGTCAATGGTCTGGTCATCAGTCACCTCCGCCGGAGCCCAGTATTCCCGATCGGCGCCCTACGCGTCTTGCCATTCCGTGCCAGCCCGTCTGCGCTTCCGACGCATGCCATCATGGTCGCAGCGATCGCGAACACGTTGCCCCGCCCGTGCGGGTCCGTGAACTCGGGTGCGTAGCCGTCCTGCAGTCTGATCTGCAGGACGCTGGATATCGGCGCGTTGGCCTGCTTGACGAGATTCGTCTGGGATGACCCGGGATCGCCCTCGTCAGCCGGCGCTCCGCTCACCATCACCACAGAGCCGAGGAGCGCGCCGAGCAGGCGCCAACGCCGTCTACGGTTCCCCATCCCGGAGAGTCGAGCCTACTGATCGAGATGCGCGAAGGCGTAACGCATGGGGCCGCTGGAGATCTTCATGATCCCCTCGAACGGACGGCCAAGCTCCACGACCAGGAAGATGGAGGTCGCAATCGACAGCGCACAGACGAAGAGGACCACGACGACGGTCGCGTTCCGGGGCGCGAAGAGCCCGAAGCTCGCGAAGATGAGGCTTATCCAGAAGACCAGGAGCACCACGAACGGGGTGGGCATGGAATTGCTCGCGCCCCCGAACAGGAGCCAGCGGGTCCGTTGCAGGTCGCCCACGATCTGGAGCGCCCGGGACTGGAGCCCCCGCTGGGCGTCGTTCGAGGGCGACAGCCCGCGGATCCCGTCCTCGACGCTTTCGACGGTGGGGGTCGTCTCGGGTGTGTCGAGCCTCGCCGCTCGCGACCCGTCCTCCGGCCAGGTCGTGGCGAGCCGGAAGGCGATGGCGCGCCGGATCTGATCGCGCGCCCCTTTCGTCTCCGGTCCGTAGTGCGCCAGGGCACGGTCGAGCAGCACGATGTTGGCGGCCGCCTGCTTGACCTCGTCGTTCTGGGTGTCGAAGGAGGTTTTCGCCGAGGCGATCAGCAGCCCGAGGACGAGCGCCGAGGTCGTCGCGATCAACCCCATCCCGAGCTTCACGACGTCCTTCGAGTCCTGGCTCAGATGGTGCTCCGGCAGCGCGCCGCCGATGAACAGCCCGAGCAGCGCGCTGCCGAAGACGCACGCGAACACGATCGAGCCTATCGCCAGCGCGCTCACGACGATCTCCCGGCCGAAGCGGAACCGACGGACGCCGTCGACGCGCCCTCCGCCGCCTGTACGAAGCCGACTCGCGGTCGCAGTGCTATTTCCCTCCTGCCTTCTCGACCGCGATGGCAAGCGCCTCGGTGTAGGTGACGTCGACGATGTCCCCGACCTGAACCGCGTCGAGCTTGCTCGGGTCCTTCACCTTGACGACCGTGGTCTTCCCCTGCGAACCCCGCAGGGTGGCCTCGGAGTGCGCCTTGTCGATGGCAGCGATCGTCACCCTGACGCTGACGGTGTTGGTCACGCTTCCGGCCGGCTTCGCGCCGAGCGGTGCACGGCTCACGTCGCGGCTCGCGGAGGCGCCGGGCTGCGCCTGGCCGGGCTTGCTCACCTGGTAGGCGATCGACTCCCGGTACGTCACCCGCAGCACGTCACCCTTCTTCACCTGCGCGAGGTTCCGAACCTCAGGGCCGGCGACGATGGTGAATTTCTTACCGTCGGCGTCCTTCAGGGTGACGTGGCGGGTCTTCAGGTTCACGTTCACCACCGTTGCGGTGGCGGTCAGCGTCTCCTGCCCGACGGTGCCCGACGGGAGCGCAGGCGGAGGAGTCGCCGCCCTGGCCGGCGCCACGGGCTCCGGCCGGGGTTCCGGCTTCTTCGCGGCGCAACTGGCGAGCACGCCGGCACAGAGTGCGATGGCAATCGTCCTGCGCTTCATGTCCCCTCTCCTCTCTATCGTCAGGCGCGCCTCTCCGAGTCCCCTCCGTAAGGGCGGCGGTTCGGCACGCGGGTGAGCATCGTGACGGCCCGCATCTCAGAACCCGAATCCCACGCCACTGGTCGGGCCACGGAACATGAGCTCGAGGTGGCCGCTGGAACCGAAGTCACGGTTCAACGAGACGGCCCGGTAGCCGAGCCCCAGCCAGGGCTGGATCGACAACGGGGTCCAGGGCAGCCAGTAGCGCACGCCGCCCGAGAGGCCCCAGATGAGGTCGGAGCTCGCGCCGAAGCCACCGATGTCGCTGCGGAAGTCGACCGACACCCGGTCGAGCACCGGCGCCTCCCAGCGAACCCCGATCAGCGGATCGGCCCAGGCCCAGCTCTTGAAGACGCTGCCGTCGCGCTGAGCGCCGACGACTCCGCCCGAGAGGCTGAGCTTGGTATTGAAGTACTCGTACCGGCTCCCGGCGTGCATCCCGAGCGTGAAGGGCAGTCGGCGACCCGGAAGCGCCCAGCGGCCGAGCTGGTAGCCGACCGCAAAGTCGGTGATCGCGAAGTAGAGCTGGTCTCTCGTCGACACGGAGAGAGTGTAGGACTGCGTCGGGATCTTCTCGGTGACACTCTCCTCGGCATAGCCCCCGGCGCGCGTCTCCTCGGCCGAGACGAGGCCCGACGTCGCGACCACGAGGAGCGCGATCCCGACCGCGACCATCCAGCGTCTCGAGCTCATTTTCGCCCGAAGGTCGGCAGGAGGAGCTGGAGCTGGAAGCGAAGCTGCCAGTCCGGCGCGAAGTCGGGCCTGACCGCGTTGTAGAATGCCTGGATCTGCGTGTTCACCGGAAGTCCGACCTTGCCCACCCTCAAGAGCTTGCCGCCGCCACCGCCCACCGGCACGGTGCACTGATTCCTCGCCTGCGAGGTCCAGTTGGCGGTGACGATCGGGGCGCTGGTCAGGTACCAGCCCTTGCCGAAGTTGTAGTTCACAAACGGCTGGACGAGTCCCTGGTTCACCTCGCTCTTGCGCCAGCCGGCGAACGACCACTGGTTGTTCGCGAGCGCGCCGTAGACCCACGGGCCTTGTATTGCGAGCACCACGCCCGTCGGCCCCATGCTCCACTTGCCGCTCCCGAGGAGGCGATCGCTCGCGGTCGGAAAGGTCATCGTCGGGCCGACGCCCCAGATCAGCTTCCCGGGCTTCGAGGGCGACAGGAAGAGGCTCGGGTTGATGTCGCCGAGTCCCCCGACGTGGTCGATCCCGGGAGCCAGCGACCCCTGGCTGATGATCGGGACGATGGTCCGCGTGATGAGGTTCCAGTCCTCGGTCAGCTTGATGGGAACGACCGGCTGGACGTTGAGGACGTAGAGGAGCGCGTGCCTCGGCCCCGCCCCGAAGTTGAAGTTGCTCTGGAACGGGACGCTGATCAAGTCCGCGACCGGGTTCTGGGTCTTCTTCGTGAGCTCCTCGGTGCTCTCCTCGGACTTGGCGGCCTCTTCTTCCGCGCGGACGTGGCTCCCGAAGAGTAACCCGGCGGCCAGCACGAGTAGCCCGAGCGTCGCTCTGGTCGAACGTGGCCTCGTCATCACCCTTTCGGTCAGCGGGCCGTCACGGCCACCCATGTCGAGTCCCATCGGGAGCGCCGCCGTCGCGGCCCCGGAATAATGGCGGTTTTCGCCGCCACGGTCTTGCCATCTCGCGCCAACGGACCATCGGCTCGGACGCCGGGACGAGGGCCGTCCTACCCGGTCAGTCCGTGTGCCTCGTCACCTGGATTCCGACCAGACGAGCGATCATGATCGCGAGATACAGCTGCCCGACGATCGCCTCGGCCGCACAGACCCCGCCTGCGCCGGCGTCGTTCGGGTGGATGTCGCCATAGCCGACGGTCGTCAGGGTGACGAAGCTGAAGTACGTGAGGGCCGCCGTGGGATCCCGCCCGACCAGGAAGCTTCCCGGAATGTCGAAGGAGCCCGGCCGCGCCCGCTCGACGAGGACGTACAGGTTCGCCCAGATCAGACCGAGGAGCACGTACGCGCAGGCCGCCCCGGCGATCGTATCCACGGTGATGTGGGGTTTGCGCAGCACGTGCCACACGATGGCGCCGGTGACGTACGCGAAGAACAGCGCCCGCAGGATGACGGACGTCACCACGACGATCGGGACGTTCGAGCGATGCGCCACGAGCTGGACGACCAGCGTCGGGACGAAGAGGACGATCGCCAGACGGTGCACGCCGACCACGGAGAGCGCGGCCAGAAGGATCAGCACACCGACGATGCGGGCGATGGTGAAGCCGGTGTCGCTCTCGCCGAACAGCGGGGCCAGCATGAGCCCCACGAGCATGCAGACCAGGAGGATGCTGAAGCGGACCGGCCGCTCCGCCTCTTCCCCTCCGGGGTCGCTCCGCATCGCGTGGTCTGTTGCCATCGGCTCCATGTCGGCCCCCCGCCGGGGAGGCGACGAACGTCACTCTAGCGGATCGATCCCGCGCCCCCTTGCCATTTCGCGCCAGGTCCGCCGCCGGCGTTCGCGACCACCCATCGCCGTGCCTCGGGCCGGAGACTCAGCGCGTCGCGTATCGCGAGTTGAACAGCGCGATCCCGAGCACGGTGAACGCCATGCCCATTCACGAACAACAGCCCGGCCGTGACCGGCAGCGCCTCGAGGCCGCCATCGCGCAGCATGAGGTCGCTCATTCCCTGCATCGCCCAGCTCGTGAACGCGATCGTCGACAGCCGTTGCACCCACGGGGACGCCGCCCAGATCGGCGACCAGAGCCCACCCAGGTACGCGAAGGTGAACACGCTTGCGAGTCCGATGCCGAGCGTCTGCTCGCGACTGGCGGCGAGGCCGGCCGTCAGCATGCCGAGTCCGACGATCGGGAAGACCACCGCGAGCACGAGCAACAGGACCGCGAGCGGCGAGGGGCCGAGGGAGACGCCGAGGACGAGCTGACAGAAGAGGAGGAGCAGGAGGAGCTGTCCGCTTCCGACGAGGAGCCGTACCAGGAGCTTCTCGATGAGCATCGACGTGAACCTTCCCGGAGCGATGAGCAGCCGCGGCATCATGCCCCAGGCATGCTCGTCGTACATGCTCATCGCGGTCCCGAGGACGACCACGAGGAGGACGAACGTCAGCGAATAGCCGGGGATCGCCCGCTCTAACCTGGTCGGCGCGGGCCCCGTCCGCGTCAGGCTCACCTCCCGGAGCGACAGGAGGTCGACGACGACGGGATCGGCAAGCGCGGCGGCGCGCTTCTCGACGAGCAGGAGGATCCCCCTCGCTTGCTCCACGCCGCTGCCGCGCGCGGGATCGGTCAGCAGCACGACCTCGGCCGGCCGTCCCTGCCCGGAGGCCTCGCTCAGGTGCGCGGGGAAGACGATCGCGGCCGCGGCCTCCTTCCGGTCGCGCACCAGCGCTTCGGCTTCGGGCCGGCTCACCTCGGTGACGACGGCGTATTCCTCCAGGAGCTGGGTGAAGGTGCGTGCCACTCGCCCCTGGTCCTCGTTCACCACGGGCAAGCGCATGCCGAGCGCCTGGTTGCGGCGGACGACCGTGGCGATGATCGCGATCGCCAAAAGCGGCCCGGCGAGCGCGACGATCAGCGCGCGCCGATCGCGGCGGAGGAGACGCAGGTCCTTCAGGAAGAGGGCGGGCACGGCCCGACCCCCCGAGGGTTGCCCGGGCAGGATGGGCAGAAGGACGCCGGACCGAGGTACCTCAATCGTGCAGCTCCTTGCCCGTGAGCTCGACGAAGACGTCCTCGAGCGTGACGGGCGTCACCTTCATCGTCAGGATCGGCTGAGCGAGAAAGGCCGGGGTGCCGCACAGCACGGCGAGTACGCCCGGGGCGTGCAAGGTGAACACCCGGAGCTCGGTTCCCGACAACTCGAGCCGCAGCACGCCGTCGA
>WNFR01026736.1_pt1 | contig 11051 bp, 5 predicted proteins | sample 5400221 | NCBI WGS metagenome assembly WNFR01 (sample SAMN13153357, study PRJNA577476) | soil metagenome | isolation source: 40 cm soil under Madrone tree | place: USA:California | collected 2016-06-14 | reverse complement strand
CTCAATCACCGGTACAAACTTTGACACCACGGCCAGTAATGACGGCATCACTGTCAATCTAAACAAGACATTTGCCACATCTCCGGCCACCGCGACCAACATTTCAACCTCCGTTCCGGGCATTGTCACTACCGGACATGTCACGGTCACTACAACATTGGGAGCATCACTTCCAAGCTCCAGTTATTTGTTTATTCCACCTCCGGGATACACAGTTGCCCAAGTGGGCTATACCGGAGGAACGACACTTGGCAGCGCAGCGACGGTGACCCTCGGTACAGTAAATCAAATCGGACTCCTTGCGGTTGACTTACCTTCATTGGACGGCTTATGGATAACAACGACCAACAATTTCTCCTCGACTGTCCCCTATACTATCTATGACCCATACGGGAACAGTATAGGTAGCGGCAACATAGCCTCCGGATCATCGTTTATAAATACAACTCAGCATATTGGTAGTGCCGGAACTTGTACGATAGTGGTTAATCCAGGCAACAAGTCTGGAAATGTGGTGCTCAGCCCCACTGCCATCCCTCCAGACATCAGAGTTCCAATTATCATAGACGGTCCCCCGGTCACGATTGCGACTGCGGGGTCGGGACAAAAGGCGTTCCTGACGTTCACTGGAACCATCGGCGAAAGACTGTACCTCTACGCTTATAACCCAACGGGAGTGGCATCGCAAACGATTGCTTTTATGTCCGATCCAAATGGTAAGGTAGTCGCCCAAGTCTACGGCGGCCAGGGATATACCGGATTAGTCACTCTGGCAAACCCGGGAACCTACACGATCTCGATGAGTGCATCGGGGGCTGGAACTTATGGTACAACCCTCCAACTTGCAAGTGTACCGGCAGATCCGACGCTACCCATTACCGTGACCACTCCACCCGCTGCCCCGGCCCCAGTCGCGATTGTAACCACATATACCGGCCAGAGCGGACACTTGACGTTTAGCGGAACGGCGAACCAGCGTGTGTATATGTACGTCACGACTGCGACGGGAAGTAATCAGGGCGGAGCTGCGATAAACATAACCGACCTCACCACCAACCGGATAATTTTATCAGGCAACGGTGGTGTACCCGGGAGCAGCTGGACTTGGTATAGCGGTTTGCTCACGTTGCCGTCTAATGGCGCTTACTCAATTAACTTTACATGTTTTGGGCAGGTGGTACCCCAGACTTGGGGAGCCACATTCGAGTTAGTTAACATACCGACGGACCCGATGCTACCCATTACCGTGAATGGATCTTCGGTGGCGATTGCAACCACGTACACGGGCCAGAGCGGGCACCTGACGTTCAGCGGAACGGCGACTCAGCAGCTGTATATGTATGTCACGACTCCGACTGGAAGCGATCAGGGCGGGGCTGGCATAAGCATGGTTGACGTGACTACGAACCACTCAATCCTTTCAGGCAATGGTGGCGCGCCTGGGAGCGGCTGGACATGGTGCACGGCGGCAATCACTTTGCCCGATAATGGCAACTACTCGATCAACTTTACGCCTTTCGGGCAGATAGTGCCGCAAACGTGGGGAGCGACCTTTCAACTCACGAGTTCGGCTTGTCCATGAGCAAGACCTTCGCCAGCTATTGAATCGCCGGCAGCATCGCAACTAGGACTTGGAAAGTGCGCCCTGGTGTTGAGCAACCATGGAGAAACATAGATGATTAGAAATCTGTGCACGAAAGCGATCGCCGTTTATCTACTGATGAGTCTCAGCCTTCAACCAGCGTGGCCGACACCCCAGGTCAACGTGCCAACGATAGGTTCGAATCGCCCCGGGACGCTTTTGCCCGGACAGAGTTGGACGCTATTGCCCGATGGGCGATGGCTGACCGTGGGCGGACAAAGCGAGAGCGGTCCCCTGTCGACCGCTGTGATCGAAGGTCCAATCAAAGGATCAGCGCCAACCGTGACTAGTACTGTAATACTGGCGCGCGCCTGGCACTCTGCCACTGTACTTCCAAACGGCCAGGTGCTGGTAATCGGAGGCATCGGGACAAATGCGAAGATAGTGCAGACCGCAGAAATATTCGACCCTAATTCAGGGACATCTCGCCTCTTAACGGCTCGGCTTCAGCCCCGTGCTCACCACAGCGCTACACTGCTCACCGATGGGCGAGTTCTGATTGCCGGTGGTATAGGAGTTAACGGATCTCCGTTAACAGCGATCGAACTCTGGGACCCTCGTTCGAACAGCATATCCGTCATCCCTGCGGTGCTGACAAGTGAACGCAGGGATCACGTCGCGAGTTTGCTCCCGAATGGAACGGTTCTCCTTTGGGGAGGCACCGATGGGCTAGGCAACCCAATATCCTATGCCGACCTGTACGACCCGGACCACCAGAGCTTTTCCTCTACAACCTTCATCGTCTCGCCCGTCTCCGACTTGAACCTTCCGTTCATGGAGGCATCGCTCCCGGCAGACGGAGAAAGTGGTGTAGAGCCCAATATTCTCATCGCTCTGCGATTTTCGAAGCCGTTGAAAGTCGACACCGTGAACTCTGCGTCGGTCAAGCTGACCGGCCCGAGTGGACCTGTGCCTGCCAGGATAGTTCCCGCTGAAGGTGGGATGCTATGTTTTGTCGCGCCCAATTCACGACTACAAGCTGGGGGCACGTATCGACTTTCCTTGCAGGATCTCACTGATACTCGTGGTCTCAGCCTTATCTACAAAACAATCAGCTTCACGGTCGCCGGCGATTCCTCCCAAGGGAGTGGCGCTTCTCACACAGGACCAGAGACGTCTGGTGCAGCAGACATGGCCCCGCTCGTCGCGCCATTGGGCGTCACCGCCCTTTCTGGACAAGTTCTGCGACTCAACGGTATGCCTCTCGCCCAGGTTAGTCTCAGCGTGGGGAATCACCATACCCTGAGTGATAAGACCGGCCGATTCATCCTCGAAAATGTTGAAGCCGGGAATCGAGTCCTGCTCATTGAGGGAAAATCTGCCAACACGGATGGCAAGACCTATGGACTATACAAGGACGGGGTCAAAATTACGGCTAAGCGGACGAACATTCTTGACTACAAGATCTGGTTGACCGCTTTGGACACGGTGCACGAAGTGAATATCCCGTCTCCGACTACCTCGGAGGTCTTGGTGACAACTCCCCTCATTCCTGGAATGGAACTTCGTATCCCGCCGAAAGCTGTGATCCACGACTACTACGGAAAGCTTGTAACCAAGGTTGGAATCACTCCTATTCCGGTGGATCGCCCTCCCTTTCCCCTTGCGAAGGGGGTTGTGGTACCTGTGTACTTCACCATCCAACCGGGGAGTGCCGTTCTCACGGTAGGGGCCAATGAACCCAAAGGCGCGAGTATCGTTTATCCGAACTCTACCCATGCGTCTGCCGGTGCGCGGGCTAATTTCTGGAACTACGAACCGGATAATGATAAAGGTTGGTATGTGTACGGATTTGGCACAGTCACACCCGATCAACAGCAGGTGATTCCCGACGCGGGAGTTGTCTTTTACGAATTCACAGGAGCGATGGACGGGACTCCGAAGAGTGCGGATCCCACCGGTCAAAACCCAACGAACCACCAGGAGAGTCCTGATCCAGTCGACCTAGGAACCGGGCTCTTCGAGTTTAGGAACGTCGATTTCTACTTGCCGGATGTGATTCCTATTGTGCTTACACGCACGTATCGGCAGGGCTCCACGATGTCGCGTTCTTTTGGTCTTGGTACAACGTTGACATACGATACCTATCTCGTCGGAGATGTAAATCCTTACACCTACCTTGATCTCATCCTCCCCGAAGGCGGCCGCATACATTACTACCGGACTTCTCCGGGAACCGGCTTGAGTTCTGTATACCTACCCTTTTTACCCCCACCACGTTTCTCGGGCTCAATGATTGTGTGGAATCCAAGCAGGGGGAGCAACGGGGGATGGGACCTGACTTTCAAAGATGGTTCCTTGTGGTCCTTCCCTGAAGCCTTCGGCCAGACGAATCCGGCGAAGTGTGCCATCCTGTTTGTGCGAGACCGGTTTGGAAATACTCTTAATATCAATCGTAGCAGCAATGGGAATATTACTCAGGTAATTTCTCCTAATGGCCGATGGTTACAATTCACCTATGATGCCTGTAACCGTGTTACACAGATCACAGACAACAGTGGACGATCGACCATGTACAGCTACGACAGCACCGATTGCACGATTGGACGTCTCTTTAGTTTCACCGACCAGGATCAACGGCCACCCACGACCTTCTACTACGGCGAAAACGGCGCGACAGCCGATGAAATGACAAGCATCATCGACAGTCGGGGAGTCAAATATTTACAGACTTCCTACGATGTTAACGGAAGGGTGTCTCAGCAAACGCTCGCGAACTCCGGCACTTACCTCTTCCATTACACGTTAGCATACGGTCCACAGATTAAAAACAGATCTACGGGAATTGTTGCGGGACCAAACACTGACTGTTGCTACGTTCTGGCTCCTCCACCGCCACCCATAGTTCAAGCAAAAGTTACCAACCCGAACGGCAATGTGCTCATAGTGAATTTTTCGGTACCACCGATTTTCCCATCCGACTTTCAAACGGGAGGTTATGTGACGTCGGCGATCGTTGCCTCGGGCAGGCCTGAGCAGCAGACATTCACCTTCAACAGTCCGTTTGGCATCCCCTTGAGCGTTACCGACCAACTCGGACGGGTAACTAGCTATGCATACGATGCAAATGGCAATGTAACCAGCATTACTCGGCTCTCCGGAACCTCAAGCGCAGCCACGACATCGTACGCGTACGATCCTAACTTTAGCCGCATCACCAGTGTCACGGACCCGCTGGGCCACACCATCGCGGTGAGCTACAACGACTCAACCAATCAGGCCACGATTACCGATGCTTTGGGAAATCAGACGACTGTTACGCAGAACTCGCTTGGTCAGGTTACTTCCGTTGTCGATCCAATGAAAGACCCCCCGTGGCAATTTGGTTACACGGGAGGCGACCTGAGTTCAATTACTAACCCCTTGCTTAACACTGCCTCGATGTTGCAGGATGGCGCAGGAAGACTTGTTTCCAAAGTCGATGCCAATGGGGATATGACCAAGTATACCTACGATGCGGTGGGCAATCGCACCGGTGTAATCGACGCGTTAGGGGAGACGACGCTTTATGGCTTCAATCAAAACAACTATCTGACCAGCGTGACCGATCCTAGAAACACGGGTACTCCGACGCAGTTCGGATATGACAATATGGATCACGTGATGGCTCGAACCGACGCCCTCTTAAAAACCGACAGCAGACAATACGATCTCAACGGGGACCTTGTCTGCTACACCGACCGCAAAGGCCAGATCACGGTTTATACCTATGATGGGTTGAATCGTCGGACCGGGGCAATCTACGGCGCAGCGAGTTGCGCCGCTACGACCTCCTCGAACACCGCAGCCTACACTTATGATGGGGGCAACCGCCTTACGGGAATCGTGGATTCCGTGACGGCTGGCATAAACTACGACACTCTTGGCCGGCGCACTTCACTCACGCTTCCGAATGGCGTGAATGTGCAGTACACCTACGATGCTGCTTCGCATCTCACCGGTATTACATACGCGAACAGTGGAACCATTTTGGGCACCCTCAACTACACTTACGACGCCAGCGGCCGCCGAACGCAACTTGCCAGCGCCATTGCGCAGGCGACAGTTCCTGCTGCCGTAGCTTCCACCAGCTACAACGCCGCGAATCAACTCAAACAATGGGGTCCATCGGCCCTGACCTACGATGCTGACGCCAATCTTCAAACCGACGGGACGAATACCTACGGCTGGAGTGTTCGTAATCAATTGGCATCTATCACCGGGGCCAGCGCTGCCACTTTTCGGTACGACGGTCTGGGGCGTCGTGTGAGCAAGACCATAAATGGCGCCACGACGGCATTCCTGTACGACGGCAGCAATGTCATTCAGGAACTTTCAGGAACGACCCCGTCCGCCAACCTTTTCGGTGGACTTGCCTTCGACGAAGTCTTTGCTCGCACGGATGCTTCCGGGGCTAGAAACTATCTAGCCGACGCACTCGGCAGCACTGTGGCCCTGACCGATACGTCCGGCACCGTGCAGACTACCTATGCCTATGAACCATTCGGGAATGCCACGCAAAACGGAGCTGCGAGCACCAATTCCTACCAGTTTACGGGGCGCGAAAACGATGGTACTGGGATGGATTTCTATCGGGCGCGATACTACAAGCCTAGTATTGGGCGTTTTGCTAGCGAAGATCCAATTGACTTTGCCGGGGGCAACAACCTGTATGCCTACGTTGCCAGCAGCCCACTCAACTTCACAGATCCGTCAGGCCTAAAACCGTGGTCTTGGCCAAACTACAACGATCCTGGACCACCGCCCATTCCGCCTGATCCGCCGCTGCCGTCCTCACCAGCCCCAAACCGTCCATGCTCTAGCTCGCCGCTGAATGTCGGACTCAATCTTCCAGGGCTTAATTTTGGTTATACCCTTTCTGGTTCGACTCTCCACATCAAGTATGACTGGGCACTCAACAGTTCCCTTCCGGGTGGCGGCGTAGGTTTTGGCCCCCCCGCCGTTTGGGGCACGGACTCGTGGGGCCCGTTCACCTACGACACAAATGGTGGATGGGGACTTGGCGGTCCTTTCGGCCTGTCCGAACCAGAGGATCCCTATTGGCCCTTCGGTGTACCTGGGATATCGGGTTCACTCCCGGCCGTCGATATTCCGCTCCAGCTTTGGCCGCTTGCCCCACAATGTTGAGATTCGTGTGGAGTGGGTCGTGACAGCTATGTGGGAACTGGTGAAAGGAGTCTCGATGCTATCTCATTTAGCGGGCTTGTGTCCGACGAAAGAGTCTTCGTAAACGTCGATCACAGGATCCCCCAAGAAGCTGCGTTAGACCGTATTCTTTTGACTGTCCGCCATTTGGAGGAAAGGCAGTTCTGCACCTTACGTTAGCCGACGTTGGCAGGGATCACCGGCGTTACATTAATAAAATTAAAGTACAATCCAACAATGCTGCGGAAATTAGCGTCTCGGCCAGACTGGCAGATTGCCTTGGCGGCGACCGCAGTGTTGCGCCTGTTCTATTCGGCGTTGGTAGCGGCATTTTTGCCGTTTCTGCATCTAGATGCGCGTTTGATTCAAAGCAATGCACTCACCGAGAACCTCCCGTCGCCGCAGCACGGTGTGTATTATGCGTTGCTTGGAATTTGGGAGCGCTTCGATACACTTTGGTTTTTGCACATTGCGCAATACGGTTACGACCGGCCCATGGCTGTGATCTTTTATCCTTTGTACCCATTGGCTATCCGGATTGTAAGTTGGGTATTGCCGCCGATCATAGCTGCGTTACTGGTTTCCACTGTGGCGGCGTTCTTCTTCTTTTGGGCACTTCTGCGACTGGCAGGATCCGAGTTGCCGGGCACGGAGAGACTCCGCGTGCTCTTACTGGTCCTGGTTTGGCCGACTAGCTTTGTTCTCTTTGCCGGCTACGCGGAATCATTGACCCTGGCCTTGATTGTCTGGGCCGTCATCTTTGCCCGAGAGGGGCGATGGGGGCCAGCCACAGTCTGCGGATTGATCGCGGGATTGAGCCGGCCCTCGGGGGTATTAGTCTCGATTCCGCTGTTCGTGCTGGGACTGCGCTCTCGGTGCGTTGCGTCGCTCGCGGTAGTTCTCGCGCCCCTTGGTCTTCTGAGCTATTGGGGTTGGCTGCGCTGGACGGGACACACATCCGTAGTCGAAGCGTACCGACTGCAACAGGGAATGACTCTGGTCCTACCCTGGACGGGAGCGTGGAAAGTTTTGCGACTCATCGCGAGCCAAGGGGATACGCTGCTCGCAGTCAAGCTAGGAATCGTGATCCTATTCGCGGCGATCAGTGCACCGCCAAGTTCGCTTTGAGGATAAGCTGTTCGCGCTTGTCGTCATCATGCAGATGCTGATGTATTCGGGACGGCCGCTCCTCGGTGCCATGCGATACTTACTGCTCGTTTATCCGGCATTCATGGTATTTGGCAGCTATACCGGGCATCTGAACTCGAAATGGTTCAGCTTTGGCCTCGTTGCCCTGGAAGCCGCAAACCTAGCTTGGCTGTGGGGCTTCATTAACTGGTCGTTAGTCTTATGATTCTCTGATACATTGGAGCCCCTCGTTCATATAACCTCTGGATTTAAGGACTGCTTCTTTCGGGCGGCAGTGCTTAAACGGGTCTCTGCCAGAAGGCACCAACCAACGGTGAGGACGATCAGACTCCACGAAATCGCCGGCGAAATTAAGAACAGCCGCAAGCCGTAACGTAGCGAGCCATACCAAGCTATCGTAAGGATTGTCCCGACCACCAATGGCCGTCGGCGGACGGACTCCGCCGCTGTGACAGACACGGTCCATGCTGCCTGAAAAACCAAAGTGAAGGGAAGTGTGACCACTAAATCAACCAAATAGTGCTCTCCCAGCGCCAGTGTGGAGAAAATTGTCGCCAACAAGAATAAGCCCACCAGCAGTCGTCCCCATCGGGGCCAAAGGCGCGAGTTCCACCAGATGACCAAGGCACCCGCTAGGTGGAGCGACGGCATGCAATTGCGCGGGGCGTTGGGTACCGCCATGGGTTTAAGCGCAATTTGCGCAAGCGATGGCGCATGCCAAGGGTATAACTCTCCAAACGCATGTTTCGGACCGGCAGCGGGAAAAACTCCGTACTGGGCAAACCCGACAGCCATCAGTGAAAGAAACAGTGGCAGAATCAAGACTGGTCGACTTTGGCGCACCCGATCGGATGCAAAGAGAAAGCAGGTCGCGAGCGGCAGCGCATAGTAAACGACCGTGGTCAGGCCCCACGCATTAGAACCCCACGGCAGAAGCCGCCCCAGCGCGAAACTTGGTTGAAACCCGAGCCCGCCATCAAATGCCAGCAGGAAGGCATCGTAGGTCTTGGGGCAAAGCCAGATCGTCAGCGGAACCGTGTAACCGATGAGCAGGCTGAAGAGGGGAAAGATGGCTCCGGCATAAAAGGTGTCGCGGCAAGACTTCTGCTCGGGCCCGCGTAATCGAACGACTTGGGCGGCTAAAACCAACAGGCTGGCGATACCAAGAAAAGGACCCCAGCTGATCCACGATACTCCGTAATACGCACCCAGGCCACCCATCAGCCCAAGGCACGATAAGCGCAGTCCGACTGCGAAGATGAGAACCGTTAACCATGTCGATCGCGACGGGCGCGTCCACACGTAGATCACGAACGTGCCCAGCAGCGTGAAGCAGAAAGTCGGGTTGAGTTCAAACGCACTGGGCATCGGCTCTTTTGAAAGCTGGTCGATTCTTTCCGAAGATAAAACAGTACGCCTATCGAGCCGAAGCAGGTCGTGGCGGCCGTCGTGACAACGATGAACTTAGCGCCACTCCAACCCCATATTGTCATCAGTGATGATCAGGCGTTTGTGCAGCCTGTTTCGAAGCTCACGTTGCTTTCCACTGATTCAAAGGCGCGTCCGGTTGGGCCCTCCGGAATGCCTGTAATATCGTCCAGTTTCTTCATTTGTTTTGGGTCGCTCGCATCAATCACGTGCTTTCCATCTATAACGTAACTCAAAGTACCGTTATCCATCTCACGCGGTCGAAGACCAGCGGAGAATCGCTCGCCGCCACTGCGGCCACGAGACGATCATACAATGTTCTAAACAGCGGGCGGGAGAGCACAACCGTCAGAAGCATCGCTGTGACTACAAGTGCGAATCAGAAAACAACGGACAATGCGGCGGCAAGAGGAAGCTCCTCCGAGCAGAAGCAGGGCCGATATTTGGTACACGGACAAGTGACCTGGGCTATGCCAAACAGCGATTTCTACTGTAGACGATTTTGTGACGGTCAGAGCTTCCACGTTCAACACGGACCAACAACTTTCAACACGCGGCTTGCAACAGGTTCAATATCAATCAATTACGAACTACAGATTTCAATAGATTTCCATAACGCGCCGAATCTGGTTCGGGACCAGGGGGTCGGAGGTTCAAATCCTCTCTCCCCGACCATTCTTTTCAAGCACTTGAACGTCACTTCTGGTTTTCCGTCTACATCGATGGTCTCGAAATTGTAGACGGTGCTGCTTCGCTGATTTTCTTGCGACATTTCTGTTGAGAAATGCAAATCGATTTCCCAACAAGAATTTCTGTTAATCCTTCCAATGGAACTGCACTCGTGAGCGTTTTTGGTGTGTATTGCCTGCCTTGCCGACTGACGGCTGATCACCCGTCTTTCCTCCGATCGCCTGACGAATCCCCGCCTTGCGGCCCAGGCGGTGTGCGAGCAGTGTGCCTCTCTTGCGAGCCAAGGAGGAAAATCTCTATGGCCAGCAAAGTTCGCCAGATCATCCCATACATGAGGGCAATCGCGAGCACGGATCTGATGTAACCTTGCACGCGATCTGTCGAGCACACGCCGCACTGCCACGTCAGACGGTTGCAGTTCTCGGCACGGCAGCGTTTCTGCAAAGGTCCGTGTAGACGGTGCGGATGAGCTGTTCGCCTTCGGCGATGTCGTGGTCCGGGGGATGCTGGAAAACGGGCCGGTGTGAATTTAGCCCGGTGTCTCATCGCGTGCTCTAAGGTGTCGTCGGTGTTGCGGCGAAAGAATGACATGGAACATGGCCGGGCACAATATCCACTTATTATTAGTGCGGTATAGGTATAGCCATTACCATGTGCGAAACTGAAAAGAGCGCCTGCGGGAATTTCGCAGGGCGGGCAGAGACAAGCAGCGTGGTGGGCTAATTTAAGACGAACTTCGTACTCAGCAATTAATTGTTGCAGCGATCCAATTCCTCCAACGGGCGTTGGAAGCAATGTAAACCTTGTCTCGAGCTTTGTTACGAAAAAGGGACACGTGTAGTGCACCCCGCAAAACTAGACACATGGGGCCGTGTTTGAAGTAAGGGTTTGGGCGAACCGAGCACGAGCGTCGTGCGGGGTTTGTCCGTGGAGTCCGCGATGCGGACGGTCGTGATTGTATTCCTCGATCCAGCGCGCGATGCTCTGCTCGGCCTGG
>WNFR01017908.1_pt1 | contig 11051 bp, 11 predicted proteins | sample 5400221 | NCBI WGS metagenome assembly WNFR01 (sample SAMN13153357, study PRJNA577476) | soil metagenome | isolation source: 40 cm soil under Madrone tree | place: USA:California | collected 2016-06-14 | reverse complement strand
GCGCGCGCTTTGCTCAAGAAAGATAGCGATACCATCGCGTGTATCCCGAATGCGGCGCGCGAGTTCCTGCAATTCGGCTTTCAGGATTTCATCATCGGCGCGCTTAATCACATCGGCGAGGCGCACCTGAAGCGCCGTCAATCGCCCAGTAATTGTGTCCGGAACGAAATCGGGGACGCGCACGCGGAACTCGCGGCCTTTCCGAAAATCGGATTTTGATTCGACGGCCGCGAAGAATTTGTCCACGTCATCGACCAGCTCTCCCGCCAATCTCACTCCGTTTGCATCGCGCATGACCGTGAACAGCCCTTTGCGCGTGCGCGCATTGTAGAGGCGTTGAATTGTCGATTTAAGGCCGTATTGCGAAATGCCGATCCCGACCTGACGCGACGCGACTGGTTCAACGGTGTGCGCTTCGTCGAAAATGATGAAGTCGTTTGGAAAAAGAAACCCGCTTTCGCGCTCTTCCTGCTCATCTGGCCGGCCGAGCAGCATGAAGAGCAGCGTGTGATTCATTACCAGCAGATCCGCCGCCAGCAGGCGTTTGCGGGCTTGCTGATAAAAACAGAGTACATTTTGGCCGCACGTTTTTTGCGTGCAGATATGCGGCTCGCTGCAAACTTGCGTCCAGACTTTTGGATCGGGCTCAACCGAGAGATCGCTGAGCGAACCGTCGCGCGTGGTGCTCGCCCATTCTGCAAGCCGGGTCAAATCGCTTTGTTCCGGGCCGGTGAAAAGCTCGTTTGCCTGTTGCAAGGCACGCTCGAGGCGCCGCGGGCAAAGATAATTTTGCCGGCCCTTCATGAGCGATGCTTCAAATTCAACCGGCAAAACTTTTTTTAAGATCGGAATGTCTTTGTGAAGCAGCTGCTCCTGGAGATTGATCGTATGGGTCGAAACGATCGCCTTTTTGTGTTGCTCGAGCGCAAATAGAATCGCCGGAACGAGATAGGCGAGCGACTTGCCCACGCCCGTGCCCGCTTCGACGACAAGATGTCGATCTTCCTCGAGTGCGCGCGCCACCGCCACCGCCATCTCCTGCTGTTGCGGCCGGAATTCGAAATTGGCCGCCTTTGAAAGGAGCCCGTTTTCGGAAAAGATTGTGCGAATTCGTTCGACAAATTCGGTGCCCAGAGAATCTTTCAGCGCGATCATCGAAATTTAAGCTTAACTTACTTCGTGAGACTGCTCGATCGCTACGTCATTCGCAATTTTTTGCAGGCCTACCTTTACTGCATCGCCGGTTTTATCTCGATCTGGCTCATTTTCGACATCAGTGACAATATTTCGACCCTTCTCGACGAACGGGTCGGCCTTCTCCTCGCCGTCCAGTATTACATCACGCAGGTCCCGCAGGTTTTCATCATCCTTCTCCCGGTTTCTCTTTTGCTCGCGCTCCTTTTTTCGCTTGGGCGGATGTCGCGCGCGAATGAAATCGTCTCGATGCTGACCGCGGGCGTGAGCGTCCCGCGCGTTCTCCTGCCATTGATCGGCATGGGTTTACTCACGGTCGCGGCGACCATGACGCTGAATTATTCGCTCGCACCGCACGCCGAGTTGGCGCGCAAAACATTTTTTTCCGAAGCGCGATCGCGTCCGGAAAGTCTGATCGAAGGGCAAATCTTTCGCAATCGAAGCGACGCGCGCACCTGGTTCATCCAGAATTTTCGCCCCGGCGGCAACAGTTTCAACAGTGTCCAGGTGCTCCAGCAGGATGAGCACGACGATATCGTTACCAATTATCTGGCGACGCGCGCCCTTTATCGCCCAGAGGCAAAAACCTGGGAGCTCGAACAGGTAAAAGTGGTCCACTACGATCCCGCCGGCAACATCATCGACGCGCAGATTTATCCGTCACTCAAGATCGACAACTGGAGCGAAACACCGTTTCGTCTCGGCAGCGCCAATGTCCGCGCGGAATTTCTCAGCTTGCCGGAGCTGCGCGAATACCTCCGGTTCAATTCTGATTTTCCCGCAACTCTGCTCGCGCCATTTCGAACGCATTTTCAGTATCGCCTCGCCCTGCCGTGGGAATGTCTGGTGGTGGTGTGCATCGCCGCGCCGCTGGGTATCGGTTACTCACGCCGCGGTATTCTTTCCAGCGTTGCCGCCGCCGTCATTCTCGTTTTCTCGATGAATTTTCTCACCCATTTCTTTCTCGCGCTAGGCGAAGGCGATCGTATCGCGCCCTGGATCGCGGCCTGGACGCCCAATCTCATTTTCGCCGTCATCGGTCTTTATTTGCTGTATCTCCGCGCGTCCAACCGTGAAGCACCGCGCTTTCATCTGCTCAGGGCGCGCCGTATATTGGGCCAATGAATCCGCTCCCAAATGAATGGGCGATCAAACATCGCGCGGACGCTTGTGCTTGCACGCATCGACCCTTCGCGGCCGGTGAGTATTTTTATACCCTGCTCTTTCGCGATGCAGACGGCTATCGTCGCGAAGATTTGAGCGAGGATGCGTGGTTGAAGCGAAACGAGAACATCCAGCCGTTTTCATTCTGGAAAACACGTTACGAACCTCTGCCAGCGCCATCGCCCGAGCCTTTGGGAAAAGAAAATGCCGAACAACTTTTTCGCCGTCTGATTGCATCGGAAAAGGCGCCCGCGAACACCTGTTACGTGCTCGCCGCCATGCTCGAACGCAAGCGTGTCCTGAAACAAATTAAAACCGAGCACTCAGGAAACGATCGCGTGTTGATTTATGAGCACGGCGCGACCGGCGACGTGTTCATCGTGCCCGATCCGCAATTGCGTCTCGACGAACTGGAAAACGTGCAAAACGAAGTCGCGCAGTTACTCCGCAGCGCGGCCTAGTAGCTTGATTGAAAGATCGACATGTACTCTTCGCTCTCATGGTTTTCCGGCTTCCCGCTTTATTTTGCGCCCATGGCCGGCGTCTCCGACAAAATTTTCCGCCAACTCTGCAAGGAACATGGCGCGGACGTTCTGACGACTGAATTCGTTTCCGCTGAAGGAATTTTTCGGCGCAACGAGCGAACACGCGAATATCTCGACTTCGACGAGATCGAGCGGCCAATCGGCGTGCAACTCTTCGGCGCCAATGCCGAGCACATGGCGGAAGCGGCGCGACAGGTCGTCGATTGGGTCCAGCCCGACTTTGTCGATCTAAACTTTGGTTGTCCGGTCAACAAAGTCGTCTGCAAAAACGGCGGTTCGGCGTTGCTCAAGGATTGCCCGACTTTAGCTAGCGTCGCCGCCGCGGTCGTGCGCGCGATCGCGCCGATACCGGTCACGGCGAAGATCCGGATTGGATGGGACGCCGATTCAATCAACGCCGCGCGCGTCGCGCGGATCCTGGCCGAGGCAGGAATCTCGGCAATCACCGTGCACGGGCGCACGCGCGCCCAAGGTTACTCCGGCGCGGCCGATTGGAACGTTATCGGAGAAGTTGCAGCGACTGTTTCCATCCCCGTCATCGGGAATGGTGATCTTGCAAATGCCGCGGATGTCGCGAAACGCCGCCGTGAAACCGGAATTGCGGGTGCAATGATCGGTCGCGCAGCCATGAGTGCGCCGTGGATTTTCCGTCAGATAAAACAATATCTCGCGACCGGGGAGATGGTTGATCCACCAAGTTTGCGCGAAAGATGGAACTTGATCTTGCGACATTGCGAATTGGCCGTTCGCGGATGGGGCGCAGAAGAACCGGCCATCCGATCAATGCGCGCGCGGCTGATGGCTTACTCGAGATCGATGCCAGATGCGAAACGATTGCGCGAAAAGTTCTCGCACGTTTCAACTCTCGCCGAAGTTGAGGCGATCGCGAAATACAATCAGCAGAGGTCGACCGGATTTACAGAATTAACAGAATGGTCGAAAATTGAATCGTTAAAATCTTGTTAATCTTTGTTGTTTTGAATGACCGCTGAAACATCCACAATCAATTACAAGATCGGCAACGAGCGGCTGATCAAGGTGACGGAGAATGCCGCGCGCAAGCTTGCGTCATTACTGGACCAAAAAGGAAATCCAAACGGCGCCTTGCGTCTCGCCGTGGTCGGCGGCGGCTGTTCCGGTTTGCAATACACGATGGATTTGGTGAATGGTCCAAAAGAGCGCGACATTATGGTTCCGACTTCCAACGTTCGTCTGGTTGTCGATCCAAAGAGCGCACTCTTCGTCAGCGGTTCGGTGCTCGATTACAGCGACGATCTGCAAAAAGGCGGGTTCAAAGTCACGAACCCGAACGCGGTCGCGCACTGTTCGTGCGGCGAGAGTTTCGCCGTCTAATCAAAAGCAGGCGATTCACACCATCTGTTCATTTGAACTTGCGCGGTAATCGCTTTCGACGATCATGGTAGCATGCTGACCGATCGTCAGAAAAACATTCTCGATTTTATCCAACACGAGCAACGGGAAAAAGGGATCACACCGAGCACCCGCGAAATCCAGAGTCATTTTGGTTTCGCCAGCCAGACATCGGTCATGCAGTACATCGCCGCGCTCGAACGCAAAGGTTTTCTCGATCGACATGCGCGCAAGGCCCGCGCTTTGATTACTCCAGTTCAAAAAGTGCGCATCACCGACGTCCCCATTTATGGACAGATTCCAGCCGGCATGTCCACGTTGACCGAGCAGACGATCGAAGGACATGTCTCTCTCGACACGCGGTCGGCGAATATTTCAAAGAATCGCGGCACTTTTGCTTTGCGGGTCCATGGCGACTCGATGATCGGTGCCCATATTGTCGATGGAGACATCGTGATTTTGGAAGACAGCAAAGAAGTGCACGATGGCGACATCGTTGCGGCTTTGATCGATGGGGAAACAACGCTGAAGCGTTACGTGATGGAGCGGGGCCGGCCTCATTTGAAAGCGGAGAACTCGCGTTATCCGAATTTGATTCCGGCACGTGAGCTGAAGATTCAGGGGGTAATGGTTTCGCTAGTTCGAAAACAAGAGCGGCGAAAACGTTATTAATGTTCGTTTGAACATTTTTACGAACTATGCCATTCTTGGCCGATGGCTGGGAGCGGCAAAATTAATTCGCTTTCTCTAGAAAGCTCACCTCTTCCGGTCGCCCATCTATGTCGCTCGCATCCCTGCGGCTCCATTGATTCGCTTTCTCCCGAAAGCTCACCCGTTCGGGTCGCCCATCTATGTCGCTCGCATCCCTGCGGCTCCATTGTCGATCTTCGAAACCTGCTGGCAGAGCGTTTTCCTCACGTCCCGGCGCCGGCCGGTGCGCTTTTAATCACCGGTTTATCTTTTCTCGATCGAGCGATCGGCGGTGGTTTTCGGCAAGGCGGGATTACCGAAATAATCAGCCCCCATGTCAGCGCGGGCAGCGCATCGCTGATTTGTGCTCTTCTCCAGACGGCGCAGCGCAACGGCTATTTTCTCGCACTGATCGATGGCCGCGATTCTTTTGATCCGCAGCCTTTAGGCAGCACATGTTTACGTCATCTTCTTTGGGTGCGTTGCACCAGCGCATTTGAGGCAATCAAAGCGGCCGACCTTCTTTTGCGCGACGGAAATTTCCGGTTGGTGATTGTCGATCTTGTCCTCAATGGATGGGAACAATTAAAGATTCCGCAGACGAGCTGGTATCGCTTTCAACGGCTTGTCGAATCAACTTCCACTGCGTGTCTGGTTTTGACCCGCTCGAGCATGGTGAGCAGCGCCCAACTGAAAATCATTCTCGAACATTCGTGGACGCTGGAAACTTTTTCAGAAGAGAACGCGATCTCGCGATTGCGATTTCGGATTCAACGATCGCATCTCAATCACCTAAAAAGTGTAATCGAAAGAGCGAGTTAATGTTTGCGACAATTTATTTGCCGAACTTTTATTTACAGGCGGCGATGCGGCATCAGCCGACATTGTTCGCTCAACCGGTCGCATTAATCGACGCTGCGCAAAGCAAAGTCGCTATTATTCAACTCAATGATGCCGCAGAAAAAGCAGGTGTTTACGAAGGCATGTCGCCAAGCCAGGCTCTGGCACGCTGTTTGCGCGTGGTCATCAAAACGAGGGAGCGTATGCAGGAAAATGTAATCGATGAGATTTTACTTCAACATGCCTTTACCCTCTCTCCCTTTGTCGAAGCCACGGCTCCCGGAATTTGCACGATTCAATTTACAGACAATCGCGATCTGACAGCGAAGCTTTCACGCGCGATCGAGCAATTGGCCGAGTGCGAGATCACGGCGCAAGCCGGCATTGCGCATTTGCCGGACACAAGTTTTCTGGCGGCCCATCTGGCGCGGCCTGTTTTGCAAATGGACGACGCAAAAGAATTTCTCGCGCCGCTCCCGATCGAAACACTGACGATCGGGATTAGCTGATGGACGACGGAGGTTTGCGTTCGATAAAGACCCGGTAGACCCAACCGCCTAACGCTCCCCCGACAAACGGTCCGATCCAATAAACATAATGGTCGTGCCAAAAATTTGCCGCGACTGCTGGACCAAAAACGCGCGCCGGATTCATGGCTGCGCCGGTAAGAGGTCCGCCGAATAAAATATCGAGGGTGATTGTCGATCCAATGGCAAAGCCGGCAAGTCCTCGCCCACGCTCGTCCACTGCCGTTCCATAAACGACGAAGACAAGAAAAAAGGTCAAAATTGCTTCGACCAAAATTCCCTGCATCCCGTTCAGGTTGATGGCCAGCTGCGGAGTTCCACTCACGACGACGTCACGGCCGAACAAACCGAGGCAGATCAACGCGGCGGTTATTCCACCGATTAATTGCGCCAATTCCGACAAAAATCAGGGCGAATGTTCCGATGAATTCAGCGAGGCAGGGACGAAACTTATCCATGCGGCGATGCAATCAGATTGCGTCAGTCCTGACAACGCCGTTGTTCGAATGTCGATCTTCCAGGATGCCGATGCCACTAACCGCCGGCGTAATTCGGATATCTTTCGTGTAACTGCCGGGCGGCGCGATCGGCTTCATCGGTCTTGCCCGCCCGCTGATAGGCGGCTGCCGCTTTCTGCAACGCGCGCGGTGTGATGGCCGGATCATCGTAGAGCAGGGCCACGCCAATAAAGGCCTTGCCGGCCTCCTCGAAATGCCCGCGCTCGACCTGAACATCGCCCGCGAGAAGACGCGCCTCAGCATTCACGCGGCCTTCGGGTTGCAGAACCATGATTTGCTCGGCAATTTTTTGGGCGTCGTCGGCTTTGTGCGCGGCGATTTTTACCCCCCCGAGCGCAAGCAACACTTTCGCTTTGCCCGCCGGGTCGGTGGCGATTTGCAAATATTTGCTGAAGGCGCTTTCCGCTTCATCAAAATTTTGCAGCTTGGTAGCCGCATCGCCGAGGTAAAACCAAAAGTCGGATTTTACGGTAGGGGGATTGTCGATCTTGCCCAGAACGCTCAGATATTTCTCGGCCGCCGCATAATTTTTTTCGTTGTAATACTCGATCCCGAGCCACTCCAGAATTTCACCGGGCACGGTGGCGGTTGGGGCCGTCCGCATAAAATCATCGACCTCGGTTGTGAGCGCCGGCCGATTCTGCAAATAAAAATACGAGGAAATGATACGAATCGTCGCGAGGTTGTAATACTGCTCCTTGTTGAGCTGGCGCGCCGCACCGAGCGCGGCAAGAGCAGTCTTGTAATCCTTTGCTTCAAACGCGGTTTTTCCGATATAATATTGCGCCTGTGCAGCGACCGAGCTCTTTGGAAATTCTTTGAGAAGCTGACGGAAAGTATCGCTCATACCTTTGGCATTTTGCTGTTGGCCAAGGATGAGTGCTTTGTGCTGTAACGCCTCCTCCCGCTCGCGAGCCCCTGGGTATCTCGTCAAGATCATGTTCCAATCCGAAAGCGCAGCGTCGTAATTTTTGTCCTGCTGGTAGGCGAGCGCGCGCTGCGCAAAGGCGGCAGAGGCTTGCGGAGCATCGGGAAATGCTTGCACAAAATACGAGAACGCCTCAATTGTCCCGGCGATATCCTTCATTTGGATGTAAGACGAGCCAAGTTTGTAAGCGCTTTCGGCACGCAACTTCGGAGAAAGCTGGGAGGCGCGCAGTTCCGCATAAATTGGCGCGGCCCGAGCGTAATTTTGCTGTTTGTAGAGCGCCTCAGCCTTCAGCAGCTTGGCCTGATCAGCGCGCTCCGCCGTGGGGTTTGAGGCCAGGAACTCGTCCACCTCAGGAGGCAGCCTCGAAGTATCCGAGTTGTAAATGTTGATCAGCTGCTGATAACGCGCGTCTTTCGCCTCTTCACGGTCCGGATAGTTCGCGATGATTTGACCATAAATCGACTCTGCTTCGGCTGCGTGCCCGAGTTGTCGCTGGCTGTTGGCCGCGAACAACATAACTTCCGCGCGAGCTTCCTCCGGAACTTGCTGCTGCAATTTCTTGTAGTCGGCAAGCAACTGCGCGTACTGACCCGACTGATATTGCAATCGCAGAATACCAACCTGCGCAAGCGCACGCCACCGTCCCGCTTCCGGTAACGAGCGGCCTTTTTGCAACAACGCCATCGCTTTGTCAGCCATCGCCTGGTCGGTCCTGCCTTTCTCCGGTTGTTGCAGATCGACGGCGAGCAGACCGGCGCGCACCGTCGCTTCGGCTTTCAACGCCGGTTTTTCTGTCTCGTTGGCAAGCGCTTCGTACTGTTTGATCGCGTCACTTTTTCGCCCGCGGGCCAGTGCGATCGAAGCAGCGGTCCGTCGGGCGTCTTCGCGATAGGGGTTTGGATTCTTGACCTCGGCAACCTGTTGATAGATGTCGCAAGCTTCATCCTTCCGATCGAGCGCTTCGAGACAGCGTGCTTCGAAATAGCGCGCGGAAAGCGCCACGGCCGACTCTTTCGATTTCACGGCGGAGCGATGAAAGAGCGGGAGTGAGGCCGCATAATTTTTCTCGGTGAAAGCCATCTCGGCCAGAGCATAGGCGGCAGGTCCGGCAAATTCGCTTTCCGAATAATCGTTCAGAACTCTTTGGAAACTGGCACGAGCGCTCGAGGCGCGATTCAAATTCCGATAACATTCGCCGAGCGAAAAATAAGCGTTCGCCCGACCGGAGCCCCCCGGATAATCGTCCAGGTATTTTTGATATTCCGGGATGGCCAAATCGTAGAGTTTACGAGTGAAAAGCGCGTTCGCGTAATCAATTTGGCGGCGATCAGGCACTTCTGTTTCCGGCCTTACCGGTTCGGGAGCTTGCTCGGCCGGATACGGCGCAGGCGCCGTCGATTCATCAATGGGGACAGCGCGCCTGACGGGCAGGTCGTCCACGGGCTGAGCGCGACGCACGTCAGGCGCGCGTTGAGCCAGACCAATGTCGCCAATCCAAAGCAGAATTGCCAGCTGGCCAAGAGCCGCTGCGCTCCGCACTAATTTCATTTCGCGGTCGCGAAGGCGACGTTGGTAATCCCGGCTTCGGTGCAAATGTTAAGGACGCCGATAATATTCTTGTAAGCGCCGACTTCGTCGCCGCGGATCACCACTGCCTGCTCGGAGTTAAGCCGAACCAGGCTTTTCAATAATTCGGTCAATTCAGGACCAGTAAGTGTGCGCCGGTTCACGACAACATTACCGTCCGCTTTCACGTTGACCACGACATCACCGATGGGCGCAGTCTTTTCTTTAGCCGCAGAAGCTTTCGGGACCTTTACGTCGAGCTCATTCTCGCTGCGCGCCGCGTTCCACGTCATGAGAAAGAAAATCAGAAGAAGAAGGAGAACATCGACAAGCGGCGCGAGCTGAATGCCCGGATGAACCGGAGTGGCTCGGCTGCGCAGATTCATATGAGTGCGATGTCGATCTTCAATGAGATCGCCACTTAAAATTCGTCTTCCAGCAAAACGGGAGTGCGTTCCAGGCCTTTGTCTGCGCGATGGACTGAGAGCAGCGCGAGCATGTGAGTGACGGCCGATTCCAGATCGGAAATCAAACGCTGCACGCGCCCGCGAAAAAACGCATAAAAAATCATTGCTGGGATACCGATCGCCAAACCGCCGCAAGTATTGATAAGCGCCTCACTCACCCCCGTCGAGAGCAAGGCATAACGCGCGGTCCCGAGATCTCCACTCAACGCGGCAAATGACTTTACGATGCCGATGGCGGTTCCGAGCAGACCAATCAAGGGAGCGATCATCCCAATATCAGCGAGGTAGGTAACGCGATTATTGAGACTCGCGGCCACCCGAGTTCCTTCCGTTTCGGCGATCTCACGAACTTGTTGAAAATCGGCGTTCGGATTCTTGGTCGTGAAATCGAGCACTTTTTGCACAACACGCGCAATGGCTTCGCCGTGACGATTCGAGACGGCAAGCAAACCGAGGTGATCGCGCTTACGCAAGAGCGCGTCCGCCGTGGCCATGAAACCGCTGGAAACGACAGCCCCGCGGCGAATAGTCATCAGATAGGTAACCACGAGCATGACCGAGAAAACAGAAAGGCCAAGCAAGACATACATGACCGGCCCAGCGTGGAGAATGGCTTCCAATACTGTTTTCGTGTGCGGGTGATCCGGAGCCATCGACAGGGCGGGGGCTGGCGAAATCGGGGGCGCGGGAATCTGCGCGAGCAAAGGAGTTGCGCTTGCCAGCATCGCAAGCAGCGGTGCGAAAATCTTCATGCCGAAAGTCTTGTAATGATAGGCTGGGCGCCGCTGGATGCAAATGGGCGGGTACAGTCTAAACATGATACGAGTTGCTAAACGAATCGATCGCCTCCAACCCAACGCCGCACGCGAAAGATGTGTGCCGGCTGGATTTCGGGATCGAGCTCAACGTAGTTGCGGCGGCCGCGCCAGATGTAGCGCGCATCGCTCAAGAGATCGTGCACCTGATAGAGGTCACCTTCCATCGAACCAAACTGATCGATCGGTACATCGACATATGAATTCTGTTTACGGTGGGGATCAAGATTCACAACGACAAGAATGATGTTGTCGCGTGCGGGCGTCATTTTGCCGTAAAACAGGATCGCGTCATTATCAGCGTGATAGAAGCGCAAGTTATCGTAAAAATGGAGCGCGCGATTCTCGGTCCGGATTTGATTCAGCCGCGTGATCCAATCCTTGATGTTCTCCGGCGCGTTCCAATTCCGCTCCTTCAATTGA
>WNFR01007550.1_pt1 | contig 11051 bp, 8 predicted proteins | sample 5400221 | NCBI WGS metagenome assembly WNFR01 (sample SAMN13153357, study PRJNA577476) | soil metagenome | isolation source: 40 cm soil under Madrone tree | place: USA:California | collected 2016-06-14 | reverse complement strand
CGCACGATGGTCACTAATGAATCGGCGCGCGGGCCGGTGCGGCTACTGGCTTTCAAGCTGGGCGCTACCACAGCGTATACGGCGCCTCCGGTGGTGATTCCGCCCGTTCCCGAGCCGCCAAAGCTGACGGCCAGCACAGAAACGATTCACAAGGGGGAAGTGCTGTACCAAAAATTTGTTTGCGACGGATGCCACTCGCCGGGGACCGACGGGAGCCGAGCGTGGGTGCTCGATGGCGCGATTCCGGACCTTCGCTACATGCCCGCGGATGTGCGCCGCGATTGGTACACGATTGTGCTGGGCGGCTCGCATTGGGATAAGGGCATGCCGGGTTTTGCTGATCCGCCGAAGTTTGCTTTCCCGCACGCCAAGATGACCGTGCAGGATGCCGACGCGATTCATGCGTACGTCATCGCGCAATCCTGGAAAGCCTACACAGGCGAACAGGACACAGCGCACTCGAAGCGAGAGAACTACTAGCCCGGCAAGAAATCGCGACGCAAGCTACAATGAAAGGACGCGGAGTGCGCAGCGCTGATATCTTTCCACGCCGCTTGCGTAGAAACTAGAGTCGAGGCACACACGCCGCGAATTTACCGATGAACCGCTTTCGCTCCTTCACGCTGGTCTCTGTTTGCATTTTGTTGCTGTCGGCGGCATTTCCTGCACCGGCTGAAAATCCAAAAAACATACATCCGAGCGGATATGTCACGGACCTTGCGAGCGTGATAACGCCAGACACGAAGGCCCGGCTGGAAGCGCTCTGCCACGAGGTCGAGGAGAAGGCCGGGGCGCAGATCGCCGTGGTTACGGTGCATTCGTTGGAGGGAGAGAGCGTCGAGAACTTTGCGGTGGATTTGTACAAGCAGCTCGGGGTGGGAAGCAAGCGCGACAATCGCGGCGTGCTGCTCCTGGTTGCTCCCGACGAGCGCAAATACCGTGTTGAAGTTGGGTACGGCCTGGAACCGGTGATTAACGACGCGCGTGCCGGAGACGCGGGCCGCGCGATGGTGCCGCTGCTGCGCGGGGGAAACTACAGCGCGGCGATCGAGACCGCGACGTGGATGCTGGCGAAAGATATTGCGAATGATCGCGGCGTTACGCTGTCGGGCCAGCCCCCAGCTCGGCCGGTGCGGAAAGAGCAGGGTCATTCGTCGCCGATTGGCCTTTGGGGAATACTTTTCATCATCTGGATTATTTTCTCGATTGCGCGAGCCGGGCAAAGAGCTGCAGGCGGCCGTAGAGGCAGCGGTGGCGGCTGGTGGATCGGGCCGATGCTTGGTGGGATGGGTGGCGGCGGCTTTGGCGGCAGCTCGGGTGGCTATTCCGGCGGCGGAGGATTTGGCGGCTTCGGCGGAGGCAGCAGCGGAGGCGGTGGAGCCTCCGGGAGCTGGTAGAGTCTGAGGAACGCAATGGGCGACGTACAGGAAGCGTTGAAAAACCTCGTCGAACGGCTGCACGAAGCGGCGAAGGACAATCTCGAGTCGATCATTTTGTACGGGTCGGCGGCGCGCGGCGATTTTCACGACGCGCATTCGGACCTGAACGTTCTGTGTATTTTGCGCTCGCTGCGAACAGCGGAGTTGGCGCGCGTCTCCGCGGTGGTGAAGTGGTGGACCACCGCGCAGCATCAGCCCGCGCCACTTTTCTTTGCCGCCGAGGAACTTCGGCAGTCCGCGGACGTTTTCGCCATCGAGCTCCTGGACATGCAGCAGAGCCATCGCGTGCTGTACGGTTCAGATGCCATCGCCGGCATCACGGTGCCGATGAACTTGCATCGCGTTCAGGTGGAGCACGAGTTGCGCACTCTCCTGTTGAAGTTGCGGCAGCACTTTCTGCACGAGGCGGGAAACCAGCAGGAACTTGGAGCCGTCCTGGCCAAATCGTTCTCCAGCACGCTGACGCTGCTTCGGCACACGTTGATCGCCTTCCAGGAGCAGCCGCCAAATGCTCCCGCCGACGTTTTCGCTCGGGTTGCCGCATTGACGGCCGCGAGCGCGCCGGCATTTGAAGCCGTGCAGCGCCTGCGCGAGGCCAAGAGCTTGGACAGAGATGCGGTGCTGCCTGTGTATGATGGCTATCTGGCCGCGCTGGAGAAAGTGACTGCGGCGCTTGACCATCATCTGCCGAAAGGCCAATGGCAGCGGGCCGGCAAGACAAGTGCGTAATCGTTGAGGAGGCAAGTGTCATGAAAATAGCTCTCGCGATCCTAGCGATTCTGCTGGTGATTGGCCTGCTGCTGGGCAGTTCGTTTGTAAGCCGCAGGAACCAGATGGCGATAAAGCGGGAAGCCGTAAACGCGGCGTGGTCGCAGGTGGACGTGGTCCTGCAGCGGCGCGCGGACCTGATTCCGAACCTGGTGGAAACGGTGAAAGGGTATGCGGCGCAAGAGGTAACTGTGTTTGGTGATATCGCCAAGGCGCGCTCCGCTTTGCTTAGCGCGAGTACTCCAACGGACAAAATCGCCGCTAACCAAAGGCTCGATTCGGCCCTGGGGCGCTTGTTGGTGGTGGTTGAAAACTATCCGCAGTTGAAGTCCAATGAGAACTTTTTGCGCCTTCAAGACGAACTGGCCGGCACGGAGAACCGAATCGCGGTGGAGCGGCGCCGTTACAATGAGACGCTGCAAGACTACAACACCTATATTTCTCTTTTCCCGAACAACTTAGTGGCGAGCATGAGCGGGTTTGCCAGGAATGATGCGTACTTCAAGGCCGACGAAGGTGCGCGGCAGGTCCCCAAGGTCAATTTCGAAAAACAAAAAGCTCCGGCGGCGCCCGCGCAGGCTCCCGCTCCCGCGCCTGCAAAACCATAATCGCCGCGCAAAGCATTGTACGGCGCGCGGGAATATTTCCTTCCCGCGTACTAGCCCGCATGGCGAAGCATCTACGCAATAAAAAAGGCATGCGCTACTTTTGTCTGATTTGCGATTACGACGGCACTATCGCCCACGACGGGCGTTGTGGGCCCAGCACTGTGGAAGCTCTCAAGCGCGTGCGCGCTTCCGGCCGGAAACTGATTTTGGCAACCGGACGCCAGCTTGCCGAACTGCGGGAGGTTTTCCCGGAGCACGCGCTCTTCGATCGAATCGTTGCGGAGAACGGCGCGGTTCTGTATCGGCCGGCCAACGGCGAGAGCAAAGTCCTCGCGGACCCGCCGCCTGCGGAGTTTGTCGCCGAATTGCGCCGCCGCGGAGTGCAGCCACTCTCGGTAGGGCAATGCATCGTGGCCACATGGCATCCGTTTGAAGCGACGGTTTCAGAAGTCATTCGCGACATGGGGCTCGAACTGCAGGTCATCCTTAACAAGGATGCGCTGATGGTGCTGCCTTCCGGCGCAAACAAGGCGACCGGCCTGCAAATCGCGTTGAACGAACTTCGGTTCTCGCCGCACAACACCGTGGGCGTGGGCGATGCGGAAAACGACGACGCGTTTCTCGCCATGTGCGGATGCAGCGTGGCGGTGGCCAATGCGTTACCGGCCCTGAAGGAGCACGTCGACCTGGTGACCGCCGGCTCGCATGGCGCCGGCGTGGAAGAACTAATCGAAAAGCTTCTATCGGAAGACTTGGCGAGTCTTGCCCCGCGCTTGACGCGCCGTCGTAATTTGCACGTTTGAGAAACCCCGCGCGTCAATTCCCGCACTTCTCGCGGGCCACAACGGATAATTAGGTTATCGAGCGGCGTGTTGTTCGGCCGAACCTCGACAGACCATGCTATCTTACACAGTCCTGGCATTGCTGATTTTTGATCTTGGACTCTTCCTTGCCTCCGCGTTTTTCTTTGACAAAAAAGAGGAACGAAAAGAGTCGCTGCTGATCAGTGTCCTTTTCTTCTTTTCCGGAATGCCCGCGCTGATCTATCAGATCGTCTGGCAGAGAGTGCTCTTCGCCATCTATGGAGTGAACGCCGAATCCGTCGCGATCATCGTCAGCGCTTTTATGCTTGGCTTGGGTCTCGGCAGCCTGGTCGGAGGGCGCCTTTCCGCGCGTTTTCCACGGTACGGAGTCCTGATTTTCGGTATTGCCGAACTCGGTATCGCGCTCTTTGGACTGGCTTCCCTGCGCATTTTCCACTGGGCTGCTTCCTCCACCGCAGGCGCCAACCTTCCGTGGGTGATTGTCTTTAGTTTTTCCCTGCTGTTGGTGCCGACAACGCTAATGGGCGCCACTTTGCCGCTGCTTGTTGGGCAATTGGTGAGACGTTGCGGGCGCGTCGGCGTTTCCGTTTCGCGCCTGTATTTCGTCAACACCTTCGGCTCCGCGGTGGCCTGTTTCTTGTGCGCCAGTTTTTTGATGCGAAGCTTGGGCCAATCGGGCTCCGTCTCCCTGGCCGTCTGCCTGAACGCCGTGGTCGGCTCGATAGCGTACCTCTATGTGCGAACGCAACAGCCTGACGCACCGGAAGAAGTCAACGTCCTCCGATCACCCGCTTCCGGCGTGCCGCCGATCCGGCTGAGTATCGCCATGCTCCTGGCTGGACTTTCCGGCTTCATCGCCCTCGGATTTGAAATCGCCTGGTTCCGCGTCTTTTCTGTGGCTTCGTCGGATCGCGCCCCTGCATTCGCTTTATTGTTGGCTACCTATCTTGCAGGCGTCGCCGCCGGCTCGTATGTTTCAGAAAGGCTTACGCAGGACGCGCAGCCGTCCACCGTCGTGCGCGTCATCGGCGAGCTCATGCTTCTGGCCGGTGGTATATCCGTCTTCTTGCCTCCGCTGGTGGCCACCTTGATGGCGCACAAGATGAATTATCTTTCGAGTGCCCCGGCATTTTTCGTTACCGCTGGCCTGCTCGGCTCGGCGCTTCCGCTGCTTTGCCAGGTTGCTGTGCCGTCACAGGGAAATGCCGGCCGCGGTGTCAGTCTGATTTACGGCTCCAACATTGCCGGCTCTGTTCTGGCCAGCCTGGGAATTGGTTTTGTGCTCATGCAGCACCTCGCGCTTCGCCAGATTTCGCTCCTGCTCGCCTTCGCCGCGATCTTGACGGGAATTCTGGTTCTTTTTTTCAGCAACGCGCAATTTAGTTGGCCGCCTGCGTGGGCCGCGGCACTCGCCGTCGCCGCCCTTGTTTCCATAGGCTTGGCTCCGCGCCTTTACACTCTCTTTTACGAACGGCTGACCTTTGGAGCGAAGCCCCAGGCAAACATCCCTTTCGCGCAGATCGTGGAGAATCGTAACGGCGTCATTGCCGTGACTCAGGACGGCGCCGTATTCGGCAGCGGCGTTTACGACGGTCACTTCCGAATCGACCCCAATTACGACCTGAACCTGGTGGTGCGCGCTTTTGTGTTGAGCGCCTACAATCCCGCCCCCAAGCGCATGCTCATGATCGGCCTGTCGTCCGGTTCCTGGGCGCAAATTTTTGTGAACCATCCGCGCCTCGAATCCATGGACATCGTCGAAATCAACCCCGGCTACTTGGATTTGATTCCGCGCTATCCCGTGGTCAGCTCGCTGCTCACCAATCCAAGAGCCCGCATCTACGTCGACGACGGGCGCCGCTGGCTCATCGCGCATCCCGACGTCCGCTATGATGCCATCGTAGCCAACACAACATTTCACTGGCGCGATCACGCCAGCAACCTCCTTTCCAGGGAATTCTTCCAACTCATCAGGCAGCACTTGAACCCTGGCGGCACCTACTACTTCAACACCACGGAATCCGTAGAAGCTTTGGCCACGGCGCTCAGCGTTTTCCCATATGGCCTGCGGGTTTTCAATTTTCTCGCGGTCAGCGACGCCCCGCTGCGCGTCGCGACGGAGCGTTGGTTAGCCGACTTGCGTCTGTACCAGATCAACGGCCGTTTGGTTTTCGATCCCGCGAATCCAGAAACCAAACTCACGCTCGCTCGCTACGCGGCCCTGGCGCAAACCGTCCATCAAGCGCCTCTGCGCATGGGTCTAGAGAATTCCGACTCCATGCGCGCTCGCATGGGCAGTCCTCGCCTGATCACCGACGACAACATGGGCCTAGAATGGGAGCCAGACGTTGACATCATCTGGCACTGATCAACAGACCACTTGCGTGGGGGAACCCCGTGGCTGGCATCATGCCAGCGCGTGCTGCAAGGAAGCGCGCAACAAATCTTGCTTTTCCGTGCCTAGCTTCTTAGCGTGCTCCGTCAGGTAAAACACGTCGATCGCTTTTTGTCCTTCGGTATCGATCAACGCGACTTCGATGTTGCATCCCAGGCGCGCGAGCGTCGAGCCGATGTCATAAAGCAATCCCGGCCGGTCTGGCGCGACTATTTCCAATAGCGTGCTGTGCTCGGACGAACTGTCATCAAAACCTATGCGCGTTTCGATAGCGACCTTTGGCGGCCGCGCCCGGCTCGCACTTTCCCGCCCACTCAACCGCGGCTCAAGCGGAGCGTTGCCATTCACAACATCCTTAAGACTCTTCAGAAATCGCTCGATCTCAGTCGGATTCAGCTCGAGCGTGCGGTGCAAATCCGAGAAGTGAAACGTATCCAGGACGATTCCCGCGGCGTTGGCAAACGCGTCGGCCTTAATGATGTTCATTCCCCATCCGGCCAGCACGCCGGAAATAGTTGCGAACAAGGCAGGACGGTCGGCGGTCAGCAGGGTAAGGGAAAATGCGTGCCTGTGCACATGTAGCTCGGTCTGAACCGGCTGCGCGCCAAGTTTTTCGTGCAGAGCGAAATGCGCGGCAATCTCCGCCGCGGAATGCACTGCCAGATAGCGCCGAGGAAATCCTTCGAGGAAGCGTTCGATCTCTTCCGTGCTGGCGCCGGCGGTAAGCGCGCGCACCTGTTCCAAGAGCGACCCTTCGTCCTGTGCGTGCAAGCGATCGGTATCCAGAGTCCTGCTGAAGTGATTGGAAGTGGCGACGTAGAGTTGCCACAGCATCTCCGCTTTCCACGGGGTCAGTGCCTCGGGGTTTACCGCGTGGATGTCCGCGTAGGTCAGCAGGCAAAGGCGTTGCAGCCGCTCTTGATTTCCCACGGTCGTGGCAAACGCAGAGACGGTGACGGGATCGAAAATGTCGCGCCGCTGCACCGTAGCGGACATATCCAAATGGTGCTCAATTAAAAAGTGAACTTCGTCCTGCTCGTCCGCCGATAACGTAAGACGCGCGGCAGCGCTCTCCAACGCCTCGAGACTGCCGGTCACATGGTTTTCCACGTCCATGCCTTTGCCGACGTCGTGCAGCAGCAGCGCGAGAATCAACAAATCGCGGCGCTCCGCGGTCTTCCACAGTTCCTTGAAGTGCACTCCGCGAGCATCCGCCGACTCGGTCAACTCCTGCAAATGCTCGATGGTGCGCAGGGTATGCTCGTCCACCGTGTAGCGGTGATAGAAATCGCGAACGACCAACGAATCGATGCGCGTGAACTCCGGGAGGATTTCAGCCAGCAATCCGAGCCTCTGCAGCGGGCGCAACGCCACGCCCGGGTAATCCGCGCCAAGGATTTCGCGCAGCGTCGCCCAGGTCACGTCCGCATTCTTCACCGGCAATTCCGGATGTTTCATGATATACGCTATGCTGCGCTCGGTGCGACGGCTCAGCGGAATTCCCGCGCGCGCAGCTTCGGTGAAGAGAGAAAACAGGACGTTGCGGTCGCAGATCTCCCTCGCGTCGAGCAATTCGAACCGCCCGTCGCGCACCGCGAACGATTTCCCATTCCCGGGCTCGGATTTTGCCGAACGCGCTGCGTTAAAAAGCCGCTGCCGGAAAGTTTGCGGCGCAGGCGCCCTCTGCTCGAGATAGCGCAGCAATTGGCGGTTCAGCGTGCGCGCGTGCCGAAAATACAGCCGCATCCACTCCGCTGCATGGCGCGGAATTCCATCCGTAACGCCAAGAGAGCGTTCCGCGGCGCCGGCTTGCAACTCGTAAGTCAAGGTATTGTCGTTGCGCGCGTTGCTGTAATGGAGGAAGCAGCGAATGGCGCTGAGAAAATCCACGGCGCTCGAGGCCAGCTCTTCTTCCGCGGCGCTGCTGCTCAGCGACTCTCGCTTCTCCGCGCCAATTTGGCGCAGCCACACCGCCGCCTGATAGTCGCGCAGCCCGCCGGGCGCATCCTTGACGTTCGGTTCGAGATGGAAAATCGTGTTGCCATAGCGCGTGAGACGCTCCAGGGTCAGTTTGTAGAGCTGCGTTAGCAGAAATGGTCGCGCGGCTTTTTCCGAAGAGGGCAGGACGCGCTTGTCCAGTTTTTCAAAGAGTTCCGCATCGCCGGCCAGAAACCGGCGGTCCAGCAAGGCCAAATGAAATTCAGCGTTGTCCTCCTCGATGCGCTTGCATTCCTCCACGGTGCGCCCGGCGGAACTCACGCGAAAACCTAAGTCCCACAGCGTGCGCGCGAAATCGGCGATCAGCGGCCGGAATTCTTCCTCCGCCTTGTCGCTGCCGAAAAGAAAAAGGATATCGAGGTCGGAATACGGAAACAGGAGCTTGCGGCCGTAGCCGCCGAGGGCCAGCAGACACAATCCCGAAGCGGCCGCGCTGTGCACGCGCAGCACCTCGCCAAAGACCTGGCGGATGTTGTTGTCGGCCAGCTGGCACAGCGCGCGCAGAGTTTCCCGCGCGCTCGCACCCGCTTCGAACTGTTTGCGGATACGGTGTCGCTCGTCATCGGCTTGCGGGCCGAGTACGGATAAAGGCGTCGGAGAACCTTGCATGTTTCGATCAGGTTGGCTTTCCGGATTTAGACCGGGGCGAGCTGCGGTCGTCACTTCGTTAGAGCGCGTTCTCGCCGCGCTCCTCATTGCGGATCCGGATGGCTTCTTCAACCCGCGATAGGAATATCTTACCGTCGCCAATCTTTCCTGTCTTGGCTGTCTTTAAAATCGTGTCCACAACAGTATTTACGAGCTTGTCCGGCAGCACCATCTCCAGCTTGAGCTTTGGGAGCAGGTCCACCGTGTATTCCCTTCCGCGATAAACCTCCGTGTGCCCCTTTTGCCGCCCGTGGCCGCGCACTTCCGTAACCGTCATCCCTTCAATGCCCACTTCGCGCAGTGCATCCTTCACCGATTCGAATCGCGAGGGCTGAATGATTGCTTCAAGTTTCATCATGGAAAATTCTGCTCTCCCGCCGCGCCAAATGCCTTCTCATTCCGCCTGCTCTCACGACTCCAGGTTGTAGGCCTCTTCGCCATGCTGCGTAATGTCCAGACCCTCGATCTCCTGGTCTTCCGTTACGCGCAGGCCGGTGATTAAATCCACGACTTTCAGTATCGCGAGCGTTCCCACCAAAGCGAACCCCCAGGCGATCAGCACGCCCACAAGCTGGTTGCCGACTTGACTCCAATGTCCGTCGCTGCCGCCGACCGCTTTCCCTGCGCCAAAAATCGGGTTAATCACTTGCGTCGCAAACACACCCGTCAGCAGCGCCCCAACTGTCCCGCCCGCGCCGTGCACGCCAAAGGCATCGAGCGCGTCATCATACCCGAAGATCGCTTTGATGCGCGTTACCATCCAGTAGCAGCAGACGCCAGCCACAAGGCCAATTATCAACGCGGGCATCGGCGCCACAAAACCAGCCGCTGGAGTGATGGCTACCAGCCCAGCTACAGCGCCGGAGATCGCGCCGAGCGCGCTTGCTCGACCGTTCTTGATCCACTCCGCCACGCTCCAACTCAACGTCGCCGCGGCCGCTGCAAAATGCGTAGCTACGAACGCGCTCGTCGCCAATGGGCTCGAAGCCAGCGCGCTGCCGGCATTAAATCCAAACCATCCCACCCACAACAAACATGCGCCGATAAAGCTCAGCACCAAGCTGTGCGGCGGCATTGGCTGCTTCGGGAATCCGCTGCGCTTGCCCAAGTACAGCGCGCAAACGAGCGCCGATACTCCGGAGCTGATGTGCACAACCGTCCCGCCCGCGAAATCCAGCGTCGGAAATCGTCCGCCAAGCGACGCATTCAACAGCCCGCCCTTGCCCCACACCATGTGAGCCAGCGGCGCGTACACAACCAGAAACCACAGGATCATAAACAACACCGTGCCGCTAAACTTCATGCGCTCGGCGGTCGCCCCGGTAATCAGCGCCGGGGTGATGATCGCGAACATCAACTGGTACACCATGAACGTCATCTGCGGAATTGTTCCCGCATAATCGGCGTTCGGCTCCGCGCCGACACCCCGCAAGAACGCATGCTCAAACCCGCCGATTACCGGACCGCTGCCGCCAAAGCACAGACTGTAGCCCACGAGTGCCCACATGACAGTGATCACGGCCATAAGCATGAAGCTTTGCATCATGATGCCCAGTGTGTTCTTGCGCCGCACCAGACCGCCGTAAAAAAGAGCCAGCCCTGGCCCCGTCATCATCAGCACCAGCGCCGCGCTCACCAGCATCCAGGCGTTGTCTGCGGAGGATTGCGCCGCGGTTACCCGCTTATCCAACTGCGCCAGCTTTTCATTGGTGGGACTGGAAGCTTGCCCACTTGGGGCCGAGCTTTGCGGAGAGGGCGCTGCGGCGAACTGCTGCGCGTGGAGCGGTACGGCTGCGTGCACCATGGCAAAGAGCATGCAACATTTCCACACCAAGCTCTTCATATTCTGGATCCGCTCCGATTCGCCAGGTCTTTTCCGGGAACGAGACACTTCGACGCGCCGAATTATACGCGCGGCGCTTGCATATCGCTCTGTTATAAATTTTCATACCGGCAATTCAAAAATTCTGATACTGCAGTTATCAAAAAAGTGGCTAGCGGTCGTATAATCCCAGCGGTCCTGTTTTGCGCTCTAGCGCTAGAGCTCTAAGAGATCGTTAATGACCGAGCACGTACCTATGGAGATTTCCGTTCGGCAACAAGACGGCGTTGATCTGCTGGAAGTCCACGGACGGCTCACCATCGGCGAACCCGCCGAGCAGCTTAACGAAGCGCTCCAATCCATCGTGCAGCGCGGCGGCCGTAAAGTAGTCATCAATCTCAACGGCGTTCCACAGATCGACAGCTCCGGCATCTCCTCCCTGGTGCGCATCTCCATTCAGCTCGCGCGGGAAGGCGGCGCGGTTCATCTCGTTTGCGGCCCCGGACGCGTCCGCGACTCCCTCACCGTCACTCGCCTGGTCGAAGCCAT